>Ga0163199_1001637_pt1 | contig 13973 bp, 12 predicted proteins | sample PL_2010_150m_FD_113537 | JGI IMG/M metagenome (GOLD analysis project Ga0163199, IMG submission 113537) | Freshwater microbial communities from Powell Lake, British Columbia, Canada to study Microbial Dark Matter (Phase II) - PL_2010_150m | ecosystem: Environmental > Aquatic > Freshwater > Lake ... | reverse complement strand
AGTACCAGAGCTAAAGGTGAGTGCAGTACTTCCAGCTGTAATTCAGTTCCGGCTTTCTCGTCCATTATGAAGCGGATATGGCTTTTATCTGCCATCAATACGGTAGGCATCCATAATAATAAGCCTATTACCCTGAATTTAGCTGCAATCATCTCTACCTTACACGTTTTCTATAGTGCAACTCAATGCAAACGCTGACCTTCTCTTTATTTGCAGCGCTTGCATTTTTAAACTTCAACAGGAAATGCCGAAACAATCGACTGTATTTCAACAGCGACTGTTTCGGCACAACCCGGCAAGCGCGTCTATCGTTATCGCGGTAAATTCAGCAATACCCATCCGGGCGATGATTCCGTACCTGTCACAGAAAGGGTACTGAAAATATCAACGACACTCAAGCTTTTAGCGACTGGCTAGCGTTTTGCTTTATTCAAAAGCAGCGCCTGGTGCAGCGCCGGGATACGCGCCTTTTTTAATTGTCAGATACGAGTCGATGTCTGTACCTTTTGGTTCAACAACAACATCATAACTCTCGCCATTACAGGCAGCAGGAAGCGGATTGGTTGTTGTATTACGAGTAACCGTAAATGACGGCCAGAAACTTTTGCCGTTGCCTTGTTCAGTAGGCGCAGCATCCGTCATACCCAATGTTACCCGGCTATTGGGCATAATCGCGTGATCAGGCCCCGCCATGCTGTATAAAACGCTGCCGGTATCGGTACCGATCCAGACATCTTTACGATCGGGATCATGTTGTTTGCCGCCGCCTCTTTTACACCAGTTGGAAACGGCGGCACGTACGATTAGGTTTTGCGCGCATGATGTCGTTTTAAATGTCGGTACATTAAATTTGAAAGCCGAAAGCCCCGTAGTGCTTACGATGTCTTCCTGTAAAGGCGATTCCGCATAGGTATAACCTACTGTGGCCGGCCCGTTAAAAACAGCATAGCCGCGAACATTAAGGTTGGGATCCAGTTTCGGTATAATCAGGGAACCGAACAGGTTCGGAGTTACCAGGCCAAGCCCCATGTTATTGAACGCGCCGCCTACGGTTGCGTCCTTAATATCATCCGACAGATCGTTAGGGCTGGTAACAGGCAGAGCAGTCGGTTGTCCTGTAAGCACCGTGCCATCTACGCCGACTGTATTGGCAACAATAGACCCTGTTTTATAGCGATACACAATAGCATCGGCAGAGCTAAGAGAATTCGGAAACACTGCCGCCATCGCAATAACATTGCCACGTTTCACCCCCGGGATGCCTTCCGCAATGGCGTTAGAGGCGCAACCATGAGTTATAGTAAACGCATTATAGGCTGTTGCGGAAGTTCCACCCGTGTTGCCCAGGCCTTCAACAAATACTTTATCTTTGATGCCTGTGTGCGCAAATACGCTTTGTCCAGCGACACAAATTACCGCGGCTACCGAGCACAGAGCTATTTTTTTTGTCATGTTGAATTTTTTCATCAAGTCCTCCAAGGACATTTTTTATTGATTAATATATTGTGACCTAGACATACACTCCATTTCATCGTCTACATCCATTTAAGGTTACTAAAATATATAAGCACCATACATGCCAATAAAGATGATACGCAGAGCTCTCTTGAAAAATCTGTTAAATATTACACAATTCTTTAATTTACAAGCTATTAACGGCCTCTATACTGATAATAGAAGCTGTTATTCCGAACGGCTCTTGCCGCCAATCCATAAGCGAATTAATCCAGATTATTTATCCTTAATGAACTTAATGCGTCATATCACACACTATTGCCGGTTTGCTGATGCCGCAGCCCGCATTCTCATTGATTTCAAATCAAACTGTGTTATATGCCGCAGTTAGGTATGGTATATAACACAGTTTAATTATTCATTCTGGTGAGCAACGAAATAATCCGAGCATGTATTGCCTGATTTTCCCATCAAAACGAAGCCCCAACCTACAAAGCAAAAAAGGCACGAAGAACGCGAGCAGTCTTCGCGTCCTTCGTGCCTTCGGGTTGTTAATGCTTTGTTTTCTCGACAGCGCTAGCTTATCTTGCCGTGGCATTGTTTGTATTTCAGACCTGAACCGCAAGGACAGGGATCGTTACGGCCTACTTTGTTGGCTTCTCTGATAAACGGCTGCTGAACGGCACTACCTGGCTCTTCTTCGTTATCGGCAGGCGTTTCTTCATAGTCATCCAGCGCAGGTGCCGTCGCATGTTCAAAATGCATTTCCTTAGGGATTTGCATCTGTTCATCGATAGCCATGACATCTTCTTCCTGCCTGACCTGAACCTTCCATAAAATACTGATGACTTCATATTTGATATGCTCAAGCAGGCTGGTGAACATTTCAAACGCTTCACGTTTGTATTCCTGCTTGGGGTCTTTTTGCGCGTAACCTCTGAAATGAATACCCTGCCGCAAATAATCCATTGCCGCCAGGTGCTCTTTCCAACTGTTATCCAGCACTTGCAGCATGACTGATTTTTCAAAATGCCGCATGACGTCTTCGGTGATGTGCTTTTCTTTTTCTTTTTGACTTTGTTCCAGAAGATCGATAATGCGGTCACGCAACGCCGACTCTTGCAGGCTATGATCTTCGTCAAGCATTTTGCGCACCGGAACGTGCACATTAAACTCCTGGTGAAGATGCTCTTCCAGTTCGTCGATACCCCATTGCTCAATCATGGTTTTGGGCGGGATATACTGGGTGATGATATTATTCGCGACATCCCTGAGTATGGCGGAGATGATGTCGGAAATCTCTGTTGCCGCCATCAGCTCGTTGCGTTGCGCATAGATGACTTTACGCTGGTCGTTGGCGACGTCATCATAAGCCAGGATTTCCTTGCGTATATCAAAGTTACGCCCTTCAACCTTGCGCTGGGCATTTTCAATAGAGCGCGTCACCCACGGATGTTCAATGGCTTCGCCATTACCCATACCCAATTTCTGCATTAATCCCGCGACGCGATCCGATGCAAAAATACGCATCAAGTCATCTTGCAGCGATAAATAAAAACGTGTGGAACCCGGATCGCCCTGGCGACCGGAGCGGCCTCTCAACTGGTTGTCGATACGGCGCGATTCATGGCGCTCCGAACCGATTACATGCAAGCCGCCGGTGGCAAGCACCTGGTTATGCCTGTCCAGCCAGGCGCCTTTTACTTTGTCCTTGTCAGCATCCACGGCATCAGGGCCCAAGGCTTTCAGTTCTGCCTCCAGATTGCCGCCGAGTACAATATCGGTGCCTCGCCCTGCCATATTCGTCGCAATAGTGACGGCGCCCGGCATACCCGCCTGTTCGATAATATGCGCTTCGCGCTCATGCTGCTTGGCGTTGAGTACCTCGTGCTTGATACCCTGCTGTATTAATAACAGCGATAAGCGCTCGGAATTTTCAATCGATGTCGTGCCGACCAGCACGGGTTGCCCGCGGCTGACGCATTCCTTAATGTCTTCAGCAACGGCAATATATTTCTCGTCAGCCGTCAGATAGACGACATCGCATAAATCCCTGCGTATCATCGGCCTGTGGGTAGGAATAACGACGACTTCAAGGCCGTAAATCTTGTTTAATTCAAACGCTTCGGTATCGGCAGTGCCGGTCATGCCGGACAATTTTTCATACAGGCGGAAATAATTCTGGAACGTGATCGAGGCCAGCGTCTGGTTTTCATTTTGAATCCTGACGTGTTCTTTTGCTTCAATCGCCTGATGCAGGCCTTCAGACCAGCGTCGCCCCGGCATGACCCGGCCGGTAAATTCATCGACGATAATCACTTCATTATTGGCGACGATGTAATCGACGTCTTTTTTGTACAGTACATGACCCCGCAACGACGCACTCAAGTAATGCATCATGCGGATATTGGTCGCATCATAAAGACTGGTTCCGTCGGCGATTAAACCATGCTCAACCATCAAGCGCTCAACATGCTCATGGCCTGATTCAGTCAAATGAATTTGCCGCGCTTTTTCATCAACCGTGTAATCACCCGGCTCGGCAGATTCGTCGTCTTTTTCCTGTTTTTTCAGTAACGGTATGATTTCATTGGCCTTGACATAGACTTCAGTGCTTTCCTCAGTCGGTCCTGAAATAATCAGCGGAGTTCTCGCCTCATCGATAAGAATGGAATCGACTTCATCGACTATCGCAAAGCACAGGTCGCGCTGGACTTTCTGTTCCAGGCTGAACGCCATGTTATCGCGCAGATAATCGAAACCGAATTCATTGTTGGTGCCGTAGGTAATGTCGGCCGCATAAGCGCTACGTCTTGACAAATTATCCATCTGACTGACAATGACCCCCGTTGTCATGCCCAGAAAAGCGTAAAGCCTGCCCATCCATTCAGAGTCACGTTTTGCCAGGTAATCATTGACGGTAACCACATGCACGCCGCGTCCAGGCAAGGCATTTAGATAGGCGGCCAAAGTCGCCATCAGGGTTTTACCTTCACCGGTTTTCATTTCGGCAATTTTACCGTCATGAAGTATCATCCCGCCGATCAACTGCACATCAAAATGGCGCATGCCGAACACTCGCGTGGAAGCTTCTCTGACAGCAGCAAAAGCCTCTGGAACAAGATTATCAAGCTTTTCGCCTTGAGCCAGGCGATCGCGAAATGCCTGGGTTTTGGCTTTTAATGCTTCGTCAGATAATTTTTCGTATTCCAAAGCGAGCGCATTGATCTTTTTGACCAGCTTTTGCTTTTTCTTTACCAGCCTATCGTTACGGCTCCCTACAACAAATTTAACTAGCTTACCCAGCATGTCTTTTTCCGGTTTGAATTGAGTAGTGATTGATTCCAAGCGCCGGATTATATATTAATTGTTTCATAAGTGCTTGCCAAAAAAATCTGAACGAAACGCTTCATATGCGAGGCAAGCACTTATGAAACAATTAATAACTTATTGAATGGGTATTAATTTTCCCATAAGTTCTTGCTTCCATTTTATGGGGAGACAGTGCAAGAACTTATGGGAAAATTAATACTGTCTGGCCTATTAGTTACAGATAAAACACCCGCTGTTGATATTCACTGCGAATATGCGGATTTACTTATTTTAACATCAGGCCAATGCCGCCTGCTGTATGAACAGACCCATGCCGCTATCAGTGGCCTATAATTGCGCGAGGCATTCTTCGAATCAATGCGGTATTATGTAGCATTCAAGAAGCATTAGAAACGCATCAGTTCCGGCACATCCAGGATGCTGATGATTATTAGGTGGCATGAGGAGAAACAATGAAAGAATCTACTAAACAGTTATTAAATTACTTCCTGATCGGCATTCTTGCCATTATCCCTATTGTCGTTATTTTGCAGATTATCATTTTCCTGAAAGGAATGGTTTCTGACCTGTTCAGCGTCGTTTACGGTTATGCAGACAGTTATGTCTATACCGCGCTGTTTTTTGCACTCAGCTTTATTATTGTTGTATTCATAGGTTACAAAATAGTCGAGACGGGCCGGCCGTGGGTTATTACGATTTTTGATCATATCATTGACAGGATTCCGTTTTTAAACACTATTTACCGGGTGCTTAAAAAAGTTATCAATATGTTCTCATCCCATGATCAAAAAATCGCGAAGGAAGTAGTTTATGTGGAATATCCAAGTGCCGGCATTTGGGTGCCCGCTTATGTCACCAACCGGTACGAAGACAAGTATGTGTTGTTTATCCCGACTTCGCCCAATCCTACTTCAGGCTTTACCGTCATCGTCGATAAATCAAAAATAGTAAAATCCGATATGGACATCGAAGAAGCGACCAGCTTTATCGTCAGCGTTGGCGTCGATTACGAAAAATCGCCGGAAATGACTAAACTGCCCTGATGTCAAGCCGCCGGTATTATCAACAACTAAGAAGAGATTACGATGAACATTCATAAAATAACGGTATTGCTGCTGTTTATTGCGATGACCGGATGCGGCAAAGAGAAAGAAAAAGACATTACAGCCGCTGATCCGGCGGCTTTAAAATCTCAATTGGAAACCGCCAGGCAAGTTAACGGCGCCGTTCAGGATGCTGCGGCGCAGCAACGAAAATCCATTGATCAGCAGTCTGAATAATCGGGCTATAAGCCGCTTGCAGAAACGCAAGGTTTGCGCCCCTGCAAAGTTTCGTTAGCGCTAACCTTCCAGATGATAGCTGACGATACGCTCAACTTCTTTTTTCGAACCTAAAACCACCGGCACGCGTTGATGTACGCCGGTCGGCTTAATATCCAGTATGCGTTCACGTCCCGTAGAACAAGCCCCCCCTGCCTGCTCGATAATAAAAGCCATCGGATTGGCTTCATACATGATGCGTAATTTAGCGGGTTTTGACGGATCACGCGTATCCAAAGGATATAAAAATATGCCGCCACGCGTCAGTATCCGATAAACATCGGCAACAAAAGACGCCACCCAGCGCATATTAAAGTCTTTTCCGCGCACGCCTTCGGTGCCTTGCAGGCATTCGCCGATATAGCGCTGCACAGGCGCTTCCCAGAAGCGCTGGTTTGACATATTGATAGCAAATTCACAGGTTTCCTCGGGTATGCTCATAGCCGGATGAGTCAGCATGAACTCGCCTATATCCTGGTCAAGGGTAAAACCATTGACGCCATGCCCTGTAGTTAATATCAACATTGTTGACGGCCCGTAAATGACAAATCCCGCGCAAACCTGCTCGGAACCCTTGCGTAAAAAATCTTCCAACTCGGGCTCTACCGCCTCCCGGCAACGCAGAATAGAAAAAATAGTGCCCACAGCCAGATTGACATCAATATTTGAAGAGCCGTCCAAGGGATCGAATAAAACCAGATATTTGCCTTTTTTATATTGCGGCGGGATGGAAATGAAATCATCGATTTCTTCCGATGCCATACCGGCCAGATGACCCGTCCAATTGAGCGCATTGACCATAATGTCATTGGTAATAATATCCAGTTTTTTCTGCACTTCACCTTGAACATTCTCGGAACCGGCACTGCCCAGCACGCCGATCAACTGGCCGCGATTAACCTTTTGTGAAATTTGCTTGCAGGCCGTGACAATATTGTTGAGCAATAATGTAAACGTACCTGAAGCTTCCGGTAACTCGCATTGTTGTTCTATGATGAACCGTGTCAAGGTAACTTTATTAGTCATATAGATATTTCGTATTGATTTATAAGGAATTTAATTAAAAGTGTCCGCAAAAGCGCCATTTTACTTGATAACATTATAGTTCAACGCCTCAGCAACCCTATCAAAAACATCATCCCATCGCCCCACACCTGCTGGCGGATAAGGCCGAGAACGCGCGCTATTTCTTCTTGAATACGCTATTGTAAATTTTACAGGACAGTATTGAAGCCGCCAGCATGAGCGTAATTGCATTGGCAAAAATGATAGCGTTATTGGAAATATAAATGCCGTAGACGAGCCAGCAGAATACCCCGGCGGTAAACAGGCTGTACATGCCCAGAGACAGGGACTCGGTGTCTTTTGTTTTTATCGTCAAAACGGCTTGGGGTAAAAATGAAGCGGTGGTTAAAGTGGCTGCTAGATAGCCGATTATTTCAGGCGTGATGATCATAGATATTGTTTGGCTTTGCTTTAGTGCAGCTTACAGGCGCTGAAAGATGGGGCAACCTTGTTGTGGCGAGCCCCAGCAATTTTGATAAAACTCTCAGCGATGTCAGCCGTTCATAATCTTTGGAAAACCGTATGGAATTCCCAAACTAGGCGAAAGTGCGCCCCCCCCCATCTATGGGCAAAACAGCGAACTTGCCGTGCATGGCATCGGTAAGCTTGACATGGACAGGATTCAATCGAAGATGCCCTATTGGTGAGCCTTTGGAAACGCATTGCAGATTTGTGGCGGCATACCGATCAGGGCGCCTCGAAAATCCGCCCCGCTAACAGCACGGTATAGACAAAGCAGGCTACCAACTTAAGGCGGGACAGTTTAAGAAGGCTAAGCCGTTCGTGGTGAGCTTGTCGAACCATGAACGGCTTAAACGCCCTACTTACTCATAGATTAAGGCGTTAAACCCTGTCCTACGACGACAACTTTCAACGCATTGGTACCGCCTTTTACGCCCGTCAGATCACCTTTAGTAATGATGAATTTGTCACCGTCTTTGGCAATATTCCATTTTCTGAGCTCCTTGACGACACTGCGATTGACTTCGGCATGATCCTGAGTTTCTTCAAGCTTGAAATACATAGGAAATACGCCGCGAAACAAGGTCACTTTTCCTAGCGTCTCTTCTACCCGGCTGAATGCAAAAATGGGAATGCCTGAACTGATTCTGGACATCCACAACGGCGTAGAACCCGACTCAGTCAATGCAACGATACCTTTTATCTTGGTATGGTTGGCCAGGTACATCGCAGACATCGCAATGGCTTCATCATCGCGTTCAAACTGGATATTGATGCGGTGGTCCGATACCCGCACTACCGGCTGTTTTTCCGCTTCAACGCAGATGCGGTGCATCGCTTCCACGGCTTTGATCGGATGTTTTCCCGATGCCGTTTCTGCCGACAGCATAATCACATCGGTGCCGTCGTAAATTGCGTTGGCAACGTCAAACACTTCGGCTCGCGTAGGAATCGGGTTTTCTATCATCGATTCCATCATCTGTGTCGCCGTAATGGCTATGCGGTTCAGTTCTCGGGTGCGCTTGATCAGCTTTTTCTGGACGGCAGGCAGGTTGGCATCGCCGATTTCAACGCCGAGATCGCCGCGCGCCACCATTACCGCATCTGAAGCCAGAATGATTTCATCCATAACCGGGTCGACAATCGCTTCGGCACGCTCAACCTTCGAAACAATTCCTGCATGACAGCCTGCCGCCTCAAGCAAACGGCGCGCCTCATTCAGGTCTTCGGCGCAACGCGGGAAAGAGATAGCGACATAATCGCAACCCATGATGGCGATTGTCTTGATGTCTTCTTTGTCTTTTTCGGTTAATGCCGCCGCCGAAAGGCCGCCGCCCAACAGGTTGATGCCTTTGTTATTCGACAAATCGCCGCCAACCGCCACGGTGCAGTTTACACGCATGTTTTCAACGTTGACGACATCCAGCACGATGCGCCCGTCATCCAGTAACAGCCTGCTGCCCGGCTTTACCTCCAATGCCAGGGGTTCGTAGGTAATACCGACTTGCGTGTTATCACCGGCCAGGGGATCAAAATTGATGTCCAGCGCAAAATCCTGGCCTTCGCTTAAAAATACCTTGGTGTCTTTAAACCGAGCGATACGGATTTTTGGGCCTTGCAGATCGGCCAGAATGCCTACGCGCCTACCCGTTTTTTTGCAGAGTTCGCGGATCGCGTTGGCTCTGGCGATGTGGTCGTCCGCAGAACCATGAGAGAAGTTCATGCGCACAACATCAACGCCTGCATCAAACAGACCCTCAAGCACACCGGACTTATCCGTGGCAGGTCCTAGTGTGGCTAGAATTTTGGTTCTTCTTAACATTATGAATTATCCCGCATTTACTAGGGCAAGAGACGTATCCAGCATACGGTTTGAGAAACCCCATTCGTTGTCATACCAGGACAGCACTTTAACAAAGTTGCCGTCGACAACTTTGGTCAGTGGTTGTTCGTAAATAGACGAGGCGGGATTGTGGTTAAAATCAACGGATACCAGCGGTTTTTCGTTGATATCCAGAATGCCTTTTAATGAACCGGCCGCCGCTGCTTTTAAAACGTCGTCAATTTCGGCTTTGCTGGTGTTTCTTGCCGCTGTGAAGGTTAAGTCCACGACAGACACATTGATAGTCGGTACACGCATTGCGAAACCATCCAGCTTACCCGCCAGCTCAGGCAACACTAAACCCACAGCAGCAGCCGCGCCGGTTTTGGTGGGAATCATCGATTGCGTGGCGGAACGGGCGCGACGCAGATCGCTGTGGTACACATCGGTCAAGACCTGGTCATTGGTGTAGGAATGGATCGTGGTCATTAAACCGTGGACGACACCAATCGCGTCGTGCAAAGGTTTAACCAGCGGCGCCAGACAGTTGGTGGTGCAGGACGCGTTGGAAATAACCGTGTCTGTCGCTTTCAGCGTGTTATGGTTGACGCCGAAAACGATGGTCGCATCGACATCGTCGCCGCCCGGCGCTGAGATGATGACTTTTTTCGCACCGGCGGTAATATGCGCAGACGCTTTTGCTTTACTGGTGAATAAACCGGTGCATTCATGAACAACATCAATACCCAGGTCGCCCCACGGCAATTTAGATGGATCTCTTTCAGAGAAAACCTTGATTCTATCGCCATTGATAACCATGCAGTCGCCATCGACTATAACTTCGAAAGGAAATTTGCCGTGTACTGAATCGTATTGTGTCAGATGGGCATTGGTGTTGGCATCGCCTAAGTCATTGATGGCGACAATTTGAATTTCATCGGTACGGCCTGCTTCATACAACGCACGAACGATATTACGTCCAATACGGCCGTAACCATTGATAGCAACTTTAATTGGCATGGGGTTTCTCCAGAGAGTAATGGGACAAAAATTACACAAAAATGTGTGGCAAAAATTCCGAAAACTCGACAACTATACCAAAATATGGGGCGTTTAGTCTATTGATCATCAATGCCGCAAGCATTGCGCTCGTTGACGCTCGTTCCAGCTCTGCGTGGGAATTTAGTCAAACGCAGAGCGCTACGGGACGCTGGAGCGTCCAGGGCGGCATTCCCACGCGGAGCGCTCATCGTTATACACAAATGTCGTCATACCCGCCGGGAAGCGGGTATCCAGTGCCATGGACGGTAACTTCGAGCACATCCCTGTGTTCTGGATTCCGGCAATCCATGCCGGAATGACGTGCTCCCACAGACTTGTGTATAACGATGAGCGCGGAGCGTGGGAACGATAGAAGTAGGAGCGGGCCATGCCCGCGATCAGTGCTGACATTATCACCGGTCGCGGGCATGGCCCGCTCCTACACAGCTTAACTGCGGGCATTGAGATTTATGGTTCCGGTTGCGGCGGATTGCCTGACGGCGAATCCGCCCTACTCGGCCAATTTCAGTTTATAATAAAAATTTTTAAATACAGCAAGCGAGTAAACAATGACTGACTGGACTTCCGGATATATAGCCAATATTGGCTACACCTATGGTTATTATCAAGAGCTTAACCCGTTGCGGGTAAGGCTTGCCTTCCTCAATGCCGGTCTGGCTTCGCCTGAAATGGGCAGTGCTTGCGAATTGGGCTTTGGCCAGGGGATGAGCGTCAATCTCCATGCCGCTGCGTCAGTGACCCAATGGCACGGCACCGATTTCAACCCTGCTCAAGCCGGGTTCGGGCAAGAATTGGCCGCGGTTTCCGGTGCCGGCGCCAGACTGTACGACGAAGCCTTCGCCGACTTCGCCAACCGTCCTGACCTGCCGGATTTCGATTACATCGGACTGCACGGCATCTGGAGCTGGATCAGCGATGAAAACCGGGCCGTGATAGTGGATTTCATTCGCCGCAGACTGAAGGTGGGCGGGGTACTTTACATCAGCTACAACACCCTGCCCGGCTGGGCCGCTTTCGCCCCCATGCGCCACCTGATGACCCAGCACGCCGATGTGATAGGCAGCGAAGGCCACGGCATCGTCAGCCGCATCAACGGCGCCCTCGACTTCACCGAAAAATTGTTGGACACCAACCCCACCTACGCCCGGACCAATCCCCAAACCGCTGAGCGCATCAAGAAGATCAAGGATCAAAACCGCCATTACCTCGCCCACGAATACTTCAACCGCGACTGGCTCCCGATGCACTTTGCAACGATGGCGGAATGGCTGGAGCCGGCCAAGCTGAGTTATGCCGGCTCAGCGCACTATCTCGATCACATCGATGCGCTGAACCTTACCCGCGACCAGCAGGTGTTCCTGAACGAAATCCCCGACGCCATGTTCCGCGAGTCGGTGCGTGACTTTATGGTCAACCAGCAATTCCGGCGCGACTATTGGGTCAAGGGCGCGCGCAGGCTTTCTGCGCTGGAGCAGACTGAAGCATTACGCGCCCAGCGCGTGATTTTGGTAACGCATCGCCAGGACGTTTCCCTCAAGGCCACGGGAGCCCTGGGTGAAGCCACCATGAGCGAGGCCGTATACAACCCTGTCCTTGACCTGCTGGCCGATCATAAGCCGAGGACTCTCGGCCAGATCGAGCAGGCCGCCAAGGCGAAAAAGCACACTGACAAGCTGAACGCCCACCTTATCAGCAAAGCGCGCGGCAGCAGCGACATCAGCTATCTTGCCAGCCCGGTGACTGGCGGCGGCGTGACGGCGGGTCGTTTCCAGCAACTGTTCCTGCTGGGAATGAGCCAGGGCAAGAAGCAGCCGGCCGATCTTGCGGTGCAGGTATGGCAGATTCTATCCGCGCAAGGCCAGAAGATCATCAAGGAAGGCAAGGTATTGGAAACCGCTGAGGAAAATCTTGCAGAACTGACCGGGCAGGCTGCGACCTTCGCCGAAAAACAACTGCCGATCCTGAAAGCACTGCAGATTGCCTGAGGCGATCTTGTAACAGCGTGTTGCCGGCAAGTTAGCCCGGATGAAACACAATGAAATCAGGGCTCCTCTCGTTCCCACGCTCCGCGTCGCTGTGTAGGAGCGGGCCATGCCCGCGATAGGCGATGATGTCAGCACCTATCGCGGGCATGGCCCGCTCCTACACAGGGAACTATAGTTTATCAATGCACATGTTCATGGCTGTTGCCATGGATTTCAACCGCTTCAACCGCAACACCGTACTTATAAACCATTAAACCGCCCAGATCGGCGCCAAGACTCAGCAACACACAAAGCAATGCAGCCAGCATAAGAAACAGGCTGTTCGCTCCGCCCTGGAGCAAATTGCCGCTTTTGATGCGCCATAATGACAATAATGCCGCCAACGAAAGCACGGATATGCCGATATGCTCATGGCGCTCCATAATATCGTGGACATTATCACCATGCGCCACCGTATTGGCCGCAATAAACCCTGCCGTTACGGTAAAAACGGCGGCGACAGCGCCCAGATAAAGAAGCCAGCTTGCAACAGCACGCCATTGCTTCTTTTTAGCCAGTGTGCCGACAAAATCCAGGGCAAAAAATGCCCATAAAAAAGCGATGGGGAAATGCACCAGCAACGGATGAACATTATCCATAGCGGCTAATCCCGGCATGACAGCCGAGAACAGGCCGCCCGGCCCTTGTGTGGAAACGCCTTCAAAAAAAGCCAGCAGGCTCGCAACACTTTCGGCGATACCGCCGCCATGATCAGCGCCACCGTGGATTTGAAAAGATAAAAAATTAGTCATGCCGATTATTTTTGGTTGTTTTGTTTATGAAAAGCCAATCTACTCGATACTCAGGTAATTGCAAGCGATGTGCCGCTTGCCGCCGTCTTTGCACACAGTACTCTCAAACCCATTAATCAAACCGCTTGGCATCTGCCGGCAATTTATCAAACACGACGTGCTTCGCTATGCCGTAGTGTTCGGGGTAGTAAACCGCTCCCAGATACAAACCTTCCGGCGGCGCTGTCATACCGCCGCGCGTACGATCTTTAATGTCAAGCAGGGTCTGCATCCAATCCACGGATTGTTTTCCCGTACCTATATCCATCAACACACCGGCAATATTTCTTACCATGTGATGTAAAAATGCATTGGCGGAAATATCGATAATGACCTGATCGCGTTCTCTATACACATCAATGAAGTACATCGCCCGCATAGGGCTTTTCGATTGACAGCCGTGCGCCCGGAATGACGAAAAATCATGATGCCCGATAAGGTATTGCGCCGCCTGATGCATTTTTTCAGCATCCAGCGGGTGATAACACCAGCTTGCCTGCTTGTGCAGCAACGCCGATTTAACCGGGCGATTGAAAATAATATACCGATAAAACCGGGCAATCGCACTGTAGCGGGCGTGAAAATCGTAGGCCGCGTGTTTTACCCAGGTAATCCTGACATCATCGGGCAAATGACTGTT
>Ga0163199_1001636_pt1 | contig 13982 bp, 12 predicted proteins | sample PL_2010_150m_FD_113537 | JGI IMG/M metagenome (GOLD analysis project Ga0163199, IMG submission 113537) | Freshwater microbial communities from Powell Lake, British Columbia, Canada to study Microbial Dark Matter (Phase II) - PL_2010_150m | ecosystem: Environmental > Aquatic > Freshwater > Lake ... | reverse complement strand
TTCTGCGCGCCGACCTTGCCGATAAGATCGAGCTGGGTTTCGAGATAGTCGATATGCTCCTCGGTGTCTTCCAGGATATGCTGAAGCACGTCCCGCGAAACATAATCGCCAGCGCTCTCGCAGTAAGCGATGGCAGCTGTGAGATCGATGTGAGCAGCGGTTTCGAGCTTGAGATCGCCGGCCAGACATTCGGGCACGTTTTCACCGACCAGGAGCTTGTTCAAAGCTTGCAGATTGGGCAGACCCTCAAGGAACAGCACGCGTTCGATCAGGCTGTCGGCGTGGCGCATCTCCTCGATGGATTCCTGATACTCGTGCTTACCCAGTGCGGCAAAGCCCCAGTTCTTGTACATCCGGGCATGCAGGAAATACTGGTTGACCGCGGTGAGTTCGTTGACCAATTGCTTGTTCAGCCACTGGATGACCTTCTTGTCGCCTTTCATGGTGAGCCTTTCATGGCAGGACTGGCATGGGAATCTGTTGTGCTCATGCCGCAGCGAGTTGTGGCATGGCGGCGGATCGATCGGACCTGTGCGCTTGCAGGGTATCCCGCAATACACCGCGCGCGCAATCACAACAACGGCCGCAGCAGGCGCCGACGCCGAGTTGCGCGCGCAATTCCCCCAGGCTGCGGCAGCCTTCGGCAACGGCCGAGCCAATATCGCGCTCGCTAACGGCATTGCAGACGCAGACGATCATGCTCGCTCCTATTTGGTCAAAATCAGCTTGCCCTGGCGCGTGCGCCGCAAGCGATAAGTTTCGCCCGAATGGGAAATTTCGACTTCTCCCCGGCCACCGAGCAAGGTGGCGCTGTCAATTGACCTCCCGGAAGGGGGTACGGGAGCGACGCGCAGGGTATCGGTTGGCGGTACGGAATCAGTCGGTGGGTCCGGTTTCATGGGGCAGTACAACACGAATGAGTACGAATGAGAATCATTCTCATCTATATTACGCACAATGTCAATACGGAGAATGATTATTTCTCCCGTCTCTCCCATCTACCTCGTTGGGCTCTTCGCTGCCGCTTGCCCTTAAATTCTGATTTATATGCAGAATTCTTTCCTGGGAGCCGCGGCCAGTACCCCAGAAACAAATGCGGCCACTAGATTCGGGCGGTAAGCTACCGCTGTACTCGAGTCACGGGGATCGTGGATCGGCGTTGAGCCCTCGCCACTCGAACTGAGAGCGATTCAGCTTGAGTGGCGAAAAGAAGCCGTTGAGGCCGATCTGCCACCGACCATTGGATACCAGCCATCGACGATTTCATGTGAATTGTGCAATCTCAGCTGATACAGCCCTTGGCGAATGAGCATGGTCATCATGCTGAACCAGGGTGTGATCTCGTCATCCGAATAGCTGGGATCATGCATGTCGAACTCCCATAGCTTGCAAATGCCAGGCGACCACCGGTCGCGACACTCAGGCGGCGAGATCGAGGTTCTGGACCGACTTATAGCTGTGCGCGCCGCCGAGGATCGATGGGTAGGGATCGTAGTCCGACCTCTTGAGGAGTGGATTGCAGTGACTCAAGCCTTGCTTGAGGATATTCAGGCCGTCACCCTTGAACTGCCTAAATTCGAGACCGAGGCGAAAACACGAAGTTTCTCCCGAATACACCGAGTAGATCTGGCGTGCCTCGACTTCGATGACGCTTTGCTTGCCGTTGCGGTGGGGCGACGGAATGGCCAGGAGAACCACGACACGGGAATCGGCGAAGACATCCTTGTCCGTCAGCATGCCCGTACCTACCAGGGTCAGATCGTGAGTTATGCCGTGGTACGTCGGCTCATGTTCCACTTCGTCAAAGATTAGTGCGATCTTCCAGCGCACTCGGTATCGGGCCAAACTGCGATTCACGGTCAGTTCATTCATCACGAAAGTAGTCTAAATGCGGGGAAGAGGTTCTTGGCCTGGAGCAGGCTTCTGCCAATGGGTCACACGTGCTATATCGGCACTTTTCGGCCAGTCTTAAGCACTGCCAAGCCGCTGGCGTGCGCGATGACCCGATTTCCGCGCCCCTTCTTTGCAGAATATGGCGCCTGAGCGGAGCGGTTTGACGGCGGCAGCTATCGCGGTATCGGCGAATCTGCCAGAGCCCTTGCCGCGGCCCCCAACAATCCGAGATCGGGATGCAGGACGGCCAGGGTCGGCACCGCCTGCATCGCCTGCCGGAAGCGCCCTTTGGCTTCGAAACGCCGCCGGAAGCCGTCCGTGGTGAGCCACGGCATCAGGGTTTGGAGCATCCCGCCGGCGATATAGACACCGTCCCAGGCGCCGAACATCAGGGCGACATCGCCGGCACACGCACCGAGGATGCCGCAAAACAGGTCCACGGTTCGCCCATGCAGGTCGTCCCGATTTTCGCCGGCAAGCGCGGTGACCTGTTCGGGCGTTTGCGCGGCAGGCGCCACGCCCTCGACGTCGCAGACCGCGCGATACAAGTTCATCAGGCCGGGACCGCAGATCAGCCGTTCATAGGAAACCCGCTCGAAATGCTTCCGCGCCGATTCGAGTATCGCAAACTCGTAGGAATCTTCCGGCGCGAAACTGGCATGCCCGCCCTCCGACTCCACCGGTATGGCGCGACCGCCTCTGAGCAGAAGCGCGCCGACCCCCAGGCCGGTTCCGGGACCGATGATGGCGAAGGTCCGATCCCCTGTGGTGACAGCCGCGCTGCGGATCCTGTCATCGCCTGTCGCACCGATGGCCTGGACATCTCCCGGTCTGAGGTACGGCAGGCTCATGCTGTTGGCGGCGAAATCGTTGATCACGGTGATGGCGTCCAAGCCAAGCACGGCGCGAAGTTCAGCGGTCGAAAATGTCCACGGGTTGTTGGTGATGGCGATGCGATCGCCCTTGACCGGAGCGGCCACGCCCAGCACCGCTCGCCGCGGCGCAGGGGCAGCGTCAGTCTCTTGCAGGTAGTGGCGGATCGCCGCCGCCAATGATTCGAACTTCGCCACCGTATAGCGCCGAATCCCAAACAGGACGACATCCTCCCGGTTCCCGGCATCGATCAGGGCAAAACGCGCATTGGTGCCGCCGATGTCGGCAACCAGTACGGGTTCACCCTCAAAGCTTGTTTCGCTCAGATGCATTGCCTTCTCATTATTGCACCGAGTGTGGCTGGACCTTGGCTTTGCCGCGCAAGGCGCCGAGATGCAGCTCGGCGAGTTGCAGCCTATCGATCATCCAGAGCTGTTCCAGCAGTTGCTTCGCTGAGGGAACGCCGATCACCGGGACGGCCAACTCGCGAAATTTGTCTTTGAGCTCGGCATCGGACAGCGGCGCTTCCGGGTCACCTTTGCGGTAAGGAGAAAAGTGCTCCAGGCTGCGCCCGTCCTGCAGCGTGATGCAAAGCCGCGCGGCGCGCATGACGGGAAACCCGGCGCTCAATTGCGCATCGGCGTTGATCGTGAGCTTGCCCATCAGTTCGCGGATGGCCTGATCAGCCAGCCGCTCCCCGCTGAAAGCGCCGAGCCGGACCGAGCCGTACAACAGCGCATGGCTGACCACATAGGGCAGGCTGAACTTGGCTTCGAAAGCCGTCTGCGGCCGGAAATCGCCGGTGACGTCGAGCGCCGTCTGATAGGTGTCCACCTTGATCGACCGGACTTGCGACATATCGATGTCGTGCTGCTGGCGCAATGCGACGGCCGCGTCGATGGCCGCGAAGGTATGGCCGCAGCAGGCATGGTTCTTCTGCGTGATCCGGGTAATGTTGTAAGACTCTCCCAGGCCTTCGGTGGCCCTGCTCCACTGCGGGTTCACCGACATGGCCGCGCCAAAGCCGGCCTCGCCCTCGAGTATGTCCAGCGCCCCGGTGACGCCATTGGCCGCGCCGCTACCGGCCAGCACACCGATGGACGCGGCGTGCCCAGCATGCAAGGCCTTGGTCATGGCGTCGGAGCGGAAAGCCTGCTGCAAGCCGGCGGCGAAGGATGCGGCGGTCGCCAGCGCATGGCGCATCACGTTGCGATCCCCGGGCGCCAGCAAGGCCGCCACCGCGGCCGCGCCGCCGAAGCAGCCGACCGTCCCGGTGGTGTGGAAGTAACGGTAATGCGAAGGCTGCACCGCGACGCCGATGCGGGTGGAAATCTCGTAGCCGATGGTGACCGCGGTCAGCAGTTCGAGCCCGGACTTGCCCTGGTCTTCGGCGATCGCCAGGGCGGCGGCGATGGTTGGGCAGCCCGGATGATAAATGGCGTCGCGAAAAATGTCGTCGAACTCGACGGCATGCGAGGCGCTGCCGTTGATCCACGCCGCGGTGCCGGGGAATGCGCTGGTATCGAAGCCGGGCAGGCTGGATTTGCCGTGTCCGAGTTCGGCCGCAAAAGTGCGGAGCAACTGGGTGGCGGGCGCCACCGCGGTGCCGGGAAACAGCGCGGAAAACCAGTCGACCAGCGCCCGCTTGGCGTGATGCAGAACTTCCGGCTGCAGTCCTCGCCGCGCTTCGCCGTGCGCGTATTCGGCAAAGTCATCCAGCAGCATCTGGCCTATGCCTCGGTATCAATTCGCCGTGGCGCCGGAGGCTTCGACGATGGGCTTCCAGGTCTCGTATTCCTTCATCACGAAGCGGCCGAAATCCTGGGGCGTGCCGGGCATCGGATCGGCGCCTTCACGAATCATCTTGGTCCGTACCTGTTCATCGCCGAGGATTTCGTTGATCGCCTTGTTGAGCCGGCTAACGATGTCCGGCGGGGTGCCTTTGGGGGCGAACACGCCGAACCACGAGCCGCCGATGAAATCCTCGACGCCGCCTTCGGCCATCGTCGGGACGTCGGGAAGTCCCTTTGAACGGGCCTTGCTGGTCACCGCCAGCGGCTTCAACTGACCTCCAGGAAAATATCCGATGACCGAAGGGATGGTGGCGAACATGTACTGCACCCGGCCTGCCAGCAAGTCGCGCACGGCCTCGGCTCCCTTGTAGGGGATGTGCGTCGCGTTGATGCCGGTAAGGTTGGAAAAGCGGAAACCGAACAGATGGGCCGAGGTACCGACGCCCGTGGATGGATAGTTGTATTGGCCCGGCTTGGACTTCACGTAGCGCACGAATTCCTCGAGGCTCTTCGCCGGCACGCTGGGATGAACCACCAGCACGTTGGGCACTTCGGCGATGGCCCCGACGGGAATCAGGTCGGTCAAGGGATTCACCGCGCGCCCCTTGTGCAGGGTCGGGTTGATGGCGATCGGGCCGACCGAGGCGACCAGCAGCAGGTATCCGTCGGCGGGCGCACGGGCCACCAACTCGGTGCCGATGATGCCGCCCGCCCCAGGCTTGTTGTCGATGGTCACCGGCTGTTTCAAGATAAGCGCAAGGCGTTGCCCGACTTCCCGGGCGAGGATGTCGGTGGTCCCCCCCGCCGTAAACGGCACGACCATGGTGATGCTCTTGCTCGGGTAGGTATCGGCGCAGGCATGGTTGAAGCCCAGCAACAGGGCAGCGACAGCCAGCAACACTTGCCCAAGAGCAGCTATGCCGCGCGAAGCGATGTCACGAGCAGAGATTGTTTTTCTCACGGTGTCTCCTTCAGAATTGTGCCGCATATTGCGCGGGATCGATTTTCACCCCGATCACCAGCGGCCGGTCCTTGGCGCGGGCGCCGTTGAGGACGCTCTCCAGCGACTGGATGCTGTCCACGTTGATGCCGTCGCAGCCCATGGCTTGCGCCAGCATCGCCATGTCGGTCGGCTCGATCAGCGTGCCCCAGCTCGGATAATGCCGCGCCGATTGTTTCAGTTCGATGCGGTTCAGGCTGTTGTCGCAGAACACCACGACGAGGGGATCGACTTTCAGGGTCGCGGCCACTCTCAGCTCGCCCTGCACCATCGCCAGGCCACCGTCGCCGGTGAAGCTCACCACCGGGCGTTCCGGATGGATCAGCTTGGCGGCGATCGCCGCCGGCAGCGAGTAACCCATCGAGGAAAGTCCGTTGCTGGTCAACAGGGTGCGCGGATGGTAAGTCGTCCAGCCCTGGCCGATCAGCAGCTTGTGCGAGCCGACGTCGGTGGCGACGATGGTATCGCGCGGCATGATCCGCCTCACCACATCGACAACATCGGTCGGGTTGATGCGGCCGCTCACCCGCCCCACGTAGTAGCGGTCCTGCAATCCGCCGCGGTGGTTGGCAATCTCCTGTTCGCTCCAGCGCTCCAGCGTGCCGCAGGCGGTCCGCAGCGCGTCGAGAATTCCGGCGATGTCGCCGACGATTTCCAGCTCAGCCTGGTAGATCTGGTCGGAATTCGGCAGCGTGTCGATATGGATGGTCGGCACATTCAAGGACCAGGGCTTGATCAGTTCCACGCCGTCGAATCCTACCGCCAGCAGCAGATCGGCCTGCCCGAGGAAATCCCAGATGTAGCCGTTGCAGGCCATGTCGAGCGTGCCGGCAAACAGCGGATGGTCCTCTGGCATCAGGCCCTTGGCCATCGGTGCCACCACCAGCGGACAGCCTATCTCCTCGGCCAGCTTCACCAGCGCATCGCCCGCTTCGCTCCATACCGCCGAAACACCCGCCAGGATCATCGGCCGGCGTGATGCCTTGAGCAGCTTCACCGGGTCGACCTGGCCGGCGCCGGTGGAGAATATTTGCGGCGTCCAGTTCTCCCGCCGCGCCCGCATCGGCGGCAGGCTTACGACGTGGTCGCTCGCCTCGACCCCGACCACGTCGGCCGCCGCGGTGATATGCACCGGCCCGGGTCGCTCCGCGGTGGCGATGCGCAGCGCCTTCCGCATGATGGTGGCGACCGTATCCGGTTGCACCGCGGTAGTCCACTTGCTGATCGAGGAAAAAATGCGCTTGTGGTCGACCACCTGATGCGTGAAATACGGCTCGCGCTTGCCCTCGATCTGGCCGGAAATCGCCAGCATCGGCACGCGGTCTAGATAGGCGTTGGCCACCGCATTGACGAGGTTGGTGGCGCCGGGGCCGAGGGTCGACAGGCACACCCCCGGGCGCCCGGTGAGTTGCCCGTAGGCTTGTGCCATCAGCCCGGCGGTTCCCTCGCGCGACCCGAGAATGAAGCGCATGCCCTCGCGGCGCGCGGCCTCCAGAAACTCGACTGTCGGATCGCCGGGATAGCCGAAAATATGCCGGATGCCGGCGGCGGCCAGATACTCGATGATGACTTGGGAGGTATTCACAGATCGGCCCTACGTTTCGGTCACTCGACGAAGACATCCTCGCGCTTCTTCCGGATCGCCGGGGAAACCACGACCAGCAGCAGGATGGCGGCGGTGACCAGCAGGCCCAGGGAAATCGGGTGGGTGAAAAATACCGTGGGATCGCCGCGCGACAGCAGCATGGCGCGGCGCAGGTTCTCCTCCATCATCGGTCCGAGGATGAAACCCAGCAGCAGCGGCGCCGGCTCGCAGGCGAGCTTGACGAAGACGTAGCCGAGGAAACCGAACAGCACCGCCAGGTAGATGTCGAAGCTGCTGTTCGACAGACTGTAGATGCCGATCGAGCAGAACAGCAGGATTGCCGGGTAGAGGATGCGGTATGGCACCGTCAACAGCTTGACCCACAGGCCGATCATCGGCAGGTTGAGGACCACCAGCATCAGGTTGCCGACCCACATGCTGGCGATCATTCCCCAGAACAACTCCGGCTGGTTGGTGACGATCTGCGGCCCCGGCTGGATGCCATGGATGGTCATGGCGCCGACCATCAGCGCCATCACCGGATTGGACGGGATGCCCAGGGTCAGCAGCGGGATGAAGGAAGTCTGGGCGCCGGCGTTGTTGGCCGACTCCGGGGCAGCGACGCCTTCCAGCGCGCCCTTGCCGAAGTTGGCACGGTTCTTCGACACTTTCTTCTCGAACGAGTAGGCGGCGAAGGACGCCAGCAGTGCGCCGCCGCCGGGCAGGATGCCAAGGATCGAGCCGATCGCCGTGCCGCGCAGCACCGCCGGGGTGGCCGCCTTGAACTCGGCCTTGGTGAGCCACAGCCCGCTGACCTTCTTGACGAAGATTTCGCGTTTCTCCTTGTGCTCCAGATTGACGATGACTTCGGTGAAGCCGAACACCCCCATCGCGACGATGACGAAGCCGATGCCGTCGGAGAGTTCCGGGATGTTGAAGGCAAAACGCGAGACGCCGGAATTCACGTCGGTGCCCACCAGTCCCAGCAGCAGCCCCAGCACGATCATGGCGATGGCCTTGATCAGCGAGCCGTGCGCCAGCACCACCGCGGCCACCAGACCCAGCACCATCAGCGAGAAATATTCGGACGGGCCGAAGCTGAGGGCGACCTCGGCCAGGGGCGGGGCAAAGCCGGCGATCACCACGGTGGCGATGCAACCGGCGAAGAAGGAACCGAGGGCGGCCACCGTCAGCGCCGCGCCGGCCCGCCCCTGCCGCGCCAGTTGGTAACCGTCGAGACAGGTCACCACCGAGGAGGTCTCGCCTGGAATGTTTACCAGGATCGCCGAGGTGGAGCCGCCGTACTGGGCGCCGTAGTAGATGCCGGCCAGCATGATCAATGCGGTGACCGGGCTCAGGGCGAAGGTGGCCGGCAACAGCATGGCGATGGTCGCCACCGGGCCGATGCCGGGCAGCACGCCGATCAGGGTGCCGAGCAGCACGCCGCCGAAGCAGTAGAGGATGTTGATGGGAGTCAGGGCGACACCCAGGCCCAGGATCAGGTTGTGAATGATGTCCATGGGTCCTGACCTAGCGGAGCTGCCCGGGAAAAACCGGGAATTGCAGTTGCAGGCCGTAGATGAAAATGGCCACCGAGCCGAGGGTCAGGCAGAGCGCAAGGATCAGCACTTCCCTGAGCTTGAATTCGTGTCCGCCGAGCGCCGAGCCGATGATCAGCAGAAAGATCGCGATCACCAGGCCGAGGCCTTGCAGGGCGGCCGCGAACAAGACGATGCTCCCCAGTACCCACAGCAGCGGCTTCCAGTTGAAGCGGCTGATGGACGGCCCGGCGAACGCCAGGCCGCGCAGGGAGGTGATCAATCCCAGCCCGATCAGCAGGCCGCCGAGGACCGACGGAAAGTAGCCCGGCCCCATCCTGGCAGCGCTGCCGAAGGCATAGTTGCGGCCGAAGAATATCGCCGCCGCGCCGAATCCCATGAACATCATCCCCGCCCAGAAATCCTGCGGATCGCGAATCTTCATCTACGACTCCCCCTTCTTGGTCATCTCCGTGCTCAAGCACCTTGTCGCCCGGCAGCGACACAGCATACCGCGACAATCTCCTTGACACCATTGTATCCCTTTGTATACGATCTTTGCATGCTCTGCGGCAATGTCTTCCAGCGTCTGGCCGGAGTAGTGTACGTTGAACTTGAGTGTACGTTGAACTTGATCGCCCCGGGACAGGAGTACCCCTTGAAATCGGTCGCCCCATTTGAAATCGGCATCACCGTTTCGGACATTGATGCAATCTTGCCTTTCTACCGCGATTTGCTCGGATTCACGGTGCTCAGCGACATCCTCGTCCCGGCGGAAAAGAGCCAGCTGACCGGGCTCAGTCCCGACGGTTATCGGGTAGTGCGCCTGGAGTCCGACGGCGGCGACCGGATCAAATTCGCCCAACCCAGGAAGGCTCCTGTCACCGCGCCCGCCAAGGCCTACGCGCTGGAACGCCAAGGCAGCCACTACGCCACCTACATTGTCGCGGAGCTCGACGCGCTGCACGCCAGACTCTTGCAGGCCGGAATCAAGCTGGACAGCCAGGGCATGGTCGAAGTCAGGGCAGGCCTGAGGATGATGGTGATTCGCGACCCGGAAGGCAATTACATCGAATTCGTCGAGTACGCCGACCTCGACGCCTACCGGCCCGCGGCCAAGCAATGAGTTGACCATGGAACCCGGCCGCCTCGAAGCCTGGGACGCCGAATACGACCTGGTGGTGCTGGGCGGCGGAGCGGGTGGCATGACCGCGGCGCTGGTCGCCGCCAACGAGGGACTGCGCACCTTGCTGATCGAGAAGAGCGGGCAGATCGGCGGAACCACGGCCCGCTCCTCGGGTACCGTGTGGATACCCGACAATCCTCAGCAACGTCGTCTCGGCATCAGCAACGATGCCGCCGCGGCGATGACTTATCTCGATGCGCTGGTCGATGGACGGGCCGAGCACAAGCTGCGGCAGGCCTTCGTCGCGGCCGGACCGAAGATGCTGCGCTACTTGGAAACCCATACCCGGGTCCGCTTCCAGATCTATCTGCAGCATCCCGATTACCGCCAGGAACTGCCCGGTGCCGCAGCCGGCGGGCGACCGCTGGAACCCCTGCCCTTCGATGGGCGCACCTTGGGCAAAGACTTCGCCAGAGTGCGCTGGCCGATCCCGGAATTCATGCTGCTGGGCGGGATGATGGTGACCAGGGGCGAAGCGGTTCGGCTGCAGGATTTCGCCAGGTCTTGGGATGCGTTGTGGCTGGCGATAAGGCTGGTGACCCGTCACTGCACCGACAGGCTGCGCTATCCGCGCGGAACCCGGCTGGTCCTCGGCAACGCCCTCGCCGCCAGCCTGTACAAGAATTTGCTGGAGCGCCAGGTCGACATCTGGTTCGAGGGACGCACGTCGCGGTTGATCAAGCTCGAGGGCCGGGTCTGCGGCCTGGCGATAGCCTGGGACGGCAAGCCGCTGAAGGTTCGCGCCCGGCGCGGAATCGTCCTGGCCGGCGGCGGCTTTCCGGCCAGCGACGCGTGGCGCGAGCGCTACCTGCCGAAGCCGGTGGCGCAATACACGGCGGCGTTCGACGGATGCAACGGCGACACCTTGCAACTGGCCATCGACGCCGGCGCCGCCCTCGGCCCGCCATGCCAGGATAACGCGCTATGGTTCCCGAGCTCGCTTGCGCGCCGCGCCGACGGCACCACCGCGGTATACCCGCACATCGTCCTGGACCGACCGAAGCCGGGACTGGTCGCGGTGAGTGCGGCGGGCCGCCGTTTCGTCAACGAGGCAGTCTCGTATCACGAGTTCACCCGTGCCATGTATACCTCGCATCGAAGCGTGCCGACCATACCTGCGTGGCTGGTCTGCGATCGCCGCTTCCTGTGGAAATACGGCATGGGGATGATCCGTCCGCTCACCCCGCGCCTGCTGCTGAAATCCCATATCGCCAAAGGCTACCTTCAGGTTGCAGATACCTTGGCGGCGCTGGCCGAAAAAATCGGCGTGCATCCCGCCGGACTGATCGCCACTATCGAGGCCAACAACGCCTATGCGCACAGCGGCATGGATGTCGACTTCGGCAAGGGCGGCAACCCATACGACCGGGGCAACGGCGATCCCCGACACTCGCCGAATCCCTGCCTGGGTCCGATAGCGACCCCGCCTTACTATGCCGTTGCCGTCGTCCCCACCCCGCTGGGAACCAGCCTGGGCTTGTCCGCCGACGAGGAGGGACGGGTGCTCGACGGCGCCGGCAAGCCCATCCCGGGCCTGTATTGCTGCGGCAACGACATGAACTCGATCCTGGGCGGAGAGTATCCGGGCGCGGGCGCGCAGATCGGGCCGGCGATGACCTTCGGCTATCTGGCGGCCTTGCACGCGGCGGGGGCGGAATAGGCCGGGCCTACGGACCGGCCCACGAGCGCAACAGCGGCTCAATCTGTGCCGGCGGCAGCGGCCGCGAGAACAGATAACCCTGGCCGTAGTCGCAGCCTGCCGCGGCCAGCAGGTCGCGCTGCTGGTCAGTCTCCACCCCTTCGGCGATCACCTTGATACTGAGCTTGTGCGCCATCACGATGATCGCCTCGCACAGCGCCATGTCGTCGGAATTGGGGGCCAGGTTGCGGACGAAGGACTGGTCGATCTTGAGGTAATCGATGTCGAATTTCTTCAGGTAGGAAAGCGAGGAATAGCCAGTGCCGAAATCGTCGAGTGAAACCTGTATGCCGACATCGCGGTATGCCAGCAACTGGTCAAAGATGGTGGAACTGGCATCGAGCAGCAGCCCTTCGGTGATTTCAACCACGATGCTTTGACCGGGCAGGCCGAGCGTCTGGAGATGATCGGACCACATCTCATGGCCGCTGCTCGCGCTATGGAACTGGACCGGGGACTTGTTCACGCTGATCTGGAATTCCGGGTGATGGGCGGTGCGCCACTGCCCTGCCTGTTGCGCCGCCTGGCGAAACACCCATTCGCCGATGTCCACGATCAAGCCCGTGTCTTCGGCGATCGGAATGAATTCGGCGGGGCTGACCAGGCCGCGCTGCGGGTGCTGCCAGCGGATCAGGGCTTCCGCCTTGTAGATCGACCCGGTCGCCAGTTCGACGATGGGCTGGTAGTACACCATGAACTGGCCATTGGCCAGCGCCGTGCGCAAATCCACGGCCAGCCGCATCCGCGTCTGTGCCGCTTCCTGCATGGCCGGGGTGAAGTAGCTGCAACGGTTGCGGCCCTGGCTCTTGGCGGCATACATGGCCTGGTCGGCATTCTTGAGCAGCGTATCGACGGCGCTGGCATCCTCCGGATAGAGCGTAATGCCGATGCTGACCGAGACATAGGCTTTTTCGTCGCCAAGCAGGAACGGTTCGGATAGCTTCCGCAAGATGCTCTGCGCCACCCGCTCGACGCTGCTCGGATCCTCCAATTCGCCCAGGATGACGGTGAACTCGTCACCGCCCAGGCGCGCCACGGTGTCGGTTTCGCGCACGCAACTGGCGATCCGCAACGCCGCATCCTTGAGCAGGAGGTCGCCAATGTCATGGCCGAGCGTATCGTTGATTTCCTTGAAGCGATCCAGGTCGAGGAACAACAAGGCTATCGGCAGCCCGGAACGATGGGCTTTCTTCAGCTCCTGCTCGAGGCGGTCATGGAGCATGCGGCGGTTGGGCAGGCCGGTCAGGGTATCGAAGTTTGCCTGGCTCCAGATCAGTTCTTCCGACTCCTTCTTCTTGGTGATGTCGGAGAACATGGCGACCCAGCGAAACACCGACCCATCGTCGTTGAGGATGGAGTTGATGGTGATCCAGGTGGGATAGATTTCGCCGTTCTTGCGCCGGCCCCATACTTCACCTTGCCAGGTCCCCGCCGCCTTGAGTTCCTGCCACATGGTGTTGAAGAAGGTCTGATCCTCGGGGTGGGCCCTGAGGAAGTCCGAATACCTGCCGGCGACTTCCTCCAGGCTATAGCCGGTCATGCGGCTGAATGCCGGATTGATCGCGATGATCCGGTTGTCGGCGCCGGTGACCATCATCGCCTCGCTGCTGACCTGGTAGACCGAGGCCGCCAGGCGCAGCGATTCGTCCGCCTTCCTGCGTTCGCTGATGTCCGCCGCGATCGCCACATAAGCGTAGATCTTGCCGGACGAATCACGCAGTGGCGACAGGGTGGTGCTGATGTCGATCAAGGCGCCGTCCCGCCGCTGGCGCCTGACCTCTTGCTGAACGATGCTTTCCCCGCCGAGTACCCTAGCGCGCAGATTCTCCGTTTCGTTGGTCTTGTTGGCGGGAACGCTGAGCAGAGGCTGTCCGATGATCTCGGCCGCGCTCCAGCCGAACATTCTCTCGGCGGCGGGGTTCCAACTGGTTACCAGACCCTGCAAATCGCGGGTATAGATCGCCAGGGGAGTGCTCTGTATGGTCGTCTCCAGCCGGTGGTTGATGTCGACAAGTTCGGCGTGGCGGCGGGAAATCTCGGCGCGCATCTCGTTGATGGCGGATGTCACATCGTCGAGCGCGTCCGGGCGCCAGCGTCCGGATGCAGGACGGCTGAGTCGCAAATCGTCGGCGCCCTGGACGTTTCTGCCGACCCGACGCAGGTAATGGGAAATATGTTCGAGATCCCGTCCCACCAGCGCCACCATGATGCGGCGGGCGATGCCGTTGTTGCGGAACAAGGCCTGGTCGAAGAACTTCAGACTTGCGAATTTGCGCAGCATTGGCGATTCAAGGGTTCAAGTACGCCTCATGGAGCTTCTGATAACTGCCGTCGGCCTTCATGTCGGCGCGTGCCTTGGCACAGCGAATTATTGGCGTGCGATCCGACATTGATCCTCTCCGAGATTCCTGGATG
>Ga0163199_1001635_pt1 | contig 13988 bp, 9 predicted proteins | sample PL_2010_150m_FD_113537 | JGI IMG/M metagenome (GOLD analysis project Ga0163199, IMG submission 113537) | Freshwater microbial communities from Powell Lake, British Columbia, Canada to study Microbial Dark Matter (Phase II) - PL_2010_150m | ecosystem: Environmental > Aquatic > Freshwater > Lake ... | reverse complement strand
GTCCGCGACGACCGGCTGCAGGTTCAGATAGCGGTTGCTGATGTGATAGGCGATCACGCCCTGTGGCCCGACGTGGCGGGTGAATCCGAGGATCGCCTGGCGCGTGATCAAATGCACCGGGATCGAATCGCTGGAAAAGGCATCGACTGCCAGGACGTCGAGTTGCCGGGCGGGCTCCCGTTCCAGCGCCAGGCGGGCATCACCCTGCGATACTTCAATTCTGGCGCGGCTTCCCGACAGGAAGCTGAAGTGTTGCAACGCGAGGTCGATGACCTCGGGATTGAGTTCGTAGACGCGATAGACGTCGCCTTCCCGGCCGTAGGCCGACAGGGTGCCGACGCCGAGGCCGATCAGGCCGACGCGCTGTGCTCGGCGTGTCATCCGGTGGAACATTGCTTCGTCGAGTTCCCTGAGGCCGAGTATCGACTGGCCGATACCGGAGCCTTCGCCGTAATAGGTCGTCAGCGTGCGGCTCAACTTGGGCGCGCGAAACTGGTTGCCGTGAGTGATGACGCCGTGGCTGAGGCGCCATTTGGCGTCGGGATCGGTATCGGGGGCAGTGGACTGGACGCGCAGCGTGCCATAGAAGTTTCGCGTCAGGACGATGGTGTCCTCGTGGATCCGTTCCTGGTAGTTTAACGCCAGCCAGACGCTGGCGCCCGCCAGTGCCAGCAAAGCATAGCGGGTGATCCGCCCCGGCCAGGCGAAGATGCAGATGACGACGCTCATTACCACCAGTACGGCGGGGAATTCCCAATACCAGTTCAGTGCCAGCGGCGCGATGATGCCGACGACGATGCCGCCCAGCGCACCGCCCATCGACAGCATCAGGTAGAAGCGCGTCAGATGCCTGGGGGCAGGGCGGCGCGCGGCCAGTTCGCCGTGGCAGAACATGCACAGGACGAACAGCCCGATCGCATACAGAGGCACGGCGTGTTCGATATGCAACAGGCCGGCTTCGGGGAGCCAGTCGTCGCCGAGCCGAAAGCTCAGGCCCGCCAGCATCAAGGCCGATAACGCTGCGGCGAGCGGGTGGAACACCGTGCAGCGATACCAGCGGTTGCTGTCGAAACAGAAGATGAAGGTGAGCAGGTAGATCGACAGCGGCAGCACCCAAAGGAACGGAATCGAGGCGACGTTCTGGGTAATGTGGATGGTCGTGGACAGCAGCAGCATCGAACCGGCGGCGGCCAGCATCAGCCACAGCAGTTGCTGGCCGGTGGATGGCGGGAGTTCCGCCATGGGGATTGGCGCGACGCCCGGCCCGTGCGCCGCTGGGGCGGGCGCTGCCGGCGCGGATTCGGCGCCGTGCGTCCGTGCCGCGCGCCAGCCTGACGCCAGCGCCATCGCGGCGAACAGCGCGTACCCCGCGCTCCAGCCCGCCGATTGCCAGTAGTTGGTGGTGGTCATCTCGATCAATGGCGGATAGGTGATGAGTGCGGCCATCGACGCCGCGTTCGACAAGGCGTAGAGGCGATACACGGAACCGCCCGGGAAGCGCCGGGAAAACCAGGCCTGGATCAGCGGGCCGGTGGTTGACAGCATCAGGTAAGGCAGGCCGATGGTGACGGCCAGCAGCAGCAGGATGCGCCCGATCGGGTTGTCCGCGTCTTGCGGCTTGAAGCCGAGCGATGGAATGATCGGCAGGCAGGCCAGACTTGCCAGCAGCAGACAGCCGTGGATCAATGCCTGGCGACGCGGGCTGACTTTGCGGATAAGCAGGTCCGAGTAGGCGTAGCCGGCCAGCAGGGTTACCTGGAAGAACACCATGCAGGTGGTCCACACCGCCGCCGAACCGCCGAACCAGGGCAGGATCTGTCGGGCGATAATGGGCTGGACCAGGAACAGCAGAAACGCCGACAGCGTGATGGTGGCTGCGAATAGAGTCATGTTGTCATGGCGTGACCGAACCCCGTCGACCCGGCCGCCGGGCCCTCACACGGTTGCGCCCTGCCGTTTCAGATCGCGCAGGCAGTAGCTGAGCCATTGTTCCGAAAGTTTCTCCTGCAGCGAATTCTGCTTCAGGCGCTCGTTGAGGAGATGGAAGTCGACGCTGTCGAGCGGCTGGTCCTGGTTGAAGCACGAGAACACGTGGGTGACCGCGCCGGTCTTCGGGTCGCGGTGCAACTGCAGGCACTGGGCGCAGATCTCCTTCATCATGCATTGCATCGGCGAGTTGATCGAACCGATGGCGAAATGGTGCGGCTTCAGATATGCCTTGAGCACATCGTGGCGCGCCTTGCCGACGCCCGCCATCATCCGGTCCGAGCCGATGGCGATGATCCGGTCGGCGTCCTCGCTGCGGATCGCCTGCGGGCCCAGGCGCCCCGATGCATATGCCTCCATTGCCTGCACAATGTTGCCGACGAAGCTCTTGTCCTGCGGCCGTCCGGGCTTGAAGCCGGGTTCCTCGTCGCAGCACCACACCACGATGTCGGCCGCCGCTTCGATGTCCTCTACCTTGTATCGGTCGATGACCTTCTTGTAGCCGGCGAAATACAACACCTTGGAGTTCCTGGCGCGGAATGCCTGGCCGATCGAGAACAGTACGGCGTTGCCCAATCCGCCACCGCAGAGGATCACCGTTTCGTCGGCTTCGATATGCGTGGCCGTCCCGGTCGGGCCCATCAGGACCACCGCCTCGCCCGGCGTCAGCGCCGCGCACAGGTTGGCCGAGCCGCCCATCTCGAGGACGATGGTGGACACCAGTCCCTGTTCCCGGTCGACCCAGGCGCCGGTCAGAGCGATACCTTCCATCTGCAACCGCGTGTCGTTCGCGACCGCGCACAGCGACTCGAAATTCTGCAGTCGATAGAACTGCCCGGGCTGGAAGTTGCGCGCCGCCAGCGGCGCCCTGATCACCACCTCGACGATGGTCGGTGTCAGGCGCTTCACCGCGTGCACCGTGGCGAGAAGTTCATCCGCAAGCCGGCCGAAGAAGGCCGAGTTGCTTGCCGGGGACTGCGGTGCCCGGGCCGCGAGCACCCGGGATACCAGAGGATAGCCCTGCTTGGCCGACGCCATGGCTTTGACCACGTTGCCGGAGTAGGACGGGTGCAGGTCGCCGAAGAAGCTGATGAAGCGGCCGTCGTTCAAGCGGGACAGGAGAATCTCGGGATGCGCGGGCTTGCAGTTGCCGGACTCGGGCTTGATCGGCGTGCCGGATTCGTCGCAGGCCCGGAAGAACTTTCCATCAAGTTGGAAATGCAGGGCGTCCTCGCGAGCCAGCACGGTGTTGGGTTGGGTCCCGGCGGCGACGAAAATGGTATGCGCGGGCAACCAGTGCTCGCCACCGACCGCCCAGTTGCCGTCCTCGCCCAGCCGTTGCCGGGCGAAGCGCATGCCCTGGGCTGCGCCATGATTGTCCACGTCGATGGCAAGCGGGGCCAGGCACTCGGTGAAGGTGATGCCTTCCTCGAGCGCCTTCTCAATCTCTTCGTGGTTGAGCGTGTACGACGGGCTGTCGATCATCCGGCGCCGGTAGGCGATGGTCGCGCCGCCCCATTTGCGGAGCAACTCGACGACGCGCGCGGGGCGTCGCTCGCGCTGTGCCGCCTCGCGCTCGTTGCGTATGGCGCGGGCATGGGCGAGGAATTCCTCGGCGATTTCGCGGTCCAGGTCGTCCCAGCGCGCGCGGATCGCGCCTTCGCCGATCGACGCCGCCAGCGTTTCGTAGCGCCCCAGGAACTTTTCCACCTGAACGGGATAGTAGGCCAGCGATTCGGTCGCGGTGTCGATCGCCGTCAGGCCGCCGCCCACAACCACCACAGGAAGGCGCAGTTGCATGTTGGCCAGCGAGTCGTGCTTGGCGGCGCCGGTGAGTTGCAGTGCCATCAGGAAGTCCGAGGCGGTGCGGACGCCGCGCGCCAGTCCGTTCGGTATGTCCAGCACGGTCGGCTTGCCGGCGCCCAGGCACAGGGCGATATGGTCAAAGCCGCGCGCCAGGGCATCGTCGACGGTCAGCGTGCCGCCGAAGCGAACGCCGCCGAACAGGGCGAATTCGTCGCGGCGTACCAGCAGCAGGCGCAGGACTTTGAGGAAGTTCTTGTCCCAGCGTACGGTGATGCCGTACTCGGCAACACCGCCGAAGCCGGCCATGATCCGGTCGTCGAGCGGCTCGTACAAGGTCTTGACGTCGCGAATCGCCTCGAATGTCACCCGGCTGCCGTCCATGCGAGCGCCGCCGAGGTCTTCGGGCAACGGCTCGATCTTCAGGCCATCGATGCCGACAACGCTATGCCCGTCGTTGATCAGGTGATGGGCGAGGGTGTAGCCGGCCGGCCCCATGCCCGCGACCAGCACTTTCTTGCCGGTCGGCTCGGCGGGGAGCGGGCGGCGGATGTTGAGGGGGTTCCAGCGCGTCAGCAGGCTGTAAATCTCGAACCCCCAGGGCAGTTCCAGCACGTCCTTGAGCGTGCGGGTTTCCACTTCCGGGATGTTGACCGGCTCCTGGCGCTGGTAGATGCACGACTTCATGCAGTCGTTGCAGATGCGGTGGCCGGTGCCCGCGACCATCGGGTTGTCAACCGTGATCACCGCCAGCGCGGAGATCGAGTGGCCGAGGTTCTTCAGGGTGTGGAATTCGGAAATCTTTTCTTCCAGCGGACAGCCGGCCAGCGGCACGCCGAACGGGCTCTTCTTGAACGTCACCTTCTTCGGCGCTTCCGCCGCCGGCTTTTCGCGCAGCCCGCGCGAGCAGGAGTCGGTCTTCTGGGTGTGGCAGAGGATGCAGTAATTGGACTGATTCAGCGCGCGGGTCAGGTCGGCGCCGTGGTCCGTGAGGGCAAACCCCTGGCGGCGGCGGATATGCTCCGGCTGGATGCGGAAGCTGGTCACGCCTTCGGTTTCGCTGACTTGGGCCAGTGGCACCAGGTTGCCGGGGTCGACTCCGGTCGGCACCTTGAACAGGACGCCGTGGGCATGCATCTCGCGGCCCTGCGGCGTATGCACGGCCCACGCCGCATATTGGCGGGCTGTCTCGAGGATTTCGGCGTTGGCTGCCTTGTCGCCCTGCCATTCGACGATCTTTCGGACGAAGCCCAACTCGTCGAAGCTTCCTCCCATGCGCTCGACCAGGGTGGAATAAAGCGCCGGTCCGTCGATCTGCGCCGCCTGCTCCGGCCGGATCATCTTCGCCGCCTGGCGTTGTACGAACAGGCGCTTGACTTCATACAGCGGGGTGAGATCGGCGTGTTGTTGTGCCAGCGTCCGGGCCTCGGCAGCGATCCCGAACAGGTCGGCAACGAAAGCATCGACTCTGGGACCCAGCTCGATCATCAGGGCCGACTCGTCGGCTGCAGGGCATGCCTCGGGGGCGGCACGCGCGGCGACGAGCTTGTCGCGCAGCCCCCCGGCCTCCTCGCCGAGGCGTCGCATGAAGATGCCGTCCAACCTTGCCAAGCCCTCGCGCCGGTAGAGGTCGGCGATGGTCAAGTCGTGCGAGAGCTTCAACATTTTCCCATTCCTTGAGGTGTCATTCGGTGCCAAATTGGTGGATGTCCAACATTCCAGCTTGAAGAAAACCCGCTATGGTACTGAGTTAGTCGAACCGGCTCAAGAAATAGATGGATGATAAACTGAACGGCCGCATCGATAATCCCAATTCGCCGATGAAAGCGCTGTTCTTTGTTCTGTGTTGTCTGCCCGGACTGGTTGGCGGCGCCCCCGCCGAGACTCCGGGCGAAGTCCAGGTCGGAAGCGTCCTTCGCGAGGCCTCCCTGTATGGATTCTTCGGGGATTACCGGAAACTTTCCGAGCTTCGCGGCAAGCCGCTGATCATCAATGTCTGGGCCAGCTGGTGCGGGCCCTGCCGGGCGGAGATGGGTTCGCTCGAACGGCTGTCTCGTCGCCTCGGCGCGAAGAAGATCAAGGTCATCGGCATTTCCACCGACGACGATGCTGCTGCTGCGGCATCCTTCTTGATGAAATCCCGGGTTACCTTCGACAACTATCTCGACCGCAACCTGCTGCTTGAGAACATGCTGGGCGCCAAGACCATCCCGCTGACTGTCCTCGTCGATGCCCAGGGTCGCGTTGTAAGGAAGGTCAATGGCTATCATGATTGGGACAGTCCCCAGTCCCTGCAGCTCATCAGTGAGGCCTTCCGCCTGAAGATCTGAGGACTGCGCGGTACTCCAAGCTGCATGCGGAAAATGTGCATCCGTTGCCGGCATGCAACCCACTGATGCCAAACGCCAATTTTCGTTGCCTTGGTGCCCGTCTGCATAAAATTAATGTACTTGAGGCAGTTCCAGACGCCCGCTCGATTCGCCGCCGCGACCTGCCGTACCGCATCATGTTGTTGAATTGAAGTCAAAAAAACGCCACCCGACGACACTTGGCATGGCCATTGCGTAATGGAGGACAAGCAGACCGTGCGCAGCAGACAAGGGGTGACGTCATGCAAGACAAAACAAAAGTACTGGTCATCGACGATGAAGAAGTCGTCCGCCTGAGCCATCGCAGGATCCTGGCCGGCGAGCGATTCAATGTCGAGACGGTCCTAAACGGCGTCGAGGGCCTGGAATTGCTCGAGAGGCAGCCTGTCGACGTGGTCCTGCTGGACCTGAGAATGCCGGGCATGGACGGCATCTCGGTGCTCAAGGCCATCAAGGAAAAGTGGCCGGAAATCGAAGTCGTGGTCATTACCGGGTACCCGTCCGTCGAGACCGCGAAGGAAGCGATCCAGCTCGGCGCCTACGATTACCTGGCCAAACCGGCCCTGCCGGACGACATCATGAAAGTCACCAGGGGCGCGGTCATGCAAAAGAAATGGGCGATCCACAAATCGCCGAACGGAATCCATTAATGCCCCGGAAGCAGATTCCGGGCCCCAGTCAACCCATCTAGTCAAGGAGAAATATCATGAGTGTCACACGCAAAATCCTGGTCGTCGACGATGACCCCGTCGTCGGCAAGAGCATCGGCCGCGTTCTTTCCAGCAAGGGCTACGCAGTCATCTCGGCGCGCAACGGCGAAGAAGCACTTGCCAAGCTCGAGACCGAGAAATACGACCTGGTATTTACCGACATCAAGATGCCCGGCATGAACGGCCTCGAGGTTGCCGAGCGGGTCAAGGCCAGTCAGCCCTGGCTGCCGGTGGTGATTGTCACGGGTTACGGGACGGACGCCAACGAAGCAAGGGCCGCCGCAGCGGGCGTGTCGGGGTTCCTGCGCAAGCCCCTGTCGCCCGAGATGATCGAAAGCAGTACCGAGGAAGCGTTGCATGAAAGCGACGCGGTACTTGGGGAAGAGCCGCTCGCAGCCGCAGCAGCCGAGGCGGTTGAGGCAGTCGAGGCGGTCGTTGCGCCCGCGCCGAAGATCTCCAAGCGTTGGAGCATCGTCAAGAATGTCGCGCTGTTCCTGGCGGCGCCCTTCATCGGCCTGGCCTACGTGATCGCCATGCCCTTCGTCGGTGCGGGAATGCTGGCGTGGGAAGGCGGCAAGGCTTTGGCCAACAAGTTTCCGATGCTCAAGCACGCTGCAATGGCGGTTGCGGCACCGTTCATCGGACTTGCCTTCATCCTCGTCGCGCCGTTGGTCGGCATCGGGGCACTGGGCTGGCACGGCACCAAGGCGCTGCGCAAGCACAAAGACTGACTGGTCGCCCGTAGGCAGCGACCTTGAACTGACGACCGCCCTGGATTCCCGCCTCGGGAACCCGGGGCTTCGGCTCATGGCGCCAGATCAAACACCAGCACTTCGGCGTCATTGCCATCCGCAAGGAGGAGGGTGTCTTCGCCTTCCAGCAGGGCGCCGTCACCCTGCTGCAGTCCCTGCTGGTTGACCTTGAGTTCGCCGCGCACTACCTGTACATAGGCCTTGCGTGTCGGATTCAGAGGCAGGGTGACCACTTCCTTGCCGTCCAGCAACCCCGCATAAAGGAAGGCGTCGGCGTGCACCGTCACCGAACCCCCGGCGCCGTCAGGCGAAGCCACCAGCCGCAGGCGGCCGCGCTTCTCGGCATCCTTGAAGGTCTTTTGTTCGTAGCCGGGAGCGATCCCGTTCTCGCTGGGCATGATCCAGATCTGCAGGAAATGGGTGGTGTCATCCGCCGCATGGTTGAACTCGCTGTGCATCACGCCGCGCCCGGCGCTCATGCGCTGCACGTCGCCGGGTGGTATGGCGGTGCCGTTGCCCATGTTGTCCTTGTGCGCCAGCGCTCCGGACAACACGTAGCTGATGATCTCCATGTCGCGATGGCCGTGGGTGCCGAAGCCGGTGCCCGGGGCGATGCGATCCTCGTTGATGACGCGCAGATTGCCCCAGCCCATGTGCGCCGGGTCATGGTAATCGGCGAAGGAAAACGAATGGTAGCTTTTCAGCCAGCCGTGGTCGGCATATCCGCGGTCATGCGACTTGCGCAGGGTAAGCAAAGGCAACCTCCTGTTCGAAGGATGGAAGTATAAAGTATTGTGTTTCCCTATTCCGTGGTCGATATCGCATTGCCCATGCCGTGCTGCGGCATTTCACGACGACTCGAGATGGTCTCCCGGTTTTTCCGACGATCTCCAATTGACCCTGGGCCGAGCCACAGGTCATCTGAAGATCAGTGGCCGCTACTGACCTGTTCATTGGGTCGCGCAAGATGGCTGCGCAATGCTTCGTACCCACCTTTGAGCGGCTGAACCGAGGTAAAGCCCATACCTATCAACTTCGTCGCTGCGCTCACTGCGGTAGCGTCCCCAGGGCATGCACAAAATGTGACGATCTGATGGTGTTTTGGCAAGCCGCCGACCACACCATGCAAACTGACCAAATCAGCCGGTGTTGCACCCGCGATGGAACCGGCTTGAGAGATTGTGGCGCTGCCGCGAAGGTCTAGCAGAAGAAGAGGTGTGCTTGATTGGAGTATTGCAACCAGATCCTTTGGCAAGATGTGAGGTATCGCGGCCATTTGTTCATATCGATGCTTCTGCCAGAACTTCCATCCCAGCCAAAGGACGACGGCGATAACGAGGGCACCAACCGCTTCGGTCGCATGCTGGTTGATGGCATCGAGAGACGCCTGTATCTTTTCACGTAGGTACCAGCCCGCGCCGATCGCGATTGCCGCCCATAGCCCTGCGCCAAGACCAGCCGCTGCAATAAAACGGAGAGGCGACATCCGGAGCGAACCGGCAATAGGAGGGGCGACGATCGAGAAACCCGGAACGAACTTGGCGATGACAAGTGACCACACTCCCCACCGAATGAATCGCGCCTCAGTCGCCGAAACACAAGAACCCGGATTGATCGACAATCGGCAAAGTCCAGATAAAACCCGATAGCCGAAGACTCGCCCAGCCTGATACCAAAGCAAGTCGGCGATCACTGATGCCAGCACAGCCGCGGTTACCATCTTCGCGAGTCCTGTCGACGACAATGCGAGGCTTCCTACGACCATCAGTGTCGGGACCGCCGGCACCGGTAGACCCACCTGTTGCAACAGCACGTTCACAAAGACAGCCCATTCCGGGTTGTCTCTGATGGCTTCTATTATTTGGGCGGCGTTCATTGGCGGCGTTTGGGAGTCTTGCGCAGACTACCTTGCTTTCGATCGGCTGTCTAAACCCAGCCCTTTCCAATGCAATAAGTCGGGGGCGGTCCTTGGAGCCATACGCTCGATTGCGGCCAGTAGAAAATCGTCGGCTTCGCCAACGGCAGCAATGTGGAACACCCCGCCACAGACAACCCCCTGCCATGGCCCGTCACTCGAGACGGGCATGGCGACTCATATTGAGCGTCGACTGTACTCAAATATCTGCCCTTGACGAAGTCAGGAATGGAACCCCCTGAGAGATGAATACGGTCAGCTTCGGGTCGTCAAGACTCGGTGGCGAGCGGCAGGTCCGGAGAAGCGAAATGCCAACGGCGGCTATCTTGCACTGAAATCGCAGAGCCCGTTGGCTCTGGTCGGCTAGGAACTGGTTACTCAAGGCGCCAATAACCAAGGCAAATCGGCGGCAGCAAAGCACACCAGCCGTTCATCCTGGTGTCAGTGAGAATAGCGACGCTCGCCGTGATCTAAGTCAAAGCAATGCCAAAGGCTCGCGCCTAGAATCGCGCCAGCTCCATAGCAGAATCCGCTTGATGACTTGTGGAAGAAATCATGACTACCCGAAGGACCGCAGCCGCCCGCTCCTCTACGCCACAAAAGGCCGCGACGGCCAAGACATCGACCACCAGACGCAAGGCAGCGCCACGACCCGCTAGCGCGGGTGATGTTGGACCAGTAGGTTCAGCAGTGGGTATCGAGTCCTTTGCAGTCACGCAGGCGATGGATGCTGCGCAGGAGGCGCGTCTGGAAGCTATGCGCGACATTATTTCAGGTACGCCGGTGGAGGAAGCCTCCGCGCTGCTGAAGTCTCTCCTCAAGCAGCAGCGGATGGCGCTCGACCAGGTGACGCAACACCCTGACGAGGAACTCGCGGCCGGTTGGCGGGTGGGCGGATACCCATACAAGAACCTGATGTCGCGCCGCACCTATGAGCGTCAGAAATACCGGCTGCAGGTCGAATTGCTCAAGTTGCAGGCCTGGGTCAAGGAGACCGGGCAGAAGGTGGTGATTCTTTTCGAAGGTCGCGATGCGGCAGGAAAGGGGGGCACTATCAAGCGGTTCATGGAACACGTCAATCCACGCGGAGCGCGCGTTGTCGCCCTTGAGAAGCCGAGCGAACTGGAGCGCGGCCAGTGGTATTTCCAGCGCTACGTGCAGCATTTGCCGACGGCCGGCGAAATCGTGCTGTTCGACCGCTCTTGGTACAACCGCGCCGGCGTCGAGCGCGTGATGGGTTTCTGCACCGATGCCGAGTACCAGGAGTTCATGCGCCAGGCGCCGGAGTTTGAGCGCATGATGGTGCGCAACGGAATTCATTTGCTCAAATTCTGGTTCTCCGTCAGTCGCGAAGAACAGCGCCGCCGTTTCAAGGAACGCAAAGTACATCCGCTCAAGCAGTGGAAGCTCTCACCCATCGATCTCGCCTCCCTCGACAAGTGGGACGGTTACACCAAGGCCAAGGAAGCGATGTTCTTTTATACGGATACGGCTGATGCACCGTGGACCGTGATCAAATCAGATTGCAAGAAAAGAGCACGGCTCAACGCCATGCGCTATATCCTTCATCGTCTGTCGTATGCTCGCAAGGACACCGACCGTATCGGGCCATTGGACTCGCTGATCGTCGGTCGCGCCAACGTGGTGTACGAACGGGGCGAGAAGCAGGGCGTGCCGATACTCTAATCCACTGGCAGCGATGGCCGTGAATAGCACTGGAGGACGCGAGGGATTCGGGCTGCGCGGGATGAGCGAGCGAGTGTCCCTCCCGGGTTGGCGATCGGCGATTGCCAGCCAGCCCGGCCGTGGCGTTCACATCGAGGTCATGATTCCGACTTGAACTCGCGCACTATTCGGCCCAGTTGGTTGCGATCGCAACGGCAGTTAACAAATAGGCAGCAGCCTGTCGATATGGCGCCGTCAAGTTTTGGACTATCGAACCCGATTTCTGAATTCTTTGAGGATACGAAACATGCAAACATTTCAATGGACGTCGCAGTTCGATACCGGCATTGAAACCGTTGACCAGCAACACCGCGAGCTAGTAAAGCTAATCAACCACCTTGGCACTGTCAGCGTCGAAGGCGACAATTTTGATTCGGCCATTAGCCCCATTCTTGGTGAATTGACTGACTATGCAATGAATCATTTCAGCGAGGAAGAGGACTTGATGGAGGAATGTCGGCTGGACCGACGTCACATTGAACACCATCAACTCCAGCACAGTCGTTTTATCGAGGAGATCGAGGAGATCTGGGGGCTACGCGGTACGCAACAAGATCCGGTCGGGGTTCTGGGAGAATTCTTGTCGTCATGGCTGGCCAGCCACATCCTCGAAGAAGATCAGTCGATGGCACGGCAGATGGATCGAATACGCAGTGGCATGTCACCGGATGCTGCCTATAGGGGCGATCAGCGCAGCAAGTAACGCAGATCCCTACGGATTCGGACGGGTGCCGCATTTCCGACATGATGATGTGCCGGTGTTCTAGTGTGCTGCAATCGCGAATCTCGGCAAGCAGCTTCAGTGGATCGAGATTGCAGAATCTGACAACAGGCTAAGCGAGACAACCAGATGACGATGATATGGCGGAAACAACTCGAGATCGGCGATGAGGCGATTGACAAAGACCACAAATATCTGATCTGCCTGATCAATACGGTTGAATTGACGTTACGCATTCCGCAGCATCGCGACATGCTGCCGACTACCCTGACACAACTTGTCGAGTATACGCATGAGCATTTTGAGCGTGAAGAGTCGATCATGTTGGCGATGAGCTATCCGCACTATGACCGGCACAAGCAGCAGCATCAATTGCTAATCAGAGAGCTAACCGCCATCAAGCAGAAAATTGAAGCGAAGCATGATGGGGGATTTACAGATGACGAATGTGATAGCCTCGCCAATTTGTTTCGCCATTGGTTAGCGGACCATTTGATGAAGGAAGATATGCTGCTTAAGCCAGCCTTGGCAACGAGATAAGGCTGGCGTTAGCTCAAGCCAACAGACAAAACGATCGTGGCGAGTACTAGCCGCCTCCGGAGACTTGTTTTGGATTGAGTCCTCCGGCCGCTAACGAATGACCAACGGCCCGTCGGTATGCACTTCTCATCAGACCCAAATGGGTCGGTGGCTATCCTTGATGTTTTCAGAGAGCTGACGCTCGACTCGACGGTGCCAATATTTCCATCGGGGTGCTGCGACGGGCTGGTGTACGCGCGACTGCGGACCCTCACGCCAGAAAGCGGAATGTCCCTTCGTTGCTGATCTGCCTGGCGTACTCTCCTCAGAGCGGGCATCCTGCAACCCTTAACGAGCTGGGACGGATGCACAAATATCCCGCGGACATTGCGGGCAGTTGCACAACCTATCGATTCACGGATTGCGGAGAGCCAAAGTTCCTCAGACATGCAGGGCGTGCCCGAGGGCGCGCAGCGCTGCTTCCTGCACCGCCTCGCCAAGTGTTGGATGGGCGTGGATGGTGGCCGCGACATCCTCGAGGCGGGCGCCCATTTCCAGTGATTGCGAGAATGCAGTGGACAGTTCCGACACGCCGCGACCCACCGCCTGCCAGCCGACGATCAGATGGTTGCCGCGCCGGGCCACCACGCGCACGAAGCCTTCGGCAGACTCCAGCGTCATGGCGCGGCCGTTGGCGGCGAACGGGAAATGGGCGTGCACGCAGTCGTCACCCGCTCGCGCCGCGTCGTCGGGACTCTGGCCGACCACCACGATTTCCGGGTCGGTGAAGCACACCGCCGCGATCGCCGCGGGCGCGAAGTGGCGACGCTTGCCGGCGATGATTTCTGCGACCATTTCCCCCTGCGCCATCGCCCGGTGCGCCAGCATAGGGTCGCCGGTCACGTCGCCGATCGCCCAGACGCCGCGCATCGAGGTCCGGCACTGGTCGTCTATCCTGATCGCGCGGCCGTCCATGTCGAGTTGCAGCGATTCGAGTTTGTAGCCCTCGGTCCTGGGCCGGCGACCAACGGCCACCAGGATGCGGTCCGCCTTCAATTCGGAGTCCTTGCCAAGGGCGCTGCGGATCCGCAGCGCATCGCCCTTGGCGTTCAGCCCCAGCGCGCTGCTGCCCAGGTGCAGCGTCACGCCCAGGCGCCGCAGCGATGACGCGACCGGCTTGACCAGTTCCTCGTCGTAGGCCGGCAGGATTCTATCCAGCGCCTCGACCACCGAGACTTCCGCGCCGAGCTTGCGATAGGCGGTCCCCAGTTCCAGGCCGATGTAGCCGCCGCCGACTACCACCAGGCGCTTCGGCAGTGATGTGGGCGACAGGGCTTCGGTGGCCGAGATCACTCGGCCGCCGAATGGCAGATTTGGCAGTTCCACCGCCTGCGATCCCGGGGCCAGCAGCAGATGCTCGCAAGCGATTCGCACGGGCTCGCCATTGCCATCCGCCGGCCGGACCTCGACCGTCTTGCCGTCGACAAT
>Ga0163199_1001634_pt1 | contig 13992 bp, 12 predicted proteins | sample PL_2010_150m_FD_113537 | JGI IMG/M metagenome (GOLD analysis project Ga0163199, IMG submission 113537) | Freshwater microbial communities from Powell Lake, British Columbia, Canada to study Microbial Dark Matter (Phase II) - PL_2010_150m | ecosystem: Environmental > Aquatic > Freshwater > Lake ... | reverse complement strand
GCCGTTTGGTCCGCGACTACGAACGCTCCCCTGTGTGCGCAGCTGCGTGGGTGTTTCTCGCCATGATCCGTATCATGATCAATCGCTATTCCTAATTTTCCCATTTTTCAGACAGCCTCTTAAGATTTAAGCCTTAAGTTTTAAGAGCCACAGAAATCACAACCCGTCTGCAGCAATTCCACATTTCGCATTCCACATTTCAAATTATTAACAATGAACATCCAAGTCCGCATCCCGGCTCCTCTCCGCAAACTCACCAACGACCAGGAAGTCGTCCTCGCAGAGGGTTCGACCATCGACGAAATCCTCACCAACCTCGACAAGTTGTTTCCCGGCCTCATCGAGCGCATCTGCGACGAGCAGGGAAACGTCCGCCGGTTCGTGAACATCTTCGTCAATGACGAGGACATCCGTTTCCTTCAGGAAAAGGCCACGACCGTGAAAGATGGTGACGAGATCAGTATCGTCCCCGCCATCGCCGGAGGCTAGGGGCTCAGGCAGGGACGGCACCCGTGCCGCTTTTGACCGGGATCAAAATCCCGCAGTTGCATAAGAAGGAGTCTCTGGCTAGAGTCCGAGCTTTCCCTATGAGCACGAACATCGAATCCCACCTGATCGAAAAGCGCGTTTTCAAGCCCGCGAAGGAGTTTTCCAAAAAGGCGCAGATCTCCAATTTCGCGGATTACAAAAAACTGCACGCGGAGTCGGTCAAGTCGCCGGAGAAGTTCTGGGCGAAGGAGGCCGCCACGCTGAAGTGGACGAAGAAGTGGACGCGGGTTTTGGACTGGAAAGCACCGTTTGCCAAGTGGTTCGTTGGCGGACATTTGAACGCCAGCGAGAACTGTCTGGACCGCCATCTCGAAGGTCCCCGCCGAAACAAGGCTGCGATCATCTGGGAAGGGGAGCCGGGCGAGCGCCGCACGCTGACCTACCACCAACTTCACCGCGAGGTCTGCGTTTTCGCGAACATCCTGAAGCGAAACGGCGTGAAATCCGGCGACCGGGTTCTGATCTACATGCCGCTCATCCCGGAGGCGGTCATTGCGATGCTCGGGTGCGCCCGCATCGGCGCGGTTCACAGCGTCGTCTTCGGCGGCTTCAGCAGCGAGAGTATCAAGGACCGTATTTTGGACAGCGGAGCGACAGTGGTGGTGACCGCCGACGGCGGCTACCGCCGCGGCCAGATCGTGTCGCTCAAGCAGAACGTGGATCATGCGCTCCAGGGAGTGGAGCAGGTCCGCCGCGTGATCGTTTTCCGCCGCACACATTTGGATATCCACATCCAGGAAGGCCGCGACGTCTGGTGGCACCGCGAAGCGGAATACGTCGACGCGAAATGCCCGCCGCATCCGGTGGACAGCGAGCATCCCCTCTTCATCCTCTACACGAGCGGATCCACCGGAAAACCGAAGGGAATCCTGCACACGACCGGCGGATACCTCACCGGCACGGCCTCCACGACGAAGTATGTCTTCGACCTGCGCGAGAACGATGTCTATTGGTGCACCGCCGACGTCGGCTGGATCACCGGGCACAGCTACCTCGTTTACGGACCGCTGGCCAATGGGGCGACCTGCGTCCTCTACGAGGGCGCGCCGAACTGGCCGGAGCCTGACCGCTTCTGGAAGATCATCGCCGAGTTCGGGGTCACGATTCTCTACACCGCTCCGACCGCCATCCGCGCGTTCATGAAATGGGGCGACGAATGGCCGAAGAAGCACGATCTCTCGTCGCTCCGCCTGCTCGGCACCGTCGGCGAACCGATCAATCCCGAAGCCTGGATGTGGTATCACAAGCACATCGGCGAGGGCCGCTGCCCGATCGTGGACACCTGGTGGCAGACCGAGACCGGTGCGATCATGATCTCGCCGCTTCCCGGAGCCACCCCGCTCAAGCCCGGCACGGCGACCCTTCCATTTTTCGGGATCGACGCTGCGATCGTGGACGACAAGGGAAAGGAAGTCGGCCCGAATGAGGGTGGAAAGCTCGTGATCCGCAAGCCGTGGCCCGCGATGCTCCGCTCGATCTACGGCGACAAGCCCCGCTACCGGAAACAATACTGGAGCGAGGTCAAGGGGTGCTACTTCACCGGCGACGGTGCCCGCCGCGACAAGGACGGGTATTTCTGGATCGTCGGCCGCATCGATGACGTCCTGAACGTCGCCGGCCACCGGCTCGGCACCGCCGAGGTTGAGAGCGCAATTGTCTCGCACCACGATGTCGCCGAGGCCGCCGTCGTCGGTCGCCCGGACGAACTCAAGGGACAGGCAGTCGTGGCGTTCGTGACTCTCCGCAGCGGGTATAAGGCGAGCAACGAACTCGCCGAAGCCATCCGCCGACATGTCGCCCATGCGATCGGACCCATCGCCAAGCCGGATGACGTCCGCTTTGCCGAATCCCTCCCGAAGACGCGCAGCGGAAAAATCATGCGCCGCCTTCTCAAGCAGATTGCATCGGGCTCGGCCATCACCGGCGACACGACCACGCTCGAGGATTTCAGCGTTCTGACAAAACTCCGCGCGTCCGACGAGTGAGGGTCACAACATCGTGAGCTGCGAGGCTGCGGCGGGGTCGGGAACGAGGCGCTTGCGGCGGCCCTTGGCGAACGCGGGCTCGCCCTCGGCGTTGAGTTCGGCTTTCTCGAGGTTGGAGAGGATTTCCTTGGCCCGGGAGATGATGTCGTCGGGGAGTCCGGCGAGGCGGGCGACCTGGATCCCGTAGCTCTGGTCGGCGCGGCCGGGCAGGATTTTTCTCAGGAAGATAACCTGGTCGTTCCACTCGCGGACGGCAACGTTGAGGTTGAGGACGCCCGGGCGGGTGCGCTCAAGGTCGGTGAGCTCGTGGTAGTGGGTGGCGAAAAGCGTGCGGCATCCGATCTTGTCGTGGAGGTATTCCGCCACGCTCCATGCGATTGAGAGTCCATCAAATGTCGATGTCCCGCGGCCGATCTCGTCGAGGATGACGAGGCTCTGTGCGGTCGCATTATTGAGGATGTTCGCGGTTTCGTTCATCTCGACCATGAATGTGGACTGTCCGCGCGCGAGGTCGTCATTCGCGCCCACGCGGGTGAAGATCCGGTCCGCGAGCCCGCAGCGCATCGACTTCGCAGGGACATAGCTTCCCATCTGCGCGAGGAGGACGAGGAGGGCGACCTGCCGGATGTAGGTGGATTTTCCGGCCATGTTTGGTCCGGTGATGATGGCAAAGGTTTTTCCCTCCATCCCGAGGTCGGTGTCGTTTGGCACGAAGCGCTCGCTTCCCGGCTGCTGGTCGAGGACAGGATGGCGTCCCTCCTCGATGTGGAGGACCTGCGACGCCTCGATTTCCGGACGGCAGTAGGCGTGCATGCGGGCGGTCTCTGCCAGCGAGCAAATGGCATCGAGGACAGCGAGTGTGTTCGCGGTCTCCTGAAGCTTTGGAAGTTCGGTGAGCACGGCCGCCCGGAGGTCCGCGAAGATCTCGATCTCCCGCGCGCGGGCGCGCTCGTCGGCTCCGAGGATTTTGCCTTCGACCTCCTTCAATGCCGGGGTGATGAAGCGCTCGCCGTTGACCGTCGTCTGCTTCCGGATGTAGTCGTCCGGAACCGAGGAGAGGTTGGATTTCGTGATCTCGATGAAATACCCGAAGACCGAGGTAAAGCGGACCTTGAGCGATTTAATTCCGGTGCGCGCGATTTCCTGCTCCTGGAGGGCGGCGATCCAGTTCTTTCCCTCGTGGGATGCGGAGCGGAGTTCGTCGAGCGCCGCGTCGAACCCGGGGCGGATCATGCCGCCCTCGCGGACGAGCGCTGGCGGTTCGTCAACCAGCGCCGAACGAAGACGCATGGTGAGTTCGGGCAAAGAATGGAGGTGTTCTCCCATCCCGGAGAGGAGCACCGAGGGCATTTTGACGCCGGAGCCAAGGGAGGCGGCCAGGACCGGGATGCGCTCGAGCGATTGGGCGAGAGCCGCAAGGTCGCGAGCATTGCCGGAGAGACCGCCCAGTCGTGCTGTTGCACGTTCGATATCGCGAATCTCTCCGAGTCGGGAACGCAGGTCGCCGAGGAGCAGGGCGTCGTCGAGCAGGGCCGCGATCGCCTCCTGGCGGCGCTCGATTTCGTCCGCATCGCGAAGCGGGTGGAGAACCCACTCGCGCAGGAGTCGCGCTCCCATCGGTGTGGCCGTGCGGTCGAGCGTCCCGAGAAGCGTCATTCCCCGGCCGGCACGCGAGGCCACAAGCTCCAGATGACTTTGTGTCGAGGCGTCCAGGATCAGAAATGTGCCGCGCCGGTATGGTCGCAACTGCCGCAGATGCCCGGCCTGACGCCTCATCTGGCGCGTGATGTAATGGAGAAGGGCTCCTGCGGCACCCGTGCCGGCCGCCATGTCGGCGCAGCCGAATCCGTCGAGCGACTGGACCTTGAAATGCCCGCGCAGGATTTCCTCGGCGGGCTCCGGCTCGAAAAGATAGCCGTCCATCACAGCCGGCTTTTGGAGCGATGCAAAAAGTTCCGCCTGCTGTTCGGGAACGAGGATTTCCGCCGGGCTGACCCGGGCGAGTTCATCGAGAAGCGAGCCGATCGACTCCAGTTCGGTCAGGCGGAACTCCCCGGTGCTGAGGTCGGCAAACGCAAGGCCGAACGAGCCGCGGCGCTCGCAGACGGCAGCGAGGTAGTTCGGCTTCCGGTCGTCGAGCCCAAAATCATCAAGCGTGCCCGGGCTGAGGATTTGCGACACTTCCCGACGGACAAGTTTTCCCGCGGTGACCTCCCCGACCTGATCGCAGATTGCGACCCTCCATCCGGCGGCGATGAGCTTCTCAATGTAGCCCTTGGCCGCGTGGAACGGAACCCCGCACATTGGGGTCGCCCCACGCTTGGTCAGCGCGACATTCAACACCCCGGAAGCCTCCTTTGCATCCTCGCCGAACATTTCGTAGAAATCGCCGAGCCTGAAGAGGAGCAACGTCCCCGGTGGCAGCTCGCGCCTCACGGCGTGATACTGCTGCATCATCGGGGTCAGTGTTTCCGCGGACATGAGCTCAGAGGGTGTCGAGGAATGCGGCCAGCGGGCTGGTGGCCGACGCCTGATCGAGTCGCATGGGAAGACCCGCCTCGACCGCTTCGCGCGCCGCTTCAACAGCCTGTTTGAACGCGTGCGCCATGCGGACGGGATCCTCCGCCGCCGCGATCGCGGTATTCACCAAAACGGCGTCCGCTCCGAGTTCGATCGCCTCGGCGGCATGGCTCGGAGCGCCGATGCCGGCGTCCACGACGACGGGAACCGTTGCCTGCTTGATGATGATCTCGATCTGCGCGCGCGTCTCGATCCCACGGTTGCTGCCGATCGGCGAACCGAGCGGCATCACGGTTGCCGTCCCCACATCCTGAAGGCGCCGTGCGAGCACGGGATCGGCATTGATATACGGCAGCACCGTGAAACCTTCCTTCACGAGTATCTTCGCGGCCTCGAGCGTCTCGACAGGGTCCGGGAGCAGGTAGTGGGGGTCCGGGTGGATTTCCAGCTTCACCCACATCGGCAACCCGGCGGCGGCGGCGAGCCGCGACAGGCGGACCGCTTCCTCCGCGTTCATCGCCCCGCTGGTGTTCGGCAGAAGCAGGTATTTTTTGGAATCCACAAAATCGAGGATGTTCGCGAACGGATCCTGCTTCCCGCTCAGGTTGGCTCGACGGAGCGCAACCGTGACGATCCCTGTACCACTCGCCGCCAGCGCGTCGCGCATCGTTTCGTTCGAGGAGAATTTTCCCGTGCCAAGGAGGAGGCGCGAGGAAAATTCCCGGCCGGCAATGATCAATGGTCCGTTCACAGGCGGACCATCATGCCCCCCGATCCCGCCGCGGGGCAACAAAGAAGGCGTGACGATCGCCCGCCATCTGCAAAAATCCCTCCCATGAAATACCCGAAGTCTCCACAGGAAAAAACCGGCGGGATCGTCTATTTCGGCCGGATGGTCGAAAAAATCCGCCTGCTCGCGACCGGCGAACTGCACCCCGATCTCCACGCGAATCTCGGCAAGGGATTCGATGAGCGGTGCGTGGATTTCCTCGGAGTCAAATACGACGCCCTGCGGGACAAGGTGCAGGAAGGCCTGGACGACCAGCAGGCGCTGGAATGGTGCTTCGCCAACGGAACCAAACCGACCGATGAGCAGATCGAAATCTGGAACGGGTTCATGAGAAAGCGCGGGTGGAACGACGAGGTGACCGAGATCCTTCTCCGCAGGAAGAAGGAGAGCGGTTTCGAGGCCCGCGACGAGATCCAGACGATGTTTCAATACATCGACGCCGACGAGGGGCGCCTGTGATGGGGATTGAATTCCCCTCCTTCCGGGCATAAACCAATTCCCTGCTGTCATGAAAATCCAACGCGCTCTGATCTCCGTTTCCGACAAAACCGGCATTCTCGAACTTGCGAAGGAACTGGCCTCCCACGGCGTCGAGATCCTCTCGACCGGCGGCACCGCCAAATCGCTCCAGGCGGCCGGTATCGCCACCGTCGAGGTTTCGCAATTCACTGGATCGCCGGAAATCCTGGGGGGCCGGGTCAAGACCCTGCATCCGAAAATCCATGGAGGGCTTCTCTTCCTGCGCGGCAACGAGGAACACGAGGAGCAAGCGAAAGCCCACGGGATCAAGCCGATCGACATGGTCGTCGTGAATCTTTATCCGTTCGAGGCCACGGTTGCGAAGGAGGGGGTCACGCTGGCCGAGGCGATCGAGCAGATCGACATCGGGGGCCCCTCGATGATCCGCAGCGCATCAAAAAATTACCAGTCGGTCTGCGTGGTGACCGATCCGAAGGATTATGCGGCCGTGATTGAGGATCTGCGCGAGGAGAATGGCGGGACGAGCCGCAAGCTGCGCGAGCGGCTCGCGATCAAGGCCTTCGCCACGACGTCCGCCTACGATGCCGCGATCGCCGATTTTCTCAACCAGGAGCAGGAGACTTGCGCCAGCTTCCGCCTCGACCTGCCGCTCGAAATGCGGCTGCGCTACGGCGAGAACCCGCACCAGCAAGCCGAGCTCTACGGCAGCTTCAACGACTATTTCGAGAAGCTCCACGGCAAGGAACTTTCCTACAACAACATCCTCGACATCAGCGCCGCCAGGAACCTCATCGAGGAATTTGCCAAGCCCACCGTCGCCATCCTCAAGCACACAAACCCGTGCGGCGTTGGCTCCGACCCCAACCTGCGCGAAGCGTGGGAAAAGGCGTTCGCCACCGACAAACAGGCGCCGTTCGGCGGCATCATCATCTGCAACCTCCCGATCACGCTCCCGCTCGCCAAGGCGATCTCGGAAATTTTCAGCGAGGTCATCATCGCGCCGGACTTCGATTCCGACGCCCGCTCGCTTCTCCAAAAAAAGAAAAACCTGCGCCTGATGCGGATCCTCAAACCGCTGTCGGCAAACACCCGCGACGTCCGCAGCGTGATCGGCGGGCTGCTTGTGCAGGATTCCGATTCGGCCGACATCCCCGACCTCGAACACAGGGTCGTCACCTCGCGGCCGCCTTCCAAGGATGAAATCGAGGCCATGGAGTTCGGATGGAAGATCGTCAAGCACGTGAAATCGAACGCCATTGTCTATGCCGGAAAAGACCGGACGCTGGGGATCGGCGCGGGGCAGATGTCGCGCGTGGATTCCTCCCGCATCGCGGTCTGGAAGGCCAATGAGGCCGGGCTTTCTCTGAAGGGTAGCGCGGTTTGCAGCGATGCGTTTTTTCCGTTCCCCGACGGCCTCATCGCGGCGGCTGAAGCCGGTGCGACAGCCGCTATCCAGCCCGGTGGGTCGGTCAAGGACGCCGAGGTCATCAAGGCGGCCGACGAGAACCGCGTCGCCATGGTCTTCACCGGCACCCGGCATTTCAGGCACTAAAAGAGTATTAAGTCTAAAGAATTAAGTATTAAGCAAACGGCCCCAGAAATCGAAGATGACCGCCGCTTCTGACCACTTAATACTTAAACCTTACCCCTCATGCCTCCCTTAGCCTGCATCACCTGCGGTCCGGCGTTTGAACCGCTCGACGGGGTCCGCCGGATCACGAATTTCTCCACCGGGGAGATCGGGTCCATGCTTGCGGAGACGTTTCTGAAATCAGGTTTCGACGTGGTCTGCTTCCGTGGCGAGGCGGCTTCTTTTCCCGCTCCTGCCGGCGTGGATGTGCGCACGTTCACGACGAATAAGTCGCTTGCCGACGGGCTGCGATCACTGGAGCGGGCTCCCGATGTCATTCTCCACGCGGCGGCCCTCTGCGATTTTGTTCTGGAGAAGATCGATGGCTCGGACGGCCTGTCAAAGTTCAGCAGCCGCTCGGGCTCGATCTGTCTCACCCTCAAGCCGGCGAAAAAAGTTCTTCCCGAAATGAGGGGCTGGTTTCCGGAGGCGCGCATCATCGGCTGGAAATACGAACTCGACGGCTCCCGCGAGCAGGCCGTCTCCCGCGGCGCGGCGCAGATTCAGGAGACCCGCACGGATGCCTGCGTCATCAACGGTAGCGCCTACGGGACGGGGTTCGGGCTTCTTCTTCCCGAAGGTTCTCTCGCTCATTTTCCGGACAGATCCTCCCTCGCTTTCCACCTCGCCGGGTGGATGGCCGATCAGCCGAAGCGCCCGGTGATATAGTCCTCGGTCTGCTTCTGTCCGGGGTTCGAAAAAATCTTCTGCGTCTCGGCGTATTCGATGAGTTTCCCGAGGTAGAAGAACGCGGTCTTGTCCGAGCAGCGCGTCGCCTGCTGCATGTTGTGGGTGACGATGACGATCGTGAATTCCTGTTTGAGCTCGTGGATCAACTCCTCGACCTTCACCGTGGCGATCGGATCGAGCGCGGAGCACGGTTCGTCCATCAGGAGGACCTTCGGGCGGTTGGCGATCGCCCGCGCGATGCAGAGCCGCTGCATCTGGCCGCCCGAGAGTCCGAGCGCACTCTCATGGAGGCGGTCCTTCACCTCGTCCCACAACGCCGCACCGCGGAGGCTGCGCTCGACCGCCTCATCGAGCACACTCTTTTTTTTCTCCCCGCTGATCCGGAGCCCGTAAACGATGTTTTCGTAAATCGACTTCGGGAACGGATTGGATTTCTGAAAGACCATTCCGATGCTGCGGCGGAGCGCGATGACCTCGACCTCCTTGTTATAGATGCTTTGCCCGAGAAGCTTGATGTCTCCCGAGTAGTGGACGCCTTCAATCAGCTCGTTCATGCGGTTGAAGTTTCGCAAAAGGGTTGATTTTCCACACCCGGACGGCCCGATGAACGCGGTGACCCGCTTCTCCGGGATGTCCATGTTGATGTCAAAAAGCGCCTGCTTCTTCCCGTAGAAAAAATCGAAATTGCGGACGGTGAGGAAGTCCGGACGGCCGGGCGTCTGGGTGGCGGATGATCTTGCGGCGTCTTCGGTCATGTCAGTGGATTCGTTTGGGATCGGCCCGGGGGACTAATGCTTTTTGGAAAAGACGAGCTGCGCGGTGATGTTGGCCAGAGTCACAAAGGCCACAAGGACCAGGGAAGCCGTCCACGCCATCTGGATCTGGTGCGGGAATGGAACGGTGGAGAAGTTGTAGATGAGGACCGAGAGCGAGGCGGTTGGCTCGGAAAGGGATTTTGCCCAGAACTGGCTGAAGAGCGCAGTGAAGATCAGGGGGGCGGTTTCGCCCGCCGCGCGTGCGACGGCCAGCATGATGCCCGTCATGATCGCGGGCAGGGCATCGGGAAGAACGATTCGCACGATGGTCTGGAATTTTGTGGCTCCCAGCCCGTAGGAGGCCTCGCGGAAAGCGCTCTGGACGCCCATCAGCGCCTGCTCGGAGGTGAGGAGGATCGTCGGCAGCATGAGCACGGCGAGCGCCACGCCGCCCGCGAAGGCGGAGAACCGGCCGGTGGTGGAGACCACGATGGCAAACGCAAAAACGCCGCAGATGATCGAGGGGATGCCGGTGAGGAGCTTGGCGACGATCCGCACGGCCTGTGCCAGCCGGCTGGCCGGCGCGTATTCGTTGATGTAGATTGCGGAGAGGATGCCGAGGGGGCCGGACATCAAAAGTCCGATACCGACCATCACGATGGTCCCGATCACCGCGTTGCCGAAACCGCCTCCCACCATGCCCGCGGCCGGAGGAAGCTGGGTGAAGACCGACCAGCTCAGCAGGGGCAGGCCGTTTTTCAGGACCAGATAAATGATCGAAACCAGCGGGACGAGGGTCAGCAGCGAAAGGGCCACGCAGACCGAGGTGAGAACGCGGTTCCAGAGCGAGCGGGCGATCGCCTTGGTCGCTTCCGCCTGGCTGTTGCTGAAAAAATCCGGGGCGTGGGTGACGATGTTGTCCATGGGATCAGCGGATTCCGGCGGTCTGGCTCTGGGTGTAGCGGAGCACGAGTTCGCCGAGGACGTTCACGAAAAGGGTGATGACGACGAGAATCAACGCCGCATACATGAGCGAGTTGACCTGAAGGCCTTCGGCTTCCCCGAACTGGTTGGCCAGCAGCCCGGCAAGCGTTCCGCCCGGTGAGAGCAGCGACCAGGACAGGCGGGAGCTGTTTCCGATGAGCATGGCCACGGCCATGGTCTCTCCCATGGCGCGGCCGAGGGCTAGGATGGTGGCCGCGACCACGCCTGGTGCGGCGGTCGGCAGGATCACCCCGAGGATCGCCTCCCAGCGGGTCGCGCCCAGCGCATAGGCCCCTTCGCGGAGGGTTTTGGGAACGGCGGTGAGCGCATTCCGCGAGATGGCCGTCACGGTGGGAAGGATCATCAAAGCGAGCACCACGCTCGCGGTCAGCATCGAGTTCCCGTAGGCCGGGCCGGAAAAGATCGGGACGCCCCCGAGGTTTTTCACCGCCCAGTCGCCGAAAATCTTGATGATCGGGATGACAACGAAAATTCCCCAGAGTCCGAAAACCACACTCGGGATGGCCGCCAGCATCTCGACCACGAAACGGATGACCTGCCGGACCGGCGCAGGCAGGAAATTTTCACTGAGAAAAATCGCGATCGCGAGGCCGAGCGGGAACGCGAACAGGATCGCGATGAACGAACTGGCAACCGTCCCCACAATGAACGGAAAGACGCCGAAGACCTCGCGGTTCGGAACCCACGAGGAGCTTCCCAGAAACCCGAACCCGAATTTCTGGATGGCAGGCCACGCGGAGGTGACGATTTCGTAGATAATCCACGCGAGGGTGGCCACGGCAAGAGCCGAAGCCACCCAGCAAAGCGCGTGGAAAAGGTCGGGTCCCACGCGGACTTCCGCGATAGGTTTGGAATCGGAAGATTCGCGGGACACGACGGAAGGCTATTGGACGGTTGCGAGGGCGGCCTTCGCCTTCTCAACCACTGGAGCCGGAAGCGGGATGTAGCCGAGTTCCTCGGAGAACGACTGTCCGGTCGTGAGCCCGTAGGTCACGAAATCCTTGAGGGCTTTGAGCTTCGCGGCATCGTCGTATTTTTTGTAGAGCAGGAGCCAGGTGAAGCTGGCGATCGGGTAGTCGTTAGCACCTTCGGGATCAACCGGCCAGATACGGAGGTTTTCCGGGAGTTGCACGTTGGCGAGGGTCGAGGCTCCATGTTCTCCGTCCGCAGCCACGAAGTTTCCGGATTTGTTCTGGAGGCTGGCCATGGCGAGCCCGTTTCCCTTTGCATAGCCGTATTCCACGTAGCCGATCGTGCCCGGGGTCTGCTTGATGAGCGCCGTGACGCCCTCGTTGCCCTTGCCGCCGACACCGACCGGGAATGTCACCGACTTGTCGGTCCCGATTTTTTCCTTGAACTCGGGGCTGATCGTCGAGAGGTGCTGGGTGAAGACGTAGGTCGTGCCGCTGCCATCCGAACGGTAGGCCACCATAATCGGGAGTTCCGGAAGCTTGGCTCCGGGGTTCGCCTTCGCAATGACAGGGTCGTTCCACTTGGTCACCTTTCCGAGGAAAATGCCGGCCATCGCCTCGCGGGGGAGGTTCAGCGTTTCCACTCCGGGAAGATTGTAGGCGAAGACGACCTCGCCGGCAGTGGCCGGGATCAGCACGGCGCCTTTGGGAACCTTGGCGATTTCTGCATCGCTCATGGCGGCGTCACTGGCGCCGAAATCCACCACGCCCGCGGTGAAATTTTTTACACCGGCCCCGCTCCCGACCGACTGGTAGTTCACCTGGACATCAGGATGGAGCTTGTTGTATTCCACGCCCCAGCGCTGGTAGAGGGGAGCGGGGAAGGAGGCGCCAGCCCCGGAGAGTTGCTGGGCTTGTGAGGTTGCCGAGAGACCCGCAAGGGCCGCTCCGATCAAGAGGAAAGGCAGTGGTTTCATAGTTGAGACGCCCACTTAACGGGCAACGGTCACATTAGCCAAAGGCTCTTATGTTACAATTTCGTAACATAGTGATATAGGGCGTTGATAGCAAGATAGTTGTCTGGATTATATTTTTTTGAACAGTGTCGCCCGATCTCCGCCGCCGGTTTTTTTCGGACTAGCGGAGATTTTTCTTGGTCGGGACGGGCGGGCCTATTAGTTTATCTAATGTTATGAAATCACCCATCAAAGTTGCTGTGACCGGAGCCGCCGGTCAGATTGGATACGCCCTTTTGCCCCGCATCGCCTCCGGTGCGATGTTCGGTCCCGACCAGCCGGTCGTGCTCCAGCTCATCGAAGTTCCCGTGGAAAAAGCGATGAAGGCCCTCGAGGGGGTCGCCATGGAGCTCGACGACTGCGCGTTCCCGCTCCTTCAGGGAATGGTTCTCACCGATGATCCGAAAGTCGGTTTCGGAGATGCCAACTGGTGCCTGCTTGTCGGAGCAAAGCCGCGCGGGCCGGGCATGGAACGCGCCGACCTCCTGAAGGACAACGGAAAAATTTTCACTTCTCAGGGCAAAATCATCGACGAGGTGGCCGCGGACAACGCGCGCGTCGCGGTGGTCGGAAATCCCGCGAATACGAACTGTATGATCGCCGCCAGCAAGGCCCGCCGCCTGACTGCCGACCGGTTCACGGCGATGGTGCGGCTCGACCAGAACCGCGCACAGACCCAGCTCGCCAAAAAGGCGGGAGTCCAGACGACGGACGTGAAGGACATTTTCATCTACGGCAACCACAGCCCCTCGATGTTCCCGGCCTTCGCTCATGCGAAGATTTCCGGCAAGCCGGCTGTCGAGGTCATCAAGGACGCTGTCTGGCTGCAGGGGCCTTTCTGCGAGACTGTTGGCAAGCGTGGTGCGGCCATCATCGCCGCGCGCGGCGCCTCGTCGGCCGCTTCGGCTGCAAGCTCCCTTGTGGACCACGTGCGTGATCTCATGACTCCCGGCGCAATCCACTCGGTCGCCGTCAAATCCAACGGCCTTTACGGGTTCGACCCGGAAGTCTGGGCCGGCCTTCCTGTGAAGACCACGGCACCCGGAGCATGGGAAGTCATCACCGGATACGAGATGGACGACTTTGCCAAATCGAAAATTGCCGCCACGAACAAGGAACTGACGGACGAGCGCGCGATGGTCGCGGACATGCTCGGCTGAGGTTCCGGGACAGATCTCTTCAGGGCGCGTGCTTTCCTCCGCGAAGCACGCGCCTTGTTGTTTTTCGGGCTGTTGCCGGTCAGCGGTCGCCGGGAATTCCCAGGCGCTCCGCCAGCCCGCTCCGCTCGCAGGCTTCCTCCTGTCGCGTCGCAAGCGTCTTGATTTTGAGGACCGGCCACTCCGCACCCACGAGGATGGCGCGGGCGGCTCCGATGCCTTCCGCATCTTGAAACTGCCTTCCGACCTTCGCCGGCTTGAGCGCGAAATCAACCTTCCAACCCAGATCCCGGGCCTCCTGGACCACCCCCAGCGCGTCCCCGCGCCGGGCTTCGTCCGCGATAACGACGAAGACATCACAAGAAGGAGGATTGGCCGACTTCCGCCGTTCATCCGCCGCGGGCGTCTCGTCGATCAGGTGCCCGAGCACAACATCCCCCATGCCGAAACCGATCGCCGGCAGATCCGCCCCACCGTCGCTCAGGCCCTTGATGAGGCCATCGT
>Ga0163199_1001632_pt1 | contig 14008 bp, 12 predicted proteins | sample PL_2010_150m_FD_113537 | JGI IMG/M metagenome (GOLD analysis project Ga0163199, IMG submission 113537) | Freshwater microbial communities from Powell Lake, British Columbia, Canada to study Microbial Dark Matter (Phase II) - PL_2010_150m | ecosystem: Environmental > Aquatic > Freshwater > Lake ... | reverse complement strand
ATCCCTGCCAGCCGCTGCGCGAGGATTTCCAGTCCGATGACCAGTTCGTCGTCCGGCACGTAATACAGGGCGTCGCTGCAAATAATGAGGTCGTAGGATGGTGCGAGGCGGGGCAGGTTTCCGAATGAGCCGAGGACGAGATGACGGCGGCGGCCGAATCGCCGGATCGCATAAGGACTCGGGTCGATACCGGTGTAGCGGACATTGAGCTTCTTCAATGCCGGCTGCCACTGCCCCTCGCCGCAGCCGACGTCGAGTGCCGTGCGAACCCGGCGGTCGAGATAGTATTCCGCTACGGCGACGACGAGTCGGGCCTTGCGCGCGACCGCCGCGGGCGTGCTCACGCGGTGAAGCGGATTGCGATACCACTTGTCAAAGTAGGCTTTGTCGTATGACTGGCCGCGTGCGGGCTTCATGTCGAAAAATGCAGTGCCAGCCAAATGGCGTCGGATGAAACCGACTCCACGCGGTGGCGCGCCCGCGCCGGGATCGTGAGAAAATCCCCCGACTTCAGCAGCACATCCCCGCCCGGCTCGAATCGGAGCACGGCGTTTCCCCGAACCAGCATCACCCACTCTGGCTGCTTCTGGTCATACCAATCCCCGCTCGCGCAGCCATTGGAAACAATCTGCTGCAGCCGGAGCCCGGGCATGTCGAGAAGCGTCCGGAATTCCTCCGCCTCTCCCGGCGGGGAATCCATGATATTTTTCACAATCGGCGGCATCCGGGCATCATTCAACACCCGCGGGTTACAGCAATGATTTTCCTGCGCTTGCCACCCGGCCGGCAAAACTGGCAGTCTCGCGCGGCCCGATGAAATCGATCCTCGCCATCCTGAGAAACCTCTTCCGCAGACCTGAACCAAAGGCCAGGATCCTCACCCGCTGGATCCGATAAAAACTGTAAAGACCCTGTTTCGCCCGTTGCGAGCAACACCGCTTTTCCGGATGCATCGGCGGTGTGAAATAATCTTCAATGCCGGCTACCGCCCTGTTTTCGTGGCCATGGTCGCCGCGGTTTGGATTGCCACTTTTCCGATGTCGGAGGCGTAGTTCCAATCCATCTTCTGTGAGGTGTCGGTGGTGTGGTGGTAGCCCTTGCGGAAGAAGTTCTCGAGCCGGTTGATGTGCTCATTGAGGTAGACGACCGGATACCCGGCCTCGGAAAACATCAAGCCGTCGGTGTTGTAGAGGTAGCTTCGCTGGTCGTAACGGGACCGGAGAACGGGCACGAAGCGGGTGATGCCGGCGGAGGCATCGATGACGGTCCTCGCCATGCGCATCGACCGGTCGTCGTCACCAGGGCTGACCTGAAAAATCATGTCGTTCGCGCTCTCGCGGTGGCCGATCATGTCCATGAGCACGAGCCCGGCGATATCCTGCCGGTCCCTCAGTAGGCGGCCAACAAGATGCCGGGCCCCTAGATCATCGGCAGGAAATTCCTCGCCAGTGAGATGCACCAGCCAGATATCCTGCGGAAGTTTTCTGTCCCGCAGAATTTCCGCTGCCCGCAGAAGGACGCCTGTGGCGGAGAGGTTGTCGTCGGCGCCGGGAGCCGGGACGCGCTGCCCGGTTTTTTCAAAAACATCGTCGCAGAACGCGGTGTCGATGTGGTCCGCCATGACGACAGGATGTCGGGAGGCATCCCTGCCCGTGCCGGGAATGACGGCGATGAGGTTTGCCTGCGGAATGCCGCGCCAGGTGAATTCCTGCCGCCGGGTCCTGATGCCAAGCTGGCGGTAGCGCTCCTCCAGGTAGCAAACGACATCCAAGAGTTGGTTGCGCGGATCAACGCTGTTCTTCCGCACAAATCGTGCCGTGCGACCACCGGAAAAAACGACCTCGTGCTCGCCATCGAGAGCCAGCACATCCCGACGGTAGGCGGCCGTGTAATCGCTTGGCCACTGGCGGATCGGAGCGGGATTTACGCTAGAGTGGGGCAGGCTTGTGTGGGCGGCTTTCCACTGGGTCCCGTCCGGACATTTCACACATTTGGAATCGACGGTCAGGACGAATGTTGTAGGGCGGCCATTCAGGCGCGCGGGCAGCGGCAGGACCCGGCACAGGGGCGTCTTTTCTCCCCGCTCCAGGGCCTGGGCCAGTTTTTTTCCGCGGCTCTCCATGTCCTTCACCAGAAGCCACGCCTCGATCACCGCCTCGTCGCGTTCCGGATCCGTCCAGATGCACTCGCCGAAGAGCGGTTTATCGTAGAGTTCCTTGAGCGTCAGGACATCGTCGAAAATCAGAGAAAAATGTTCTTTTTTTGCAGGGTCAAGGAGAACCGGAAGGAAGGGAGCGGCGGCGCTCGTGGAGCCGGCCGACCACATGGACGAATCAAACCACCGCCAGCGGGCCTCACCCTTCGGACGCCATCGCGCATAAGCCCAGTTAAGCTCCCCGAGGTCGTCACGAACCGGCCAGGCTTCAAATTCCGTCACGCATGACGGGCTGATTTTTTTTTGCTCGGCCAGCACTCGGCGGAGGGCATGGGTTTGCTGTTCGAGCTTTCCGCGAAGGGAGTCGACGAGGATTGGTTTTCCGCCGTCCTGCGGGGTCAGCTTCAGCGCAAGCTCGCGCGGGGTCGCGCCGAGGTAGACAGGCTGGCGCTGTTCCGAGTTCGCGGGCGGGTGGAGCCAGGGGTGAGGATCACGGACAAACTCTGCCAGGGAATCCGGGCTGGAATGCGAATTGGAACGAACGGGACAGCAGGTGCAGGAAGACAGATACAAGCTCAGCGCTCCCGCGAGAATCAGGGGGGACAGATGCCTCATGGCAAACTTCAAAATGAAGGATGAAACAGTCTATTCAAGAACAAACAAAACTCTGGATGATGGATAAGCGCGCGGCTTTCATGTATATGCCTCCCATCCCGATGCCCACATTCCCCCGGCTCGCATTTTTTCTGTTTGCAGCCTTCCTTCCAGCATGGAATGGCAAAGCGCGCGCGGATGATCTGTTCGAGCGCCTGGCGGCATTGAGGGTCCTTCAGATGCAGTCGAACCTGTGGAGCACGCAGATAAAAAGCGGCCTGACTCTGGACGGAAGCCTGGAGAGTCGATTCACAACCAATGCTCCCCTGTCCCGCCATGGCGCCAGCGACTGGTATCTGGCTCCGACCGCAACGATGAGCTGGGGCCATGAACTGGGAGATGACTGGGGAATGTCTGTCGGCTGCGATGCCGGCGGCTTCCGGTATCTCCGGCAAACCGATCTGGGGACCTCATATCTTGATACGTGGAGCAGCGTCGCCCGGGAGTTCAAGATCGGACCGGCGGAAGCGGGGGTGTATGCGGTCTGCACCCAGCAGTGGACGCAGCTGAAGAATTATTCAAAGAGCGGATCGAGCACGGAAATCCTCGCCGGCGCGCATGCGGGCTGGGAATTCCGGCCGGGCCAGACTCTCGCATTCAACCCGTATGCCACCGCGACCCCCTACTCGTCGCCATGGGATTCGGGATACCATTCCTACGGAGCGACAATTTCCTATGATCTGGAAGTAAGCTCCCGCGTGGAACTCTCCGTCTATTACAACGGCTACCTGACCTGCTACTTCAGCGGCCAAAACGACTTCACCCAGTATGTCGGCACGAGCATCACCTGGTCGCCATGGGAAAATTTTTCGCTCTCCGCATCAGTCACCGGCACATGGAACTCGAGCACCAATCCGGACAGCGAATACACCGCCGTCGATGCCGGCGGGATGCTGGGTTTCCAATGGAAGCTCTGAAGCGGGCGGAGCGCCGCAATCTCACGCGGCGATCTGCCGGAGCCGGTCGGGGGTGATTTCCTCCAGAGTGACGACCGCGGCATCCGCGACCGCCAGCTCGTCCAGCGGGTGGGTCGTTGCCACAGCGAGAACTTTCATCCCGGCGGCATGCGCCGCGGCGATGCCGACGTGCGCATCTTCGATGACAATGCAGTCCGCCGGTGCGAGGCCGAGTTTTTTTGCGGCGAGCAGGAAGACGTCGGGAGCGGGCTTCCCGTTTATCACATCATCCCCGCACACTACTTCATCGAACAATTCTCCGAGCCCGGTTGCGGCGAAGATGGCATCGAGGTTCGAGCGCGGGGTTGATGAGCCGACCGAGCGCGGGATTCCCGCGTCGCGGAGGGCGGTCAGAAGCTCGCGTGCGCCAGGCAGGACGCGAACGCCCTGCTCCCGGACAAGCTCTCGGTAGAGTTCCTCTTTGCGGTCGCCGAGACGCGCAATCTCGGTGGGATCATCCGCCCAGCGCAGAAGGTTCGGGATGATTTCCTGATTCTTCTTTCCGAAGCTCGCCGTGAAGTGACCGTCGGGAAGCGGCTTCTTGATCTCCGCCGAAAGCAGTTCCCACGAGCGCTCGTGCTGCGCGGAGGAATCGATGACCACACCGTCCCAGTCGAAGATCACTCCTTTCATAAACCGAGGATGCGGGAGAGCATTTTTTCGTCCGGCGAGGGGCCGACAAGGGCGAGGGAAATCCGGGAAGGTTGGAGGATCGCGCGCGCAGCTTCGCGGACCTCGTCCGCCGTCACCGCACGGATTTTTTCATGTACGGTTTCGGGATCGACGATTTTTTCGTAAACGAGGACCGAGCTGCCGAGGCGCATGTTCTGACTCGACGTGCGCTCGAGCGACATCCGGCTCGACCCGACCGCGTATTCCTTCGCCCGCTTTAGTTCAGCCCCTCCGACAAGGGCTGTGCGCATGCGATCGAATTCCGAGAGGATCAGACGCAGTGACTTTTCCAGGTTTTTCCGGTCCAAGCCGACCGAGATGTTGAAAGCCCCGCCGTCGTCGAGCGTGAGGGGGTGGGTGCTCACCGAATAGCAAATCCCGCGCTTTTCGCGCAGCTCCTGAAACAGCCGCGAGCTGGCATTCCCACCCAGGATGACATGCATCAGGTGGTAGGCATACCGCCGCTCGTCCATGTGGCTGAATGCCGGCAGGGCCATGGCAAGCTGGGTCTGCTGCACGTCACGTTCCTCCACCTTCAGCCGGGGCTTCGACGGTGCGGGCGGCGCGGGCTTTGCAGCCGGCTTCCGGGCTTTTCCCAGGTGCGAGAGCTGGCGGCCGACCCTCTCGACGACGGCTTCATGCGTAATCTTTCCGGCCACCGAAACCACCGTGCTCGCGGCATGGTAGTGGCTCGTGCGGTAGCTCAAAAAATCCTCGCGACCGAAGCTCTCGATCGTCTCGAGCGTGCCGGTGATCGGGCGGCCGAGCGGATGGCGCGGCCAGAACGTGCCGTTGAGGATCTCCTGCACATGTGAGGACGGCTCGTCGCGATACATCAGGATTTCCTCGCCGATGACACCACGCTCGCGTTCGATGTCCTGCTTCGAAAATTTCGGGTCGGTGTAAATATCGCAGAGGACATCGCAGACGCGCGGGAAATATTCAGCGGCGGCCGTGGCATAGTAGCACGTCCTCTCCTCGGCAGTGTAGGCATTCATGTCCCCACCCACGCCTTCGATCTCCTGCATGATCCGCTTGGCCGAGCGCTTTCCCGTGCCTTTGAAAAGCATGTGCTCGATAAAGTGGGAAATCCCGTTCAGGGCCGCCGGCTCGTGGCGTCCCCCGACCGAGGCCCAGATCCCCATCGCGGCCGTCTGCGCGTGCGGCATCTCGCACGTGGCGATACGGAGTCCGCCGGGCAGGGTGCTCAGTTTGGTAACATTCGACATGGGCGGACAGACTACGGGAGGCGTGCCGGCAGGTCAAACGCCCGCGCGAGATTTGGGGGGAGCATGAGCCGCGAGATCTTTCGGCAGCGGGGACGAGAACTTCATTTCCACACCGGTGACCGGGTGTGTGAACCGGAGAAACGTGGCGTGCAGGCCGAGCCGGCCGGCCGGATCCGATGCCGCATCGTATTTTTTGTCGCCGATGATCGGACAGCCCTCCGCAGCAAGCTGGACCCGGATCTGGTGCCGCCGGCCGGTTTCGAGCCGGAGCCGGACGTGTGATCTGCGCGCGGATTCCGCAAGCACTTTGTAATGCGTGACCGCGTGGCGGGTGAGCGCGGAAGCTTTAGCCACACGGACTTTGAAGCGGTTGCTTTCGTCCAGATCGCACTCCATCACCCCGTCGCTTGACCGGAGCCTTCCTTCGACAATCGCCTCATACCTCTTCTCCACCTCATCCCAGCTACCCTGAAGAATTTCCTTCGCCTCAGGAGTCTTCGCAAAGACCATGAGCCCCGATGTTTCCTTGTCGAGACGGTGCACGATCCAGACCCGTTCGCGGCCTTCCGGACGGTTTCCGCGAAGGTAATCCGTGAGGAGAAAGTAAGCGGTCTTTTCGTCCTCCGAGTTGCTGGCGATGCTGAGAAGATCCGGCGGCTTGTCGATGACGATCAGGTGTTCGTCCTCGAACCAGATCTTGATCCCTGCGGAAAGCGATGTCCGGGGAGCAACGAACCGGCCGGGACGGATCCCGATCACATCGCCCGTCTGCAGGGCGTGGTTGAATTTGGTGACCGGCTCGCCATTCACCAGCACGGCCTGATGTTTGAGCCAGTTCCTGATTTTGGTTTTCTTGGTCTCCGGCCATGCCGAAAACAGGAAAAGAAGAAGTTCCCCGGGAACGCTGACGGTGACACGGTTCGTCATGCCGGTATTGTGCGCGGACGCACTCCCCCGCGCAGAACCCGCCCGCCGCTTAACCGACCCAGTCAAATCGCACGATTTGCTCAATGCTCGGATGCAGGCTGTGGTGGACCGGGCACGCGAGCGCCGCGTTCTCAAGGGTTTTGCGCTTCGGAAAATCCGGCGGAAGCGGGATCGCGAACGCGACCTCGATTTTCACGATGCGCCGCGGCGAATCGGTGGACATCGTTTTGTCCACGCCGACACTCATCCCCTCGAGGTTCACCCCATGCTGCTGGGCGCAAATCCCCATGATCGTGGCCATGCAGGCCCCGAGCGATGCCGCAGCAAGGTCGGTCGGGGAAAATGCCTCGCCTTTCCCGTGGTTGTCGACCGGAGCATCGGTCAAGATCTTCGCGCCCGAGGGACCATGCACCGCTTCGCACCGAAGGGCGCCCAAGTAGGAAATATCCATGTGAACCATGGAGCCATTCCCGCAGAAATCCCCCGCCTCGGCAATCTTTCCCTTCAGGAAGCAACCACGGTTTACAAAACTTTGATGCGGCCGTATCAAGGTTTTGTAAACTCGGCCGGGGTTGAGTTTATCCGATCGCGATCTTGCGCGGCTTGCTGGCCTCCGCCTTCGAGAGGCGGACGGCGAGCAGTCCCTGGTCGATCGAGGCGCTGATTTTTTCGGGATCGATGCTCGGATCGAGATCGAAGACCCGGCGGAATCCGTGTCCTGTGGACTCGGCGTAGACCGCCTTGCCGGGTGCCTCGCTTTTCGCGCAATGACCGGCAATCGTGAGTATCCCGTGGGATACCATCGAGATCATCCGACGGGACTACTATTAGTAATGCTTTCTATATAAGTATCTTAATAAAATATATGAGTTATTTGCTCTGCGTGTAAGCGCCGTTTTGTCACTATTGCGATAAATTAACTATCATGATTATTGTGCCGTTATGTCGCTTGTATACAGCCCTATTGCTTTCGAGGTTGGGCTTGATAAGGTAAAGGTTCTCCCATGCGACCAGACAAATTCACCGCCAAGATGCAGGAGGCGCTGAATGCAGCGCTCGATCTCGCGTCCAAAAACGACAATCCGGAAATCACAAACGAGCATTTCCTGCTCGCCCTCGTCGAGCAGTCCGACGGCCTCGCGCGGCCGCTTTTGGACAAGTTGGGGGTTTCGGCTTCGACGCTGGAGGAACGCTTGCGCGATGCGATCAGCGGGTTCCCGAGAGCGCGTGGAGGCGCTCAGCCGCAGCTCTCGCACGAGCTCCGCAAGACGCTGGATGCGGCGGAAGGCGAGATGGGCAAGCTCAAGGATGAGTTCCTGAGCGCGGAGCATTTTCTCATCGCGCTGACCGGTTCGGGATCGGCGGCAGGAAAGATGTTGAAGGACAGCGGCGTGACGCGCGACCGCCTGATGAAGGCGCTGGTCGAGATCCGCGGCAACCAGCGGGTCACCGATCAGGATCCCGAGGGAAAATACCAGACGCTTGAGAAATACGGGCGCGATCTGACCGAGCTCGCGCGAAAGGGGAAGATCGATCCCGTGATCGGGCGCGACGAAGAGATCCGCCGCACGATGCAGGTGCTCTCGCGGCGCACAAAGAACAACCCGGTTTTGATCGGCGAGCCCGGCGTGGGAAAGACGGCGATCGTCGAGGGGCTGGCCCGGCGGATCGTCAGCGGCGACGTGCCGGAGTCGCTGAAGAACAAGAAGGTCGTCGCGATGGACATCGGCGCGATGGTCGCCGGCGCGAAATTCCGCGGCGAATTTGAGGACCGGCTCAAGGCGTTTTTGAAGGAGGTCACGTCCAGCGAGGGAGAGGTCATCCTGTTTATCGACGAGCTGCACACCATAGTCGGAGCCGGGGCGGCCGAGGGTTCGATGGACGCCTCGAATCTCTTGAAGCCGCAGCTCGCAAGAGGCGAACTCCGCACGATCGGCGCGACCACTCTCGATGAATACCGGAAGTATATTGAGAAGGACGCGGCGCTTGAGCGCCGATTCCAACCGGTGATGGTGAACGAGCCGAGCGTCGAGGACACTATCGCAATTCTGCGCGGGCTCAAAGAGCGCTACGAGGTCCACCACGGGGTCCGCATCCAGGACGCCGCGCTCGTGGCCGCGGCGATCCTCAGCCACCGGTATATCAGCGACCGGTTCCTGCCCGACAAGGCGGTCGACCTCATCGACGAGGCGGCCTCGCGCCTGAAGATCGAGCTCGACTCGATGCCGACCGAGATCGACCAGCTTGAACGCCAGATCATGCAGCTCGAGATGGAGCGCACTGCGCTTAAAAAAGAAAAGGACGCCGCCAGTCGGGAACGCCTCAAGAAGATCGAGAAGGAACTCGCCGACATCAAGGAGGAAGCCGGCACGCTCAAGGCACGCTGGCTCAAGGAAAAAGAGGAGCACGGGAAATCCCGCAAGGTGGCGGAGGACATCGAGCGGATGAAGGCCGAGCTCGAGCAGGCCCAGCGGAAGGGAGATCTTCAGCGCGCAAGCGAGATCCAATACGGCACGCTCCCCGAACTCCAACGCCAGTTCGAGTCCTCCCACAAACAGGAGGGCGGAACCATTTTGAAGGAGGAAGTCACCGAGGAGGACATCGCAAAGGTGGTGGCCACATGGACCGGCATCCCGGTCTCGCGCCTCCAGGAGGGCGAGCGCGCGAAGCTCGTCAAAATGGAGGAGCGCCTCATGGAGCGAGTCGTCGGCCAGCAGCAGGCGATCAAGGCGGTCTCGAACGCCGTCCGCCGCGCGCGCGCCGGACTCCAGGACGAAAACCGTCCGATCGGTTCGTTCCTTTTTCTCGGCCCGACCGGGGTCGGAAAAACCGAGCTCTCGAAGGCGCTCGCGGAATTTCTTTTCGACGACGAGGGAGCGATCATCCGCCTCGACATGTCGGAATACATGGAGAAGCACACGGTCGCGAGACTCATCGGCGCTCCTCCCGGATACGTCGGCTACGAGGAGGGCGGCCAACTCAGCGAGGCGGTCCGCCGCAAGCCCTACAGCGTCGTGCTTTTCGACGAGGTCGAGAAGGCCCACAGCGACGTCTTCAACGTCCTGCTCCAGGTCCTCGACGACGGGCGCATCACCGACGGACAGGGGCGCACGGTGGATTTCAAAAACACCGTCATCATCCTGACATCGAACATCGGGAGCCAGTTCATCATGGAGGACCTCGCCGTCGAGGAACGCAACCGACGGGTCATGGAGGCCCTGCGCGGGCACTTCCGTCCGGAATTTCTCAACCGTATTGACGAGATCATCATTTTCGACCGGCTCGATGAAAAGCAGATCACCCGGATCGTGGACATCCAGCTCAAGCGGCTCCTGGACCGGCTCGCCAAGCAGAACATTCATCTCACCCTCACCGATGCGGCGAAGACGCACCTTGCTCGCGAAGGCTACGACCCTGCCTATGGCGCACGCCCGCTCAAGCGCGTGATCCAAAAGGAAATCCTCGACCCTCTCAGTCTGGAAATCCTCGACGGGCACTTCGCCGACGGCGACAAAATCCAGGGCGGAATCGAGAAGGGGAAGCTGGTTTTCTCCAAAGCCTGATTCCCGCTCGCGCGCCATCCCGGGATGTGTTAGGAACAAGATGCCGTGAAGCAATACCGTCCCAACGTGGAGAGGCAGAAGGAGCTCTACTCGCGCATGAAGGCGCGCGAGATCTTCCGCCGGATGAAGGGAAAAACAAGATCCCCGGACGCGCCGCGGATCCCCGACAACTCGGAGCCGTGGCTTCCCGGCGGCGTCCACTCGGTCGCCGACGCGCTCTATATTTCTGACCGCATCAAGGAGACCATGAAGGAGTGGAACCTACCCCAACAACCGCAGAGCTGACGCGATATTTGTCTTCAACCCATCGGGTCGTGGTCCTGGGCGGTCTCGCCGTGATCAGCCATGGCCTCAGCCGGGTGACACACGATGCCGACTGCTGGCTCGATCCGACAATTTCAATCGAGGACTGGTGCAATGCGGTGAAGGACTTGCTGGTGAAGTGGGCGAGGCTTCGCCTTGTCTCGATTGGAAACTGGAGCGAAATGCCACCGGCGGATCTTGCCGGTTACATCGAGGATTTCGGCGTGGTGAGAGTTCTTGGTGCCACCCAACCATTCGACATCTTCCGACGCCCGAATGAAATGGAGGTCTCCGGGTTTGAGGAGGTTTGGGAACGTGCGACCCCGTTGACGGATGGCACGCGCCTGCCGGATGTCGTGGACCTTCTCATCACCAAGCAGGACACCGGGCGTCCGAGGGATACGTATGACATCCAGTTCCTCGAGGGCAAGGCGGAGGAGATGTATCTGGAACGCCTGCCGAAAGCCTCGTCCGGCGAGGCATTGAAAATGCTCGAGCGGTTTTTGAATCCGAAAGTTGCCGCCGCCGCCGCCGCACATTCGGATCCGAAGGTCCGCGAAACCGGGATGAAATTTCTCCGTGAGCTGGCGGATGCAGGAGATCCGTTTGCGAGGGATCTGCTGGCGGCGGTTGGAGGAGCTTAGACGATATGTCCGAGGTTTTCCGGCATTTTCTCACCGCTCTGGGCCTGCAGGAAACGACCGCCAAACCCGTTCGGACCGCGTCCACAGCCCACCGGATCATCCCGACGAACCGGAGCACAACCGTATTTTCCGGTGAAGCGCCTGAATGGTCGGACTATTTGGAACATCCCTGGTCCGGTCGCCGTGATAACCGGTTCGAGATGCATGTCGCCATCGATGCCAAAAGGCGGCGGATGGAATTCGAGCCGCGCAACGAGCCCTCGATCCCTTGGGCCGAGGCCCTGACGCGGTCTTTTTGCGACCTTCAAATCCGCTTTGAAAAGCTTCCGTCGGCCGCCCGGGTTTTGAACGAGATGATCTTTGACAACCCGTCGAATGCCGCATCCGGAATACATCTGGATTCGAGCGCCGGGCTGCCGGCCTACGCGACCAGGGAGATGCGGGTGAACAACGACCTCTCGCCCGCCGAGACGAGAATCCTCGTGCGAACCGCCCTCTTTGAAGAGTTTGAGCCTCCTCCGGACAGAGACAACCCGCTGGAGCGGCTCGGGAAAATCTGGGAGGTTCTGAGACACATTCTGCTCCAGCTTGGACACGAGAGTTACCCGCGCGACCGCTTCACCGAGCGGATCGAACTGACGACAAAATGGGCGATGGTGAATCTCCACTCCCTCTACAACGGGAAGAAGGACGGCAAGCCCGATGCCAATGATGCCGGGGACATTTTCGAAAAGATTTTCGCGAGGAGGGAGCGCGTCGAGCGCCGCGAGCTTTTCGTGCGGGACCCGTTTTTCCGGCTTCTCTCGGACCTGTCATTTTTGCTTCGGGAGCGCAGCGCCGAGGGATTGTGGGATACGGCGGCGATCATCGTGCGCGATTATCTGGACTCCCGGTATCTGCGGCTCAGCATCGCGGGCCTCATGCCCGCCAAGCCGGAGTGGCTGGAGGCGATGCCGGTCGAGTGGAAAAGCGAACGCAAGATCAAGACCCCCCCGCCGGAAATCGGTCGCTACGGGATCATTGACGATGAGGACGAGGACGCATGGAAAAAGGTGCGCGATCCGCTTCAGGACATCGGATACCTGATCATCGGGCAGCTCGGCATGGGACAGTTCGGCCGGGTTTACGATGCGATCAACGTCGGCAACGGAAGCATCCCGGGTCGGGTTGCCGTAAAGGTGGACCGCATCCGGAAAGGCCACAAAAAGGAGGTGATCGAAGCGGCGGATACGATCATGGACATCGCCGGCGGGCTTGCGGGATCGCCCCATGTCATCCGCGTCTTCGATGCGGGCTACATGAAAAAAATCCGGTCGAACTACCATATCCTCCAGATCGTGGAGGGGGACACTCTCGACCACCTGATCGGAATCGCGGGCACCGAACACGCCAGCATCCTGCGCCCGACGGTCGGACGGTCATCGCCCGACGAGGCGGCTCGCGAATTTTTGAAATCCCTGAGCGGAAGCTCCGGCGAGGCATGGCGTCGCAACCGGAAATCTCCCCGGTTCGTCTCCCCTCCTCAGCTCGGCCAGATCATGGACATCCTCACCAGCAAGGCGCTGTGGATCGAGGAGGTCCACCATCTCGGATTTGCGGTCAACGACCTGAAAAACGGGAACGTGATGATGAGCCGGCGCGGGCAGTTCAAGGCGATCGACCTCGATTCTTACAGCCGGATCTTTTCGCGGCTCGACAAGCTGCCCGACTTCTTTTTTCTCGCGGTTTCAGCGTTGCAGTTGGTCACCCGCGGGTGCGCTTGGGAAAAAGCGGCGACCTCGTCGGAAATAAAGGAGCTTCTCTCGGATCCCGGAACCGTTGAGCGGCGGCTCCGCGAAATCTGGCCATACGGGGACCTGGCGGTCCAGAGCGGCGGAAGGGTCAAAACCGGAGACGTCACCGGTTTCTTCGCCCACTTCATCGACGACGCCCGCTCCGGCCGGTTCGCGGAGGATCCGGGCCAGTTCGCGAACGCGATCGACCGGCTCATTTTTCTGAAGCGCGCGCTGTCCACCGAGGAGATGGTCCTGCAGTAGCGCGGAGAAAATCTTTTCACGCGGCCCGGAAGCGGGCAGCCTGTGCGCATGACGAAGGAGATTTGCTGATGCCCGCGCTGCCTGGATTCCGGGATTTTTACCCCGAGGACTGCGCGCGGAGAAATTACGTCGTGGAGACGTGGCGGTTCGTCGCGCGCGGATACGGATTCGTCGAATACGACGGGCCGACGCTCGAGAGCGGGGATCTTTACCGCAAGAAAAACGAGGAGGGAGCAGAGATCCTCGAGCAGCTTTATTATTTCCGGGACCGCGGGGACCGGGAGGTGGCGCTGCGGCCGGAGATGACGCCGACGCTCGCGCGCATGGTCGCCGCGCGGGAGAAGCACTACCGCAAGCCGATGAAATGGTTCTGCGTGTCGAATTTTTTCCGGCACGAACGCCAGCAAAAGGGCCGGCTCCGCGAGTTTCTCCAGTTCAATGCGGACATCATCGGCGAAAGCTCGCCCGAGGCGGATGCGGAAATCGTCGCGCTTGCGGTCGATCTCATGCGCAGCTTTGGGTTCAGTGAGGAGCATTTCGTCGTGAGGCTCAGCGATCGGAAGGCGTGGATGGATTTCCTCGCCTCACGGGGATGCGATGAGGCGCAATCCCGACTCGCGCTCGAATGCGCGGACAAGATCGAGCGCGAACCGGAGGAAAAGCTGAATCAAAAACTGGCTTCGGCAGGACTCACCGTGGCCGACCTGCGCACGTTCATTTCGGGAGGCAGCCCGGAGGCCTTTGAACCGGTTCTGGCAGCGCTCGGCGCGCGGGGGATGACCCGCTTCGTGGAACCCGACCTCTCGATCGTCCGCGGCCTCGCGTATTACACCGGAGTCGTCTTTGAAATTTTCGACCGCTCGAAATCT
>Ga0163199_1001628_pt1 | contig 14012 bp, 14 predicted proteins | sample PL_2010_150m_FD_113537 | JGI IMG/M metagenome (GOLD analysis project Ga0163199, IMG submission 113537) | Freshwater microbial communities from Powell Lake, British Columbia, Canada to study Microbial Dark Matter (Phase II) - PL_2010_150m | ecosystem: Environmental > Aquatic > Freshwater > Lake ... | reverse complement strand
CCCCAGGACTGGTGCGCCACCGTCAGGGCACTGTAGGCGCCATAGGTCACCACCAGACAGACGCCAGCCCACAGCAACAGCATCGAGGGCGCGCGCGGCAGTGGCATGAAGAGCAGCGAAAAGCCCAAAGCCAGGGCCAGCGCCGCCAGCGCGCCCATGCGCAGCACGGCGCGCAGCGAGGTGGCGAACAGACGATCAATCAGGCGGCCCAGCAGCGGGTCAATCACCGCATCGAGCAGGCGCACGCCCAGCAGCAGCGCGCCCAATGCGGCCAGCGACACACCATGCTGGCGTGCGTACAGATTGGGCATCAGCACGTACAGCGGTAGTGCACAAAACGCCAGCGGGAATCCCATCATGCCGTAGCGCAGACCGTCGCCCACGCTCCATGCTGGCGCTGCCACGGCAGCGCTCATGGTGTGCTGCCGCCCGTCATTGGCCTGGCCTTGGCCAGCAGCGCCTGGCGCAGTTGCGGCTCGGAGGTTTGCGGCGCCAGCCAGATACCGAAAAAGAGTTTGGCAAACGTGCTGTCGCGGATCTCCCCCAACCGGCGGCCATTGCTCCAGAACTGGGCGCCGGTTCCGGGCAAATGCACACCGGTAATGCGGTCACCCGCTTTCACGTCCGGGAACAGCGCTCGCATCCGGGCTTCCCAGCGCGCCTGCAGTTCTGCCTCCAGCGGCGTCTGGCGACGCATTTCAGCAATGGAACGTGCGGCAATGTCAGCACCTTTGAAGTCGCGCCGGTAGCCAAGCTCGAGCGCAAAAGCACTTTGCTCGTAAGCCGAATCGACAAAGCCGGGTGCCACCCACAAGGTCGCCTGATAGACCTCGAAGCCCCAAAACGTCATGCTGGCCTGCCCCGACAGCAGCGCCACCGGCAGCGCCACCTGCAACTCGGGTGGCAGCGTGGCAGCTTGTGACTGCAGAAGAAAAAGTCCGCCACTGCCCGCCAACAGCGCGCAGGCAGCTGAATGTTTCATGGCAATTGCGCAGCCGGTTTGACCAGCGTGTACTGCACCAGGCTGATGTCGCCGGTGTCAAACGCGGCTTCGCAGTACGCCAGGTAAAACTCCCAGATACGCATGAAGCGTTCGTCAAAGCCCAGCGCCGCCACTTCGGCCTTGCGCGCCAGAAACTGCTTGCGCCAGCGGCGCAGGGTTTCGCCGTAGTCGGCACCAAAGGCAAACTCGTCCACCACCTCCAGCCCGGCCGCCTTGGCCTGGCTGCGGAATTCACGCGGGCAGGGCAGGCAACCACCCGGAAAGATGTACTGCTGAATGAAATCTGTGGAGTCCACGTAGCGGTCGAACAAGGCGTCGTCAATCACGATGCTTTGCACGCAGGCACGGCCACCTGGTTTGAGCAGTCGGCTAACGGTCTTGAAGTACTGAGGCCAGTAGGCGCGCCCGACCGCCTCCACCATCTCGATGGAACAGATGGCGTCAAACGGAGCATCCTGAATGTCGCGGTAGTCCTGCAGACGCAGGTCGGCTTGCCCACCGGCACCGGTGCTGACACCCAGACGCTGCAGGCGCGCGTTGGCATGGTCGAGTTGCTCGGTGCTCAGGGTCACGCCCACCACACTGGCGCCCAGTCCGACGCTGGCCTGCTCGGCCAGGGCGCCCCAGCCGCAGCCGATTTCGAGCACACGCTCGCCCGGCTTCACCCCGGCCATTGCCAGGGCACGCTTCACCTTGGCGTCTTGCGCCTGCGGCAGGGGACGGCTCAGGTCGCCCTCGAACCAGGCGCTGGAGTAGTTCATGGTTTCGTCCAGCCACAGCCCGTAAAAGGCGTTCCCAAGATCGTAATGGGCGTGGATGTTCTTGCGGCTGTTGGCGCGGCTGTTGTGTTGCAGCAGGTGCTTGACGCGGTACAGCAGGCGCCCCAACCAGGTGCCGAAGATCATGGCGTCGACCTGCTGGCGGTTCGCTGAAAAGACTTTCAGCAGTTCGGTCAGATCGGGCGTGGTCCAGTCGCCGGCGATAAAGCTTTCAGCAAAGCCGATGTCGCCGGACTTGAGCGCTGCGCCGAACACGTTCCAGTTGTGCAGGGTGATGCTGGCACTGGGATGGTTCGGGCTGTGCATGGCGTGCTGCTGCGGATGCTCGCCAAAACGGCGCTGCGACCCATCAGGCAGGTGCAGCGTGAGCGCACCGTGGCGCAGGTTTTGCAACAGCCTCAAGGCAGTGCGGGCAGCGGCAGGGGCGCCCTTGGGAAAGGTCTGACCGGGTCGGGTGGTCGTGGCTGTGTTCATGGTTGGCTTCCTGGGTTAAGGGCTAGCGCGAGACAAAGGCGGTGGGTGGTGGCGGCTTGCGAAAGAAGGGCAATCCTCTGAGCCACAGGCGCAGGGCCTGCGTGTGGATGTGCAGCAGCACGCCCAGCGTCATGGCCGGATAGCGCCACAGCGCGCGGCGCAATACGCCAGGCGTGATGGCTTGCAGCGTGCCGCTGACGCTGGTCTGCAGCAATGCGGTCTTGCTGCTGTCGGCCAGTTCGCTGCTGTAGTAGTCAATGCAGGCTACGGTGCGCTCTTGCCCACCTTGCACGGTGCGCATGAAGCGGAAGCGGTAGTGGCCCTCGACCGGGTTGAAGGGTGACACGTGGAACACCTTGCTGGCGCGCTGCTCCACGCCGTAGCGCGGCGCGTCGAGCACATAGCAGTGGCGCTCGCCAAACGTGTTGTTCACCTCCACCACGATGGCGCGCAGGGCGCCGCCCTGGTCGTCAGCCGCTCGGTGGCAGTACCAGAAACTCACTGGTTTGAAGGTGTAGCCCAGCACGCGCGGGTAGGTATGCAGCCAGAGTTCACCGGTGGCGTCATGGATGCCTTCGCGCTGCAACAGCTCGTCGATCCAGGCGACAGCGCCGCCCTGCTGCGGCGCGCGACCGTCCCCATGGTCGGACTCGAAGAAGCTCAGCGGCCCGGCCTGGTTGATGGCCCAGCCTGTGTCCTTTGCAGCCGCTTGTTGCAGGCTGCGCAAGGGCAGCATCAAAAAGTAGGTGGGGTAAGCAAAGGCGTGATGTTTGGGTCGCTGTCGCGTGTGGCGCACCTGGCCAAAACCGATGAGGGCGGTGCTGGCTTTCACGCCGTCGCCTCGGCTGCGCCTGCATCGGCCAGCAACTGGGCGGCGGCCGCCAAGCCGGCCTTGAGTCCGTCCTCATGGAATCCGTAGCCCATCCAGGCACCGGCATAGTAGCGGCCCTGCTGTCCCTGCAGTGCGGGCATGCGGCTTTGCGCCGCCATCGCAGCCAGGTCAAACACCGGGTGCGCGTAGTCGTACTCACCCAGGACTTTGTCCGGCGCTATGGCGCGCACCGGGTTCAACGACACCAGCACCGGCTGCTGCCACGGCAAGGGCTGCAGGCGATTCAGCAGGTAGTGCAGGCAAACGCGCGTGCGCTCGCGCCCGGGCGCTGCGGCGCGCTCGTAATTCCAGGCGGCCCAGGCCGCCTTGTGGGACGGCAAGACCGACGCATCGGTATGCAGCACGGCCTGGTTGGACTGGTAGCGGATGGCGCCCAGGGTGTCACGCTCTTGCGCAGTGGGTTCGGCCAACAGCTGCAGCGCCTGGTCCGAGTGGGTGGCGATGACGACCTTGTCGAACAGCTGACTGCCCGTGTCGGTATGGATGCGCACGCCGGTCTGGCCGGTGGCGCCACCAGCCAGGTGTTCGATGCGGCGCACCGGTGTGTTCAGATGCTTGTCCGCAATGCCGGCGGTGATTTTTTTGACGTAATGCCTGGCACCGCCCTGCACCGTCCACCACTGAGGCCGGTTGGTGATTTGCAGCAGACCGTGGTTGTGGCAGAACCTGACCATGGTGGACACGGGGAACTGCAGCATCTGGGCCGTTGGGCAACTCCAGATGCAGGCCATCATGGGCAGGAAGTACCACTCGCAAAACGCGGTACCAAAGCCGTGCTCGCGCAGAAACTCGCCCAGCGGCTGTTGCAGCTGGGCTGTGCTGCCGCTGGCAGCCATGCGGGTGCTGAGGGCATTGAAACGCAGGAGGTCGCGCAACATGCCCCAGAAGCGCGGGTTGACCAGGTTGGCGCGCTGGGCAAACACCGCATTCAGACTGGTGCCACTCCACTCCATGTCACGGCCGCCGGCAAAGTCATTGGCCTGCACCGAAAACGACATGTCCGATTTGGCAGTGGCCACGCCGAGATCGGCCAGCAGGCGAATCAATTGCGGGTAGGTGCGCTCGTTCAGGACCAGAAAGCCGGTGTCCACGCCGTGGGTGACCGGCCCTTTCGGCGTCGGCAGTGTCACGTCGACCGTGTGCGTATGCCCACCAAAGTAGTCCCCTGCTTCGAGCAGCGTGAGCTCGACCTTGCCCCGCAAGGCATGGGCTGCGGCCAGGCCGGAAATGCCCGAACCCACGATGGCAACTTTGATCGACACACGCACTCCTTCAAAATGATGAAGCGAATTCTAGACCAATTAGTTCACTTACATACTGTACGGTCTTATTTAGTACTTGCAAGTATTTATACCGACCAATTAGGCTACAATTTCTCCATGGCGACACTGATCAACCCCAAAGTTTCTTTCAAGGCGCAAATGCTGTTGGCGCGTGAAGACGCCATCATTGCGTCGGTCAACCGCCTGCTGGCCGAGAAGGGATTTGAAGCCATGACGGTGGACGAAGTCGCCGCCGATGTGGGCATTGCCAAGGCCAGTCTGTACAAGCACTTCCCGAGCAAGGAAGACCTGGCTGCTGCGGCCATGGTGTCGGTCATGCGCCGGGCACAGGCTTTTCTGGACGCATTGAGCCCGGAGTCATCCGCCGTCGAGAAGCTCAGGACGGTGGTGCAGTGGACCATGGGCCTGAAACTTGCCGGCGAGATGCCTTCACTGCCGAGCCAGAACTCCAGCCTGCGCAGCACGCTGATGGCAAACCAGGACTACATGCAGGGGCTGATGGACGTCAGCGACCGCCTGGGCGCCTGGATCGAATCCGCGCAGGCCGAGGGCGAGCTCAACCCGAAGCTGCCCGCCATTGCCGTGCTCTACACGCTGTACGCCCGCGCCTGCGACCCGGTGCTGGAGTTCCTGAAAATAGGCGACCTGTACAGCAACGAAGAAATCATTGCCCTGGTGCTCAGCACCTGCTTTGACGGGCTCGCAACGCGCTAGTGCATGCCAGCTGTGATGCGCCTTACTTGAACCCGAAATCCTCTTCCATACTGACAGCCGGGTAATGAAACCGGACCGGACCATCCGGGCGCTGATTGACATATTGAAACACCAGCGGATCGGTACTCTTGCGTACTTCGTCCACGCTACCCTGGAACGCAAGCCGTCCACTGTCGAGAATCACAACGTGATCGGCAATTTCAAGCGTTTGCCTGATTTCATGCGACACGAAAATACTGGTCAGCCCCATGGAATCATTGAGTTGCCGAATCAGGCGCGCCGTGACCAGAACTGAAATCGGGTCCAGACCGGAAAAGGGCTCGTCGTACATCAGGAATTCCGGGTCCAGCGCTATCGCGCGCGCTATTCCAATACGCTTGGCCATACCACCCGAGACCTCACTGGGCATCAGATCGCGGGCGTTTCGCAGGCCCACCGCATTGAGTTTCATCAAGACGATGTCGCGAATCAGCGACTCAGGCAGATCCGTATGTTCACGCAAGGGGAACGCAACATTCTCAAAAACACTCATGTCGGCAAACAGGGCTGCAAACTGAAACAATATCCCCATGCGCCGTCTGACGGCAAAGAGTTGTTTCTGGTTCATGGTGCCAATATCTTGCCCGTCAAACAGCAGCTGCCCCGACCGCGCGCGGTACTGGCCACCCATCAAACGCAGCGTCGTCGTCTTGCCACCGCCCATCGGGCCTACCAGTGCTGTGACTTTGCCACGCGGTATCTGAAGCGATACATCCTGCAAGACGGCCTGCTCCCCGTACCCGAAAGTCAGATTGCGCAATTCAAGCAGTGATGTGTTGGAGGTGGCTGGCATAGGAAGTGATAGAGGATCCGGCAGGGGCTGCCTTTGGTCAAACGCTGGTCAGCGCAAATTTCCGGTGTGCCCCAGGGAGTAACGCCCGGGCTGCGGCCAGACGGTCAGGCCATGCGGCTCCTGCCCCACCTTGATTTGATCCACCTTGCCATTGCTGGTATCAAATCGGTAGACCACATCATCAAACCTTCCGGACAACCAGAGCCATTTGCCGTCATTGCTCACGTTCCCCATATCCGGACTGCCGCCGCCTGGAACGGGCCAATTGACGATGGGCTTGTTGCTGGCAAAGTCGATGACGGTGACACTCCCCGGGCCCTTCTTTTTGCCATGAATGGAATGTGATCCCCGATTCGCAACAAAGAGAACTTTTCCATCGCGACTGGGATACAGACCGTGCGGCGCCACGCCGGTCACAACGAAGGCCACTTCCTTGAAGCTTTCCCCATCAATGATGTGAACACCGTCGACGGCCATGTCAGCGACGTAAAACAATTTGCCGTTTGGCGAGATTCTGATGTCCTGCGGCATGCCCTTGGAGACCGTGCAAATCTCGGTCTCCAGGGGATTGGGCGACGGGACGCTGTCCTTGAACCGCGTCTTGGGCACCGTCAGCTTCAGGTAGCCCATCAGACTCTTGTTGATCAGATCAATCTTGACAATGGTCCCGGCGAACTCGCAGGTAAAAATGGCGTAACGACCATCGATTGAAAAATCGCCGTGGTTAAGCCCGCCACAGTTAGGCGTCTGAATGGAGTACTGCAAGGCCAGCGTCTTGGGGTCCCTGAAGTCCAAGCGCCGTTTGGCCTCGGCAACAACGATGGCCGAACGCCCGTCAGGGCTGAAATACAGGTTGTACGGGTCATCGACCGCAATCGCCTTGCCAGGCTTGCCCGTGCGGGGATCGATCGGCGTCAAACTTCCATCGTTTCCGCGTTCTGCGTTGTTGGCCACCCAAAGCGTCCGCAAATCCCAGGAGGGAACAACGTGCTGCGGCGAGCGCCCCACCTTGAACCGATCAATGACTTTCAAGGTCTTGGGGTCAATCACCGAGACATCATTCGACCTGAGGTTGGGCACATAAACGCGCTGCAGATCATGCTTGACCTCTGGCTCGAGTTGGTCGATCTTTGTCTCGCTATACAGATTCCCGGAATCGACAACCGGCGGCATGCCACCGACAGTGCTGACCGTGGCACCCGAAGCACCCGCCATGGCGCTTGGGATCAAGACCGCAGCGCTGGCAATCAGACACTGATATTTGGGATTGAGTTTCATGGATTTTTCCGTTGCCTGATGGCTTCCTGGATCGCCTGGACCGACCTGTCCACAATGATCTGAACGCCGATTTTGCCCAATTCAGGCGAGGACTGTCTCGGGTCACCAGTCACCCCACTGGCCTGACCTGTCTTGAAGCCCTCAGCCAACAAATCCGTACGAACCAGTGACTTGTCTATCGCCAGAGTCAATGAAGTGTCGGACAGTCCCGCATGGCTACCAATCTGCGCATCAGTGAAGCCCTTGCTTCTCAAGACCTGAGTGAATGGAGCCTGCGCGGATTCATAAAACGCCGTCAGGGCGTACGCACGAAAACTGGCGGTTGAGCCCAACTTTTTGTTGATTCTGTTGGCCGCGCTGACTTCGTTCCTTTGGTATCCCCCATGGTCACCAAGGAAGATGACATCATGAAATCCGTGCTGCCGGAAACTGTTGGCGCTTGACTCCAGCATACTTTCAAACGTTGACTCCGGTATCGAAATGGTTCCGCTGAAGCGCATGTGCGACGCAGGCGGAGAGATGGCACCTTCAGGCACATAGGCAATGACGGGGGCCACGACCGCGTTACCCAAACGCTGCGCAATCTGTCCGGCCAGAAATTTGACGCGCACATTGTGTTTCCCAATGGCCATGTGAGGGCCGTTTTGCTCAGTCCCACCGATCGGAATCAGCACGGTCGTCGTGCCAGAGGCGACCCTTTCCTTCAACTCCGGCGAGGTGAGCTCCTCAACAAAGACGCTTGTGGGCGCTGCCCCGGCTGCCATCGCGCTCGAGCCAAGAGCCAGAGCAATGCATGTCCAGAACCGAGCACAAGGTCCAGGTAATTTCAAAGCGCGCACCAATACGCTCAGGCATCAACCATGCCGCTCAGACGCTGGCGGATGATCTCATCGGCTTGCGCCATGATGCGGTCAATCAGCTCCTTGACGCTGGGGATGTCATGGATCAGTCCGGCCACCATGCCGCAGGACCAGACACCCGCTTCCATATCGCCCTGCTGCATGATGCGCGGATAGACGCCAGCTACCTCTTCCATGATGTCGTCAAATTTGAGGTTGGCGCCCAGGGTCCGCTCCTTGGCCAGCAGACGATCGGTCGCCGCGTTGTGCAGCACGCGCTCGGTATTGCGCAGCGGGCGCATCACCAGGCGCGTATCGAGTTCGCTGGCAGCCACGATGGCCTGCTTGACGTTTTCGTGCACCGGCGCCTCTTTGGTAGCGATGAAGCGTGTGCCCATGTTCATGCCGTCCGCGCCGAGCGACAGCGCGGCTACCAGCGAGCGGCCATCGGCCATGCCGCCGGAGGCGACAAAAGGAATCTTCAAGGACTCGGCCGCACGCGGCAGCAGGATGAAGTTGGGCACGTCGTCTTCACCCGGATGGCCACCGCATTCAAAACCATCGACGCTGACGGCGTCGCAGCCAATCGCTTCGGCCTTGAGCGCATGGCGCACCGAGGTGCACTTGTGAATCACCTTGATGCCGGCTTCATGCAGAATCGGCATCCATTTCTGCGGGTTGTTGCCGGCTGTCTCCACCGCCTTGACGCCACCGTCGATGATGGCGCGGATGTAGCCAGGGTAATCGGGTGAACTCACCATTGGCAAAAAAGTGAGGTTGACGCCAAAGGGTTTGTCGGTCATGGCGCGACAGCGCGCAATCTCTTTGGCCAGCAACTCCGGCGTGCGCAGCGTCAGGCCCGTGATCAGACCGAGTCCGCCCGCGTTGGAGACGGCGGCGGCCAGTTCGGCCAGCCCGACAAAATGCATGCCGCCCTGAATGATGGGGTGCTGGATGCCGAACAGTTCAGTGATCTTGGTCTTCATATCAGGTCCTCAAAACAATCTGCTTGATGATAGTTGACTTGGCCGGCGCTGCTACTGAAGAACCAGCACGTTGCTGCGGCGTTCCATTGGCCGCGACAGGCGCAAGGCCAGCACATTCTGGCCCGCAGTGCGCTGCATCAATGCGTCAAATGGCAAACGAGCATCCGCTGGCATTGCTTTCACCGCGCTTTGCGCCATTTGAAACAGCCACAGACCATGCATGGCGCTGGCGCGTTGCACCTGCACACCGCGCCATGGGTAGCTCACCATGCCCAGTGTCGGATGCACCAATCGGCTATCGCTCCTGTTTATCAAGTGCCCTGCCTCCAGGTCAGGATGTGCCTCCAGCCATTGCTGGTAGCAGGCAGCATCGGCGACCAGCTGCGGCCCCCAGTCCTTGAACATCAAGGCCAGCACCGGCTCCAGTGTGGCAGGAATGGCGTCATCGGGCAGCCAGTCGGCAACGTGCGCTGCATATTCACCATCCGGTGTGTTGGGCAGCTGCATGCGCTCGACCCAGCGAGCAACGTTGGGCGCGCGCTTCTTCATCAGCGCTGTGGGGTAAGGATCACGCCCGAGGTGCGCGTACATCGGCGCAATCAGGCCCAGATCGGCCATGCTGACGCGCCAGCCCAGCACATAGGGGTAGCTCTGGAAGTGAAGGTCAAGCGCTTCCAGCAGTTCTGCGTAGGCAGCCTCAATGACGGGAATCGTCTGCGGCGTGATCCCGAGTGCGGGCAGCGTGGAACTGAAAAATTCCATGACGCGCCGGCCGGCGGCACGCCGTGCTTCGCGGTCCGCGCCAGCATAGAGTCCACGCCCAAACTCGGTCTGCAAGAACAGTTCCTGCTCGTCGCGGTAGCTCCAGCGGTAGTGCATGGCGACCTGCAACATGCCTTCGAGGCCAAAGCCATCGACCAGTCTTGCCACCGCCAGTTGCACCGGTGTGGCCGGCGTCATCGACCTGGCGGGCGCGCCGTTGTCGAGCGCGTCCAGGTAAGTGACGATGTCGGTGGAGTCCTGGATGAATTGACCCTCCGGCGTTTCGAGCACCGGAAAAGTCACCAGCCCGACCGCCGGGCGCACGCGCGCTTTGTAGTCCGGGTGCGAGGGACAGCGCTCCAGGAAGGCCAGCCCTTTCTTGATCAGGCAGGAACGCGCTTTGCCTGTGTAGAGCGAGTGCGGCGTGCCCCACAGGATGTGAGGATGCGTCGCCTCTGCAGAGCGATGAGCTGCAGTGTTCATGCGCGCGGCGCCATGCCCCGCACCATGGTCAGAAACTCCAGCGGAGCACCGGCACGGCGGTGCTCCGACAGGGCCTGGTACTCGGGGTCGGCATACCATTGCCGCGCCTGCTCTTCGGATGGAAACTTGAAAATGATGACGCGTCCGGGGCGCGGCGTGGAGCCTTCAAAAGTATGCGGCTTGTCATCGTAAGTGACGAACTCGCCGCCATGGCGTTTGAGTATCGGGAAGAATCCCTTTTCGTATTTGCGGTACTCGGCGGCATCCTGCACCACCAGATTGGCCAGGACGAAGACAGGAACATCAGACATCGTTGCTTCTTTCATCTAAGTGTTGAAGACCAGGCCAGGCCCAGCTTACCATTGGGGTGCAGGCGGCTACCCACGCCGCAACATCCCGGTCACATCCACCTTGCGCAGCGCGGCAAGTTCAGCCTCGCTGGGCTCCGCAATCAGGGCTGCGTGCGCGGCCGTGCGCAGCTCCCAGCCGGTGTGTTCCCGGATCTCCTGCGGGCTGGAAAAGGCAAACCAGCCATCGAGCAGGAATTCCTTGCTCTGCGGATCCGGCCGCAGAATGCCCAGTGTGGTGACGATGGCGCAGGGCCCGCCGCCGACAAAGCCGTAGTGCTCGCGTGCCGTGCCACCTTCCAGATACCCTGGAGAGGAGATGTAATCAACGCGCTCGGCAAAGCGCTTCTTCTCGTGCGTGGCCATGATGACGACGCGCTTGGCACCGCAGGCAATGTCATTGGCGCCGCCGCTGCCGGTCAGGCGTGTTTTGGGTGGCTCCAGGTGTTTGCGGTCGGGGTGGCTCCAGATGGCGGTGGTGTTGACGTTGCCGAACCGGTCGACCTGCGCGGCGCCAATGATGCCTACATCGCAGCGCCCCGAGGCCACCATGAAGCCCAACGCATCCAGCCCGTTGGTGAAGCTGGTGGCGTTGGCCGAGATGCGGTTGCACTCGATGCCCCAGGGCAGACCGCCGATGGGTGTCGAGCCGTAAATGCCGCCTTCGGTCATAGCGCGCACGCGCGGTGCGTGGCAGGCTTGCGCAAAGTAGCCCGCCAGCATCGACAGACCCACGCCGAAGATCGCCAGTTCGCCGTCGCGGATTTCGCGGCCGGTGGCAATCGCCATCATTTCCTGGCGCGTGTAGTTCATGCGCTGGCTCCGGCGGCGGTCAGCGCGTCGATCTCTGCATCCGGCAGGATCCACTGGCGATAGGGGTCGAGCAGAAAAGAGGTCGGCCCCTGGCGAAGTGTTTCGATCAGGTCGCGGCCAATCAGATCCAGGTACTCGTCGCGGCTGCGCCAGGAATAGACAAACTCATCGAGGTAACGCGCCGTGCCCTCGGCGGTGGCCAGCGCCTCGTTCATGGCCTTCATGTGCGCGTCGTCGCTGTCGTGCACGCCGCAGGAAGCTTGTGGCCAGGCGGTGAAGGGCCAGTACACAACCGCCTCCACCAGCAGGCCCGGTATGCGCGCCAGGTTCGGGTACTGGCGGATGCAGGCGCCGTCCACAATGTGATCGGCCAACAGCACCACTTGTTTGGCAGCTCGCGAGAGTTCGAAGCGGCTCCATTCCGTGCCCAGCATGATGGCATTGCCCTCCACGTCGGCCATGGTGACGTGGATCGCGGCCAGATCGGGGCGCAATGGCGAGAGGGCACCGACGACGCGCCCGCTGAACGGGTCCACCACCTCAGGAATCTTGCGCTGCGTCGGGTATTCGCCCGGCGTCTGAGCGCTAAGGTGCTGCAAGTCGGAGCCGATGTTGGACGTGACCGGCACAAAAGGCCAGTTGAAGGCACCACCGAGCAGGCGCAGCGGCAAGGACAGGTTGGAGTAGTCCTCCAGCAGCATGGCGCCACTCTCCACTGCGCGACGCAGGCCGTTGGCAAAGCCAAACCCCTCCAGACCGGTAAAGCCGCATTCGGCCACGCTGACGGCACCGGCGGCGGCGAGCAGATTGAGCTGCTGCGTGTTGCAATGAAAGATCGCGTGCAGCTGCCGGCGCTGCTGGCGCAGCAACTCGCGGCCAAAGACGATGGCGTCGGAGCCCACCGGCAGCGCTGCGCCACTGGCGTACTGCATGCCGTCGTACGTGTAGCGCTGCACAGCGGCTTCGAGGGTAATCAGTTTGTGGGTCATGCTTGTGACGGTTTATAACATCGCAAAATTGCTGATGAGTCGCCCGGCGTTGATGCCTGCCAGCGCTCGAAAGGGTGGGCTCAGCTCCGGCAAACCGGCAGCCCGCTGCCAGAAGTCAATCGCCCATTGCCTTGCCTGCAGCGCCTGCGCATCGAAACCATCCAGCGGCACGGGGGGCTGCAGCGGTGTCAGATCCAGAGCACCATCGTGAATGCCGGGGCGCCACTGCATCGGCAGCATGTCGTAGACCGGCGTTGGCAGCAACACGGGCCGGGTGACGTCGTCCACAAAAAAGGACAGGTTGCCAAAATGCATGTCGGTATTGCCAATGAACTGGCCAAAGCAATAGACACTGGCGACGCTGGCAAGGTGCTCTGGCGCCAGCATTTTTTGCGCGGCCAGCGCCTCGCAGCTGGCAACCCAGTGGCGCCGGGGCGCGCGCACAAAGGCGTCGTGCAGGGCCGACGCGGCGACCACGTGGCGCTTGCCGGATACGCCGTCGCGGTCGAAGCGAGTCGATTGCAAGAAGGTGCGGCGCGGCGTCTGAACCACTTCAGTCTGGGCACTGGCAATTCCCTGGTCACGCAAGACCTGATTGGCCAGATGCTCCAGATGCAATAGATCATGCCAGCGCTCGCCAAACGGGGTGCCGCGCGGCGGTGAATATTTGACAATGACCTGGCGGTCTGCCTGCAGCGCATCCGCCTCATCGCGCACACGACAGATGAATTTGGGTTGTTCGCCACCGGCGGAGGACCCGGTGGGCAGCCCTTGGACCAAGGCATCGGCCAGTTGGTCAAATGCATCGCTACGACCGGCTTGCGTAATCACCTGGCTGGCAAGGGCCATGTCCGAAGGCTGCCCGTGCGTGCCAAGAGAAAAAGCACCCGGCGGATCAGAGAAATGATTGGCGGCGATGTACAGGACTTGGCTCACGCTCCATCGGTCGGGATCCGGCGCGAAATCCGGCCGCAGCCGGGTGAATTGACGCCCCAAAAACCCCTGTGGGCGCAAGCTTGACAGCCACCACGGCAAGGCGCCCACGGTCAACCATTCGCTCTTGCGCGGACCCTGCGCAAAAACCTGCTCACCCGCCAGGAGCGTGAGCGCGCCGAAGCGGCCCTGGTCGGCATGGGGCGTGGCCAGATGAATCGGTTGACGCGCGTCCAGTCCAAGAATTGGCTGCGTCAGCGCGTAGCGTGTGCTGCGCGCGGCTCCCATTTTGCAGACCTCCTGCCCCAACTTGCCCAGCGCCAGCGAAACACTGGGCTGGCTCTTGCCGGTGGCTGTTTGCAGCTGCTGCGCCGTCAACGGTCCACGCTCGGCCAGCAGCGAACGCAACTGAACCGTCAACGCAACGGTGTCGGACGAAGAACCATTCATTAATAGATACTTTTTTGCAAGTGACTGTTTTTAAATGATTTTAGTGAAATAAGCAATAGATAGCCTTGTCCAATGAGGTATGAGCCTGAGCGAGGGCCTGTATTTCCAAGCAGGAATGAGCCTGAAGCCGCACTTTGAGGTGAACTGGCGGGTGG
>Ga0163199_1001627_pt1 | contig 14012 bp, 18 predicted proteins | sample PL_2010_150m_FD_113537 | JGI IMG/M metagenome (GOLD analysis project Ga0163199, IMG submission 113537) | Freshwater microbial communities from Powell Lake, British Columbia, Canada to study Microbial Dark Matter (Phase II) - PL_2010_150m | ecosystem: Environmental > Aquatic > Freshwater > Lake ... | reverse complement strand
TACAGGTTCATCTCAAGAGAACTCGGTCTCAAGTTGATACCAACATCACCCATCGACTATGTTCCTCGGTTCTGCTCAGGATTGACCCTTCGGGGCGAAGTGCAGTCAAAAGCAGTTGAGATACTCAGGCAGGCTTCAGAGAAAGAACTCACAAGCGGCAGAGGTCCAACTGGAGTGGCTGCAGCAGCTATATACATCGCATCGATCCTGTGCGGAGACAGAAGGACGCAACGCGAGGTCGCTGAGGTCGCAGGCATCACTGAAGTGACCATACGTAACAGGTACAAGGAACTGGCTGAAGAACTGGATATCGAAATCATCCTTTAATGTACGTCAAAGACTCGGTCATTGAAGCCCAGATAGAAAAAGACCTGAAAAAGGAGCAACTAAAGGGCAGGATTAAGGAACTTGAGCGTCAGCTTCGCTCTGAAGGTAATGGTGGGCTCAGGGAACGATTGAAAAAACTAAAGGAGGATTTAAAACTCCTCCAGGGTTGATTTTTAATCAGACCCTGTACCTGTTATAAAGTTCTTTCCTGATTGCATCGATTTATAACCCATACACTCTTACTGCCATTACCTCGCGGAGCAACTGTTCCGCGCTCCTTGTCGAGACCGTATCCATGCTTTTCATGATGATGGGATAATCGTACCCTTCAAGTATCATCCTTATAAGTTTTCCCTCCCCGCCTGCCATAATATATTGAATATCCCTGTGTTTCCCGATCAATGGATCAAGCGCAGCTCTCACCTTATCCGCATGATGCTTGATGTCCCCCTCCACAAGGCTCTGGAAGCGTTTCTGGCTCCAACCGCCCTTTGAGTGCTTCCCCATCACGCTGCTTCTTACAACCTCATGTTCAACAAATACCTCGTCTTCCACTATCCCGATGAACGTCTCACCCGCATGAGCATTTATGACCAGAGTTTTATCCCATTTAAGATTGTTTTTTAAGGTTTCAAGATCAAAACGCCGCTCAAGTGAATATTTTGAATGCAATATCGGAAAAACAGGGAGCATCACCAATTTGATTATCCTGTCAGTATCATAAAAAATAACTTTGCCAGTATGAGAATCTATTTTTTCAATAAGAGCAAGTTCAGAACTGTCGATCTGAGATGCTATATCAGATGGTATGTTGGCAGGTGTTTCATCCTTTGCAAGATATATTGTTATCAATGTTGCAGTCTTTGACTGCATTGAATCAAGCAAAAATAGAAAGTCATAAAGCCTGTTCTTGAAAAAATTTTCAGAAAAACGAAAATTCAATTCCCCTTTTGTTTCTTTCTTGAGTTTAGCAAGCTCATTCTCAAGCGATTGTATCTGCTGCTTTGCCTCATTTAATTCCGTGTCAACTTCCTGCCTGGCAGCAACCGTTTTTTTAGTTTTATCCTCTATTCTCTCAACCTGCAGCGTAAGTTTGCTGTTCTTTTCTTCGAGCTCTAAAATTTTTGCTTTCAGAGCATTAATTTCATCTTTTTTGAACAGATCAAGCAATGCCCTCGCCTCTTATACTTCTTATTTTTAAAACGATATAAGACACCATATTATCAATAAATTCAATTCGATCATTTATACGGATAACCCTTCCACCGACCTCTCCTGCTTTTAACCCGGTCACTTTGCTAAAAGCGATAGCTAAAGAAGAATCCCCTTCTATAACAGGCCTTTCTCCTGAATGGATTTCCTTATCCATAGAAACGCTTACATGTATTGAAAGAATAGATTTTCCATTTAAAAAAAAGGATAAGCTTCCCGGATTTCCCTTATACTCACCAACAAGCAAAAAGGGTCCATCTGAGAGTGCATCACGACTGGTCTTTCCCCGAGTTACATATTCCCAGCCCGTAAATCTACCCAGATGTTTGCAAAAAGTGCGTGTTTTGGAAGAAGGTTTACGTGCTGTGGTAATGATCATTCGGTTGTAACCCGCTTCACAAGAACGGGTCTTTCCTTGACTAGTATGCGGTGTCCGCAGTAAGGACAACGGATGCCGCTGTATTGATAATCTATTTCGACTGCCCGCTTGCAGCGGGTACATTTATATACCATGTTATAACCTTATTATTTGGAGGCCAGTGACTCATTTGCCTTCGCAATTACGGCTTTCTCAGCATGTACAGCCCTCATGACCGTCAGATGCGCCGGGGTTTGAGGCACATATGAACCGCCTGTGAACGTAACTTCGCACTTGGTGCATTTCCAGATCCCGGTAGCGATCCTTTTCATTTTTACCGCGCCGCATTTTGAGCATGCGTAATCTGCATGCATCTTCTCTTCAATGTCAGCCACAAGTTTTCTGTTCTTGACGCCGTACCGCACGCCGAATCTACCTGCAGACCTTGTTTTTCTTCCTTTTGCTTTTTGTTCAGCCATGATTATATCACCAGGAATTTTTCTCTTATTTCTTTTGCTTTCTCAATTGCAATATCCACTATATAATTTATCTGTTCAGTGGTCAGGGGTTGAACTCCGCTCTTCTGCATGGCTGATACATCGCCTTCCTGGTTGGAAGTCACAGTCAGCTTTGTCCCCGCGATGCTTTGCTCATCCAAAGATGGGTCAAGCATTATCGAACCGCCTATATCGACTGCAGTTATTGAAACTGGCACGTTCCTCATAGGAACAGGAGAGTCCTCTCCCAGATCGTACCGTTTGGCTGGCAGTTTCGCGGTCAAGAGTGCAGCTACTGCACCAAATGACGCAGCGTCCATTATATTACCACCATCGTCCAGGACATGCACGTCGATGAAGACCATCCATACCTTTTCACCCGGTGTGATACATAATTTGGAAAGGTCGATAGACTGGGACTCCCTGATACCCCTGTCCACTACCCGCGCCAGTTCGATGGCGTCTTCCCTTGGAGGTCCTGCCTCGAAAACCGGAGATGCAAGCGGTATGAGTTCAAGGTTTGTAATAATAACGCCCTGGTCTGGCGTATCTGGGAAGGGTGTTCCTGGTTGGATCTTAACGCCAACGACCACATGGGTATCTCCGAGTTTTACCCTTGCAGACCCTTCAGCTTTATTAATAACATTGGTCTCTATGACGAGGTCCCTGTACTGGTCAAAAGCCCGCCCATCCTCACGCTCCCCCTTTATCATGAGATTATAGATATAATCCTTACGCAGTTCCGCGATAATTTCATTACTCATTATTTTCACCCTCTATTTGAGCTGAGTATTTTTCCATAAGTGCAGCCTTTTGCATCTCATGGATCGCCATACATCCGGTCTTTGCCATTTCTAAAGCCTCTTTGAACTCATCTCTTTTCAGATTCCCATCCATCTGGATCAGCGTAATTCTGCCGTCAGGCGTCATCGCGACTGGCATATCTGCCTGTCCATAGTTGTCTTCATCTTTATTCAAGTCAAGGACGAGGGTGTCATCGATCTTCCCAACAGCGCATGCCGAAATGAGGCTTTTCATTGGGATGCCTGCATCAGCCAGTGCTATAGAAGCGGCGTTAATGCCTGCCGTCCTTGTCCCTGCATCAGCCTGGAGCACTTCAACGAATATATCAATTGCAGATCGCGGGAAATACTCCTGGAATATAACAGGTTCAAGCGCTTCTCGGCTCACTTTGGATACTTCGATGCTTCTCCTATCTGGTCCTGGACGCTTTCTATCCTCAACTGAGAACGATGCCATGTTGTATCTGTAACGAACAACTGCACTGTTTGATTTCTGCTGGTGTCTTGGGTGGACTTCCCTGGGCCCATAAACCGCCGCGATCACTTTATTGCCACCGAATTCAAAATAGCATGAACCGTCCGCTCTATTCAAAACGCCTACCTCGATCTTTATAGGCCTTAACTCATCTGGTCTCCTGCCATCAAGGCGGATGCCGCTTTCAATTAGCTTTTCTGGTTTACTCATAAATTTCCTCTTCTCTTTTCTTTCACTTCGCTAATATTACCGTAATAATTATTTTTCGTTCCCGAGGAGTTCGTCAAGAATTCCTTCGGATTCTTTCTTTTCTTCAGTCTCTTCAATGCTTTCTTCAACAGGTTCTGTTTTATCCTCTGCCATTGTTTTTTGTTTCTTCTCTGGTTTTTTTACCTGAACTTTCTCGCCCTTTTGTTCTTTCAGGAAATTTGTTATCCTGTCAGTAAGACCTGAAATGTGCGTCTCCCTTTCAATTTTAAGGAGAGACTTTATAGCAAGTTCCATTTCATTATCTCTACCTGTTATCCATATCCTTCCGTTCTGACCGATAAATATGTTACATTTCGTCTCATTCTTGAGCATTGCTATCATGGAGCCGCTCCTGCCTATGAACCTGGGTACCTTTGACGGTGTCACTTCTATCACGCGACCTTCTTTTATGGGCCTGAGTCTCTGGTCATTAAGCGTTAGCTCAACTTTCATGTTCGCGTCCACATCGCTTACAAGGGTCATTATCGAATCACCGATCTTGAGATATTTCGACATTTCATCGTTCTCAATACGTCTCGGGAACTCGGAAATGTGCAGAAGTCCATCATATGGGGACCTTATATCAACTATCCAGTTCGAATATGTGACCTCTTTTATTACGCCGATTATCAGGTCACCTGGTTTCGGGATATATTTTCCCGAAAGCGGAACAACCCTGACATGATTCTTAAATGATGCTATTCCGAAAACTGTTGAGAACACTTTGTTATCTTCGACATATGTGCCCTCATCAGCCAGTGACGGGTCATCAGAAAGAAATTCACCTGGTATCACTAATTTTTTATCCATTTTTTATCACTTTAATAATTTTGTTTCAGCAGAACCTTTTGTAAGCGAATTCAATAAACTGTACAGGTCATCCTGCATCCCGGCCGGGATGCTGATTACACCTATCCATGAACCGTTGTTCTGCCATTCCTGCTTCTGTAGATCCCCGAACTTTGCCACGGCGCCGTATGCTTTTGCTGCATATTCTGGCGGGAGCTTTATTGCGATCCTGACTTCCTCGAAACGTATCGGTATGATGGGTCTTATCGCTTTCATGGCGATTTCCACCATTTCATCCACGTTTTTCATGGGGTCAATGTGCACACCTGCTTCATCCATGGCAGCCTCTATCCGCGCAGGGGGATGCGGGGCTTTAGTCTGCGGATTGATGGCGTTTCTCGCAATAAAAGTTATTACTTGTCTCTTTTTGTCTTCCTGTATCTTTCTTCGCTGTTCTGTGGTAAGCTGGAGTTCTCCCTCAAGTAGTATCTTTTCAGCTATTTTTAATACATCTTTTGTACCGAACGCATTGATGATATCCTGTTCAGCAGGTCTGTCACCGTTTTTTGCATCTGAGAACACATCCTCAACAGCCAGGATGTCCTCGATCTTCACAGGGTCGCCTTTCTTGAAAGCCAGTGCTCCATCAGGATCCACAAAAACTTCAAACATCTTGCCATGTGTCTTATAATGTGCGATTATAGCCTCATCGAGCGTGACCATGTCAGTTCACTCTTCTTTCTTCTTTCCTTTACCCTTGGTTTCAGAAGCATGCATCTTTATGACCTGGTTTACATATTTCTCGACTTCGGAAGGTTCAAGCTTCCGGTATTTCCTGTTGGCAAGCTCAATGACCCCAACCTCGATAGTTGAAGCATTGAAAACGCCCTCTGTTGTACTGTGTAACGCCTCAAGCCCCAGGATGATCGCACCTTCAAGATCAATGTCATCCCTGTATTTTTTCTCGAAAACTTCCATTGTTTCGGTTCGTCCCGAACCGATGCCTGTGGCTTTGTATTCAAGCAGCGCGCCGCTCGGGTCGGTCTCGAAAAGCCGCGCCCTGCTGTCATCCACGCCTGCAATAAGAAGCGCTGTTCCGAAAGGTCTTACGCCGCCGTACTGGGTGTACGATTGTTTGAAATCGCAAATTTTCTTGGCAAGGACCTCTACGCCGATGGGTTCGTCATAGGTGACCATGTTTATCTGCGCCTCAACCCTTGCGCGGTCGATCAGTGCCCTCGCATCCGCTACCAGCCCGGAAGTTGCTGCTCCGATATGATTATCGATCTGGAATATCTTTTCAATAGACTCTGCTTCAAGGAGTTTGCTTGTTATACGCTTATCAACCAGCAGCGCCACTCCATCTGTCGCTTTAACTCCTACCGCGGTCGTTCCGCGTTTTACTGCCTCTCGCGCATACTCAACCTGGAACAACCTTCCATCAGGGCTGAATACTGTTATCGCCCTGTCATATCCCATCTGTGGTGCCATTTGCATTATATCATCTCCGAGATTTTAAAAAGGTAATACTTTAGATGCTCCTGTTAATCTTTCTCTGGTTCGGTCTCTTTAATGATACTCTGTTGTATAAACTTTTCCATTGCCCCCTTCACAGTACCTGAAATGCCAAGGACCTGGATGGAAACGCAGCCCCCTCCGACCCTGTTTATGCACGCAAGGGCTGCTCTTGTATCTGACGTCCTGTCTTTCTGGCAGCGCAGTACCCCGAATCCCCCGTCATATGACATAAGTGCTGGATTTATTTCGCTTGTCCCTTTATCTCCGAACAGTGAGTACATTGAATCAAGTAATTCCTCAGTCAGCTCTCTACGGTTTATCGTATTCTCTGAAATTATCTTGAAAGCGATATACCGTTTCTTCTCGCGAAGCACAGGAAGTGTCTTCATATTATTTCAACACCCTCCTGTATGTGCCCTGTGCTTTTTTTTCGCATTATGTCAAGAGGAACTGTGCTCATGGCGTCAACAGCTTCTTTCAGGCTCATGCCGAACAGACCTCCAAGTGCTGCCATCTCCCTTGGAGATCGGAAATCATACATGGAATAAGGCTCACAGGTCAGAACCATTTGCAGGTCGTACTTTCGGGCGTACATCAGGTTTGTCCTCATTATCCGCAGTTCCCGTACCCTCTCCTCACCTCTTGTGTGTATAATGGAACCGATATTAAAACCGAGCGCAATTGAATTATCAGATGCTATTTTACCAAGGACGTTGTTGAATTTAACTGGCTGCAAAATGATATCAAGCCTTTCTGTCTCCACAGCAGCGCGGGCAACCTCTTCGTTCCTTCCCCTTGCTATCAGGATCTCACCTGTGTCTTTGTATTTTCTTATTTCATCCCTGAGCTTTGATGATTTCCCTGAAACTTCAATTGCGTTGTATATCGAAAAATCCTCTGGTAATTGGTTCATATCAGTTCTGTTCTTTTTCAGGTTGAGCGCTGCTATCCCTGAGTACCCGAATTCTTTTGCCGCAGAAACAAGACTGATAATAGAGTCCATTTCGTCTGGTAAATGAACCATAAAATCATAGAACTTTGCGTTGAACATGGACATATTTCATATCCGCTTAAGCATTATCGACATTATCCCCGCTTTACCATCCGTCTTTGGTCCAGATGGAAGATCAAACAATTCCTTCTCTCCAGAGTCTCCAAAAAATTCCTTTTCCCATCTCTGTGTAATTTCCTTGAACATCCCCTTATAGGCGATACAGTGCGGATCAACGCCCTTCACTTTACCTTCAGTTGGAGCTATGGCATTGTAGGGACATCCTCCCCTGCAGAATTTTATGTATTTGCATTCACCACAATTCTTATCCACATAATCCTTGAACTCAAACATCAGCTTCCAGGCACTGGACTTTGAAAGATCCTCAATGCTGGGATGATCATAGACATTCCCCATAACATATTCTGGCATACCCACAAAGCGGTAACATGGATATATGCCTCCGTCAGGTCCCACGGCAAATGTGTCACCCATGCAATCCACGAATGTGCAGACAGTGCCTTTATTTGTCAACACGCATTTGCACAGGTGGTCAATATTCATGATCTCGATCTTGCCAAGGTTTTCAAGATATTTATCCAGCAGATATTCCAGCAATTCTCCATACTCTTCAGGAGCAAGCGCCCATTTACCAGGAGAATTTGAACGTATTGATGGCAGTGCTGGGTGCAATTTAAGATTCAGACCGTTCTCAAGGAAAAAATTGAAGATCTCCTCCTTGAATTTTATGGAATAAGATGTAAAAGTGCAGATAAAGCTGACTTTAAGACCATTTTCTGTTGCGATCACATAGCCGTCTAAGGTTTTATCATAGTATCCTTTTCCTCTTTGATGGTCTGTGATTTCTTGCGGTCCGTCAAGACTTGATCCAATGGGAATATTATACTCAGCAAGGACATGTGCAATTTCAGGCGTCATTTTCCAGAGATTTGTCTGCATCGCTAGCGCTGGTTTCATATGGCTCAAACCCTCTGTCAATAATGGCAAAGCTTCCCTGTAAAATTTTGCACCTGCAAGGAGAGGCTCGCCCCCGTGGAATGTAAATGTGACTGGTTCATTCCTGAAATCCTTGAGCCAGGTGACCACTTCTTTGATGGTCTCAATGCTCATCACAGGAGACCTTTCATCTGAACTCCAGCAATAACTGCATTTGGAAGGACATCCAAGCGTGGGAATAAGCATCACGTGAAAAGCCATAAGATAATTTTGTTCTAACTTCTTTAGACTATTAATAGTTATCCTGCCAGATCATTTAATTCAAATCCTTTGATCCCTCTTTCCTTCATGATCGCCCTTGCCCCTTCTGTAAATCCATTCTTGGAAAAGAACATAAAATATTCCTTGCGAATTCCTTTTTTCCATTCCACTCGATCTTTCTTTTCAAGGAACTTCTCTATGATCTCCCGCCCAACGCTGCGTTCTTTCCATTTCATCTCCCCAAAAACGATCTCTCCTGTTCTCTCATTAAGCGATACAAAATCTATTTCCTCTCCTTTCCTGTTCCACCAGGAACCAATACTCGTGGGCTCAAATGGGATCTTTCTTGCCATCATCTCCCTTACAATATCTTCCACTGCTTTTCCCATGTAATTAGGCAACTCTTCCTTTACCCTGAGCATTACTAATTCGTTCCTGCCCATCTCAAGGAAGGAAATATTGGGATATACGAACCTGAACCAGAATTTTATCATGTAGTCTTTCAAAACATACCGTCCCATCTTCTCTCCGCCGATTACAGGAATCCTGCGCTCCACGAGATCAAAATCACGGATCAGTTCATTGAGATATTTTCCGAGACTCTTCATCTCGACCCCTGTAAAGTCTGAAATTTCTTTAAGTGTGCATTTTCCAAAAGATATGGCTTCAAGAATTGAGAAATATATTGAATAATTCCTGCCGAGTTCACCAACAAGGATCTGCCTCGCTTCATCTCTTAACACACCGTTTTCATTAAATACAAGTGTTTCCAATATTTTCTCATAATCTGATAATCCATATTCCTCAATCAGTTGATAATATCTGGGAATTCCCCCGAAAGTGACATACAGATCCGCAATACTCTCTTCATCTTCAATTCCAAGATCAAGACATATCTGTCTCGTGAAGGTATATTTCAAAGGCTTGAGGTCTATGCGAGCAGTTATCCTGCCATAAAGGGGTTCTTTTTCTTCTGTAAATATCTTTTTCATCAATCCTACGTATGATCCGATAAACACAAGGAGTATTTTTGATGTTGAACTGAAAGCATCCCAGTGTTTCTGGAGTATAGAGAACATAGAAGGTTCAACGTATTTAAAGTTCTGAAACTCATCAAATACAACAACGATGCGTTGCTGCCTGGAATATTCAAACAGATATCTTATGAAATCGTCCCAGTTGGCGAACTCTGGAACAAATGTTCCAAGACTTGTTCCAAGTGAATCTGAGAATTCTTTAAGCAAAAGACTGCTGCTTTTCTTATCCACAAAGAAATAAATGCCTCCAGCAATATCTTTTATCAGTCGTGTCTTTCCCACTCTTCTTCGCCCCATTACCACAAGCATATGGGCATGTTTTTCAGTCAATTTACTTAAATTCTTTATTGTTTCTTTCTCTGTTTCGCGGTTATAGAATTTCATAGTTTGATATTATACTTTTTGGTATAATACTTTTCGGTATAGTACAGAAAATACTTTCCTATTTTCAGGGAATAAACCCTGATTTAAGTGAATGTTACCTGATTTGAAGGAAATTTTGGCAGCAGTCGCTCGCCGATGATGCCATTGAATTTGTGAATAACCCGCCGCCGCCTTCGATCCATCTACCAGAGGCGGCGGACACTATCTCTTCGTCCGGGAAATTCCGGCGCAGGACAGCGGTCTGGTCATTATCCACGCACGGTTGTATCATCAGTAAACGATACAATTCTGGCATGATAATGCACTTTAGACGGATTCATCAATTGATATGACTTCTATCTCTTTCAATTTTTTGAAGTGTTCATCCTGTGTAATCAGTTTGCATTTGTGAATTTTACAGGATGAAGCGATCATAGCATCAGGAAGTTTAATTTTATATTTCGCTCTTATTTTAGCGGCTTCTTTGGCGATGGCAAGATCGATATTCGTGATATTGAGGTTGTTTATAGCATTTATATCCAATAGAAACGTTTCACCTTTCTCAGCTTCATCTGCATTGTAGAAACCGCTCAAAATGTGTCAAGGAATATTCTCATCGTCTTCCCATTCACTTCTTATTTTTCGCTGGTAAGCAACACCAGTACCAAAAATACCTTTTCCAAGACCTACAAAGTCCGATACAGGATCTACCTGTGCTTTTTTTAGGACAACTTTTTCTTCTTCAACATCAAAAATCACTTTTTCACCTGCTCTGATGCCGAGGATATCTCTGAATTTCAGGGGAATGGTTACCTGTCCTTTTTTTGTGATCATTGCATATTCCATAAAACATTATTTCTTACTGACAATACTTAAAGGTTCTTGTGCGATCTTTGCGTGACTGGATGGTTTGCAAAATTTTATTATTTTTTTTGCGATGTCCTTCGGACAGATTTTTTCAGGCGGGCTGGCTGCAGTCGCGCGCCGGGAGTGCCGTGGTATTTTGCGAAAAACCACCGCCGCCTCGATCACTCTACCAGAGCGGCAGGCACTATATCTTAATCTGAAAAAAAAACAAGCACAGGATAACGATCGGGTCAAAGGCAAATTCGTGGAAATATCTCACAATCCCTTTATTCTTTTTGCCATTTCTTTATATACTGTCTTGCGCTTATCAACAATGAGAAGCCATATGGTTTCCCCTCTGATCGCATAAACAAGTCTTAAACCACTGAACCTTATCCGGAAGCATCCGGTATATCCTGTTAACGGCTTGAATCTGTTGGGATTTTCTTTTATTCTTAAAATCAGCCCACTGAGATGTTCCTTTTCGGTCTTGCTCAGTCTCTTTATGTCTTTCTTAATGAGTGGATGCGCTTTCAATAACCATGTCATGAGTGTTCATTTGAGAAGTTCAAAAATCTGTTTTTCATCCAGCCCATCAACCTTTCCACTCTCTATGTCACTGACTCTCAAAGAAACCTGTTTCATAAACTCAGGATCGGTTATTGTTTCCAGTTCATCCAGTTTATCTTCTATTTCAGCGATCAGATTTACCATTAAATGTCTATCTATTAAGACAAGATCTTTTCCAACAGACTTAGGTATGATGTGCTTACTTATGCCGGTTACTTCGTTCATAGTATTAATTAATTGTTTTGTTAAGCTTAAGTAGATTTCTAAAGTTGAACAGAATTTTATGATGGATTTTTTGCGCTGTCCTTGGGACAGATATTTTTGAAGGGCTGGCAGCAGTCGCGCGCTAATACCGTCACGTTCATTCACGTTTTCTAACGATTTATGTAAGTGGTAAAGGGGCAAAGTGGAAAGTAGCTACGAAACCCTCAGAAGGCGAAAGCCGAGGTTTATGACGCGGTCGCCAGGGGCGTCGGAGAGGCGACGCGCTGACCGGCAGTACCCGGCGCGGAAGTAGGCAGGCCAGGAGCCCCCGCGAACGACACGGAGCGAGCCACTTCCTTCCCATGCACTTCCATCCGTGGGCGCACCGCTGTAACTATTTTTATATATATCCTGCACCCATTCCCAAACATTCCCGTGCATATCGTACAGACCCCACGGATTGGGCTTCTTCTGACCAACCTCATGAGGTTCACGTCCTGAGTTATCAAAGTACCATGCATAATCACCTAGCTTTGATTCATCATCACCAAAGGAATAGCTTGTTGTTGTCCCTGCACGTGCTGAATATTCCCATTCTGTCTCTGTTGGCAATCGGTATTTATTCACCCCTTCTTTCTCATTGAGCTTCTTGATATAATCCTGAACATCGTTCCATGATACCTGCTCAACAGGCAAATCATCACCTTTGAAATATGAAGGGCTGGTTCCCATCACATCATGCCACTGTTTCTGCGTAACCTCATATTTACCAATATAGAATGCGTTTGATATTTTTACATGATGGACTGGACCTTCATCACTATCCCTATCCTTTTCATTCGATGGCGAGCCCATATCGAACTCGCCCGCAGGTATCTGCACGAACTCCATACCGATGGAGTTGGTTATTATTTTCTGGTCTGCAGAGAACACTGCTGCACCAGATGGAGTCGCCTTCGCCGTCATTACGGGCACTGCAATTACTGATGGTGTGTTTTTCTGAATCGCAGTAACTGCGGGATTGGCAGAAGGCACCGGACTCACGCTCATCTGTGGGCTGTTTGAACCCTGCATACCATACCAGCCCAGAGCCAGTACCCCAAATATTAAGATCACTCCAAAAAACCATTTTCCACCCGATGATTTTTCCCTTTGTCCTATCCGGCGCTCCTGTTCCAGCCGTGCCTTTTCTCTTCTATCAGCCTCTTCCTTTTCCCACTTTCGCGCCTCCTCCAACTTCTTCTGTTCCTCAATCTGCGCTTTCTCTTTATCTTCCTTGTTCCACGAAGCAACATCTGTCCCCTCTACAAAACTGTCCTCGATCACTACATTCCCGTCGCATGCCCCATTCAGATCACAAAAGCTCAGCAGATTGCTCCCCTTTACAATAGAATTCTTGACAACTATATTGAAAACAGGCTGCGCCTTTCCCAGTTTATCAAATTCCTTCGTAAGATTGCGACCGACCTCAGCAAGAAGTCCTGTGATATCTTTTGGGTCATTTCCAGACACAAAAATCTCAATACTTTCCGTATCCTTGCGGATTGCGCATTTTATCACAAGGTCTTTCTTTGTTACTTTTGTCTTTCCAAAATACCAGCATTCATAAGTCGTATCATCAGTGGTCTTGAAGGTCTTGATGTGGCGCACATCATGCTGCTGAATAACATTTCTGCATATCTTCAGGCTCTCTGAAATATCCACTCTTTTGGGAATTGTATAGACCTTGCTGTCACTAGAATGCAATTCTTTTATAAGTTCCTTGAGCCTTCCGATATTGATATCTTGCTCAGTTCGAAAGATAGGGCAAACCACCTGGATCTTGAGCGGCTCCATGTTTACAGTATCAGGTTTTCCATCAGCATACTTGAAATTCACGCGACAGTTGATATCAGTGCCTTCTTTTGCACATATAAGCGGATCAAGATAAAAAGCGATAGTCCTGTCGGTATGTGGATTGATGGTATCAAGAATGATTTTTCCATTCTTTTGTGGATATTCGGGTTCACACCGGTCAAAATGAAGTATCTTCTCATCGCTTTCAAGCTCAAGTGCGACGGCAGTGATGACTAAACTTGATGTGTTCCTGACCGATATCTTGACACGGATGCATCCCCCATAGAATTCAGACTCACGGAGTACCTGGGGCTTACCTTCAGATCCGTGAGAGAGATTCCTGTCGTCCATTGGTTACCGCTGTTGTATAGGTTAGCGTGGATAAAATAACTTGTGATATGGATTTGATCTCAGAAAAATCCTATTTCCTGTTTCTGTCATTCCGCTTGCCCCCTCCAATGTTACTGTTCCGCACTATGCTGTTCTTGATATTCACCTGTACTCCACCCTTTTCAGGATTTGATTGAGGATCATCAAGATCGTGGACATCCTTTTCATCGATATCTTTCTTAGATTCCGCTACTGCTTTTTTCCAGTTTTTCCATGTCTCAATATCATTGTTGATCTCTTTGATATCGCTGGCTTTCTCTTTTTCCTTTATCAGGATATCCGTCTCTGTATCTTTTATCTTACTCTGCCTTTTGAATGCTGTGCCTGAT
>Ga0163199_1001622_pt1 | contig 14041 bp, 5 predicted proteins | sample PL_2010_150m_FD_113537 | JGI IMG/M metagenome (GOLD analysis project Ga0163199, IMG submission 113537) | Freshwater microbial communities from Powell Lake, British Columbia, Canada to study Microbial Dark Matter (Phase II) - PL_2010_150m | ecosystem: Environmental > Aquatic > Freshwater > Lake ... | reverse complement strand
GTCCAGGTCCGACCGGTCGAAGGGGGGATCGAGCAACTGGATAAGGGCGTGCTCGCGGCGCACCAGCGGCTCGTCTACGGCCTGCATGGCCTGGCGTGTGCGTTCGACATCGCCCGCCCCAGAGAGCACGGCCCAGCTCTGCGAGATCGAGTCGATCCGGCATTCGCTGTTGCCCGCGGATCCCAACGGCGTGCCGTCGTCGAACCAGGCGCGGTGATACCAGGCACCGTCCCAACCGTGCCGTTCCAGGTTCTCGCCCAGGCGCGAGCCCTCGCCCGTGCAGAATTCGGCAAAGGCGGTGTCGCCGTGCCGCTGCGCTAGGGCGCTGAACTTTGGCCAGCACGTTCACTCAGGGGGCCGGTGCAAGCTGCGTGGGTGTGGTGGTGACCAACACAAACTGGAAAAATTCATGACGAGAGGGTTTCTATGGTACCGGCGGGGGCGAGGCAGGTGCGGGCGATCAGGGTTCTGCCAGCCACGGGCGATCTCGACCGCTTTGTTCCCCAGGTCGGTTATCGGACGGATATCACGCCACGCTCACCACCAGCAGATGTTGCCTCGCCCTTGTCGCGGCCACATAGTTGGCGAACCGCTCGCCAACATCGTTGCTGGCCGCTTCGTCGTAGATCAATGCGACGGCTTTGAACTCAAGTCCTTTGATGCGCTTTTTGCTGCCGTACCTCACCCCGGGCTCGTCCTGCCCTGGGTCCTTCTGACGGGGTTTAAGCTCCAAGGTTGGGATGTCGGCCGAAGCGAGTGCTCCGATGACATCCGTGGTTGGCGAGGCGATACAGACCTCATGGGTACCGAGTCCCGCTTCCAGCAAACCCGTTACCCATGCGCTCACGGCACCGGCCGCCGCAGATGCGGTCGGGTATTTGACGATCCGCGGATCCGGACCCCGAAACACGGAACGATCTCCGATGGTATCGGCGGTTCCCCCATCAAGGTCGTCGATTTCGAGTCCATCAAGCAGCCCCTGAGCCCAGCGGCGGATCTGTTCGCTGGTGCGGTAGTTGATCTTCAGCCGCCGCGAGCGCCCGCGTACGTCGATTCCGGCCCGCCCCAACGGAATCGGCATCCGGTTATAGATGCGTTGATGGCCGTCACCGACGACGCAGAGGGGGTTGCTTGAGCCCTCAGCGAGGGGACTCAGCGCACGAATGAGGCGGAGCGCTTCTAGGCCGAAATCCTGCAGCTCGTCCACCAGCACGTTCCGGTACCGAGGAAACAGGCCCTGTTCCACCGCCAGGCGTGCCTGGTGCACCACTCCCTCAAAGGTGAGCAGATTGCGCCTCACCAGTTCCCGTTGCAAATCCGCGAATACCTTCCAGAGCTCCTTGCGCTGTTTACGCCCGATACGCGGGCGGCCCGAGCGAACCGTCGTCAGGTAGGTATCCTCGGAGTCGATTCCCATGCCGTCCACCACTTGGGCGAACTCCGCCATGATGAAGGTCCGGTCGAACTCGAGCTCCCGGAAGCAGTCCTTCGCCAGGACCTGCTCCCAGATCTGAGCCAGGTCGCTCTCTTCGGCGATCTTTCCGCGCCAGCCGCAGCGGAATGAGATGGTCCGCGCCAGTTGATGGAGGTTCGTCACCTCAATCCGGGTGTGCTCCGCTGGTGCAAGCTGCTCCAACAAGGACTTGATCGTCACCGAGAGGTTGGTGGTATAGGTGGTGATCAGGAGACGGTCATTCTCCGCGGCTTGCCGCGCCAACCACACGGCGCGGTGCATGAGCGCGACTGTCTTCCCGGTCCCTGCCGCACCGTAGATCTTCAGCGGGCCTTTTACATCCCAGTGGACCAGCTTGCGCTGGTAGGGGTGCAGGAATATCCGCCAGGCCTCGATGTCCTCGCTCAGGATCTCACGCAGGTGCTCCTCGCCCTCGACCAGCACCAGGTCCATGTTCGCGGCTTCAGCCAGGTGGGAGAAATCGCCCGGGCCTGATGGCTGTACGGCCGCGGTATCCAGCCCGCCCAGCGTCTCTTCGAGGGACTGGTCCAACGACAGCCCCAGGACCACGCCATACAGCACCTGGGATGCCTCCTTGGGCAGGTACTCGGCGAGCTGTTCAAAGGCGTCATTGTTGCGTACCGCGCGAACGGCAGGGATCAAGGCCCGCGGCACACCGGCGCTGAACAGCGCCGCGTCGTCCAGATCGTCAAGCGGATACGCCTCGGCTGGCCCGTAAGGCTCACCGCCCGCATGGGGCGGGGTAACCGCCCGCTTGACCTCCTCCACGTCGAAGATCTGCAGGGTCCCGAGGGCGCCATGGGCCTCGAACTGCTTGCCGATGCACCAGCGGTACGCCTCATCATGGTGATCGACATGCACCAGCAGATAGGTATCACCCTGCTCCGGGGCAATGATGATGGCCCGGTAGTCATCGCCGACCCGGGCACTGCGTACCTTCGGGTCGCGGGCTCCCTTCACGGGTTCCAGATGCAGACTGGTCTGGGTGCTGTCTTGTTCGAATTTTCGGTGCAGCTCCGAAAGCTTTTTCTTGACCTTCGCCGGTGCATGCATGACCTGCTCCAGCAGATCGCGGCGCCACATCAATCGAGCCATGAGCGATCCCCCTAGTTACGTCTGTTGGTCAGGCGCCTTGGGCACCAGATCCATCACCCATTGCCGACCCTTCGCGGTGATGTCCGAATCCGTGCAGACCATCCAGCCGGCGTTCTGCCACTGCTCGGCGAAGGCGCGCTGATCGCCGGTCAGTACGGCCACCGGGGTCGGCGCATCCGGCCAGGCCAACTCCGCGAAGGCGTCTCCGGAGAACTCCTCGGCGTAGTACTCCACCATCGGTACAACGCGGCCCGCGAGCGCCAGGGCCTTAGCGAGGGGCTGCAACGCGGAAACCAGGTCGTCGATCACGTGCTGCCAGGCAAGTGGAATGGTTCCCGACGCGACGAACTCCAGCTCCGGCGCGAGCCCGGCCTCGACCTCCGAAGTCGTAAAGACGATGAGCCTTGCGGTGAACTGGAACAGATTAAAAAGCGCATGGAAGCGGCGCCAAAGGGTACGAAACTGCGTGATCTGAGACCGCTGCTCCTCGCTGTCGTCCAGTCTCAAGGCGATGTGCAGCCGATCAAAGCGGCTCGCCATCAATTCCTGGTCAGCGGGCGCATACACTATCAGATCCTCGGAAAGCGCAAGCCGGTCGCTCCAACACCAGTCCCCCTGATCCTGCTCCCCAAGAGGCGCGATACTGAAGCCGTAGCGCCACTGTTGAAACACCGTTTGCATGGCGGGGATCTCGGTGCCGATACCCTGTCCCGCAAGCATCACCAGCGAGAAACCCGCCGCATAGGCTGCCAGGGCGCTCCATCCCTCGACACCCGGCGAGCGGATGAACGCCTGGAGCTGGTGCCACGGATGACCCGTGACCTGCTTGATCGGTGGCACTGCGAGCCCACGTCGTTTGAGTGCATTCGCCTGACCAGGGAGGATGCGCTGCACGATGGGGGGCTGCAGAAAAAACGCCACGGGCGCCTCCAGGTCACCGTCTGCCAGATCGTCCCACGCGAGGCTCCAGACCCAGTACTGACCGGATTCCAGGATGCCCCTGCGCTTGTTCACGTCATCGCCCAGACGGGACTCGGGCTCTCCCGGATGGACATGGGCGTCGAATCCGTCGGTAAAGATCGCGATAGGCCGCACACTTGGATCGTCGCAGCGCAGCATGAAATCCGGCTGGCAAGCGGTCGTCACACCTTGGGCCGGCCCGAGCAGCGGCTGCAGCTCCAGCTCCCAGGCCCGATCCGGTCCGGTCAGCAGGAATCGAAAGCCCCGACTCCCATTGATCAGGGTCTCCTGCCACTGGCCGCCGATGGCCTCTACCCACGCACGCAAGCGCTCCACGAAGCGCTTCTCCAGCACGCTACCGAACAGGGACGCCGTGTTGATCTCATCGAGAGCCTCCCGCAGAGAGCGCTGCTCTCCTGCGGCGATCAGCTCCTTGAGCAGCCGAACACCCCGCTCCCGGCTGATATTCGCCGCCCGATGCTGCATGTGGTAGGTACGGATGCAGCGATAACAGCCGTCGGTGTCGTCCTGGGTGTGGTGCAGGCGCCGACACTCGCAGGTCTCCAGCGCATTTAGGGCGCGGCGTAGAACGTCCATCACCCCCTCACCTGGCCGCCCTTGTGTGTCCGTCTCCTGGTAGAGCGCCTTGAGAAAGCCCGTCCCACCCGGTACCGCATCCATCAACACCAGGTAGCGGCGGGTGATGCCTGCGCTGATGTCCGGTACGATCTGCGGGCGTACCAACAGATGCGCGGGATTGCCCTGGAAGCGGAGCCGCAACCCCAGGTAGATCGCTGCCTCCAGGGTATCCAGATCCTCCTGTTCCACCTCCGGCAAGAGCAAGCGAATGGCTTCGGAGCGCAGTTCCCGATACAGCCAGATCTGCCGCCACTGGTAGGCGTTTCCGGCCCGCCCCTCGCGCTGCATCGTTTCCGTTTGGCGCCGACCGGAGCAGTTGCGCCGGTGCTTGACCTGGGCGCGGGGACCATTGGGCGTCACCACGACGCCACACTGCTCGCAGACCTCGAAGCCCTCCGGCAGGGCGACATCCTCACCAAAGGGGACCGCATCGGGCTGGTCGCTGTAGCCGCCGTTGACCTCCCGCATTCGGATGGATCCCCGGTACTCGATCCCGAAGGGCAGTCGATCGTTACCCACCGCGCCGCCCGCCCGGGCGACCGTCACATCGAAGCTGGCGGCCACGCGATAGAAGGCGCTGTCCCGTTCCTCGCCCCGGTCACCGGACAAGGAGTCGTAATATTCCATGTAGGAGATCGCCTGGGAACGATGGAATGGCAGCAGCGCCCGGTGCTGCCCCGAGTCGGTCTGCCCGCCCTGGCCGTCATAGCCACACTGGGGACACGCCGGTACCGCCTCCGGGGAGCGCACCTCGGCCACAGTCCGCATGTGTCCACACTTGCCGCAAATGGCCCACTCCTCGATCAACGGCTGGCTGCGCGAACCGATCTCGAGCTGTTGGACCTCGAACACATGGCTGTGGGTGTAGAAGTGGTTGGCCGGCGCCAGCTCGCGGATGGCTGTGGCGGCGGGGCGGATCAGGTCGTAGGTCGTCACGCCGCCCTGACCATCCTCCTGGCCCTTGGGGCTGGCATCCCCCGTACTGGTGTCCTTGGTACTGGACACTCCGATCCGGCTGGCCTTCGCATACTGGTTGAAGGTCGTACCGGAGAAGCGCACCCCCCGCTCCGGAAAGGCATAGTTCGGCAACAACCCATGCTCGATCAGCACCTCCAGCGCGGAGATGTCCCCGAGCTTTCGCGTACGGGCGCTCAAGATTCGCTGCTCGCGCTCGATCTCCGACAGCGCCTCGCCGTCGATCTCGGGATCGAGCTTTTTCTTCTGGTCGTTGAGCCGGCTGCGGGCGTTCTGCAACAACAGCCTTTGGCTATTGAACTCCTGGGCGGCCTGCTCGATGCGCTCGCGCAGACGCTCGGCACGGGTCTCGCTGGTGAACAACTCAAGGGTATCCGGCATCACCACGCACGGGTTTGCGAACCGCACCAGAAAATCCTGTTGAAGCTGCGCCTCGTTGCTGGTCATCCACGCGATCAGCGACGGAATATGTCCGCTCTTAGTGACGATCACCTCGTCAACGAGCTGCTTGCCGGACGCGGGGAGATCCGTTAGCACCCCCTGGTGGACCGCCGTATCGAAGCAGTAGGCCAGGAACTGGCGCACCAGGACGGCGCTGGCGTCGAGCCAGCATCCCGGCGGGTCTACCTCGCCCCGCAGCAGATCGTCCGGGCGGGAGAAGAAGAACAGATCGTGCGGCCGCTGGTTGATGATGGTCAACAGTAAGGCGGTACCGGTGCGCCGCCCCGCCCGCCCAATCCGCTGCAGATAGCTGGCAACCGACGGCGGGACCGAGCACAGCAGGGTCGTGGACAGGTCGCCGATATCGATGCCCATCTCCAGGGTGGAGGTGGCGATCAGCACATTGGGGTCGTCCGCATGACCGCCCCGATTGAAGGCGAATTCCAGGGCCTCGCGCTCCTGAGTGGTCAGCAACCCCGTGTGCTCGTGGGCGAAGACCCGGCGCAGGGCACCCTTGCGGTAGCGCCCCCGATAGTAGGCCTCCCGGTCGTTCAAGGGCGCGGACCGATAACGCCCCTGGTGATCCCGATAGGACAGACTGGGCGCATCCTGCCAGCGCCGTGCCTCCGCCGACGGGCGAAACAGGACGTGCCCGGAGGCGGAGCAGGCAAGCTTCTCACCCCGCGGGTACAGGTGCGCCATCCCGGCATCGATGGCGTACCAAGACTTCCCGCCATCCCGATGCAACTGCCGGAAGACACCGGTCTGCGCGCCTACCTCCAGCAGAGCGCGCAGCAGGTCGAGCAGGCTCCCGTCATCGACCGTCGGCACCCCCAACACCCGCCTGGCCCAGACGAGCTGCCAGGGCCGCTGCTGCCCGGGCGCACTCGGCGCCAGCAGGTGGTCGTGAAACTTGTCTCGCTCGGTGACCAGGAGACGCGGGCGGTAACGGCCCACGGGTGGGTAGGTCTCGCGTCCCGGGACCACCTTGCCGAACGGGAATTTGCCCCAGGCATTCCGCTGTGCGTAGGCATCCAGGTACGGATGGTGCAGGCCGCCACGCTCCCGTTGCCGATGCAGGATGCCCAGGATCCACAGGTGCAGCGCGTCGTCGGACAGGGCTTCCAGGCTGGGGCTGATCCTCGGCAGCCGCGCCCGCAGACGCCCCACCGTCTCCGCGATGGCCGTGGCGTCCCAGCCCAGGCAGGCGCTGGCATGGCTCTCCATGGTTCGCCCATGGGTAAGCAGCAGGCTGAACTCGCTCGTCGCCTCCCAATCGAGTCGCTCGCAGAAATCACGACGAAGACTAAGGTCTGGGCCGCGTCCGGACGGGTCGTTGCGCAAGGCGAGATAAGGCCCGTACTCGCGCAGATCCGGCGGCAGCAGGGTCGCCAGAACCTCGCACGGGGTGCCGGGTCGGCCCGGGAGGTCTTGCGACCAGTATTCCAGCAGCCGCGCCCCGGCCTTGACGAGGGGCAACCCGGCGTCGTCGGCGTCGTCGACCACATGCTGCAATGCCGTGCGGAAGGTGAAGTGGTAGGTGCGGGCGGAGAAGAAACCCGCCCGGTGGCTCGCGTCCTGTACGCTGTCGGTGAAGGCGAGCAATTTCGGGTCATTGTTCAGCACGGAGCCGAACACCTCGTCGATGGCCACGCTCGCCGTGGTGGCCGCACGGGCGCCGAGGAACATCAGGCTGTCCTCCGCCTGGCAATGGGGGCAGCGCCGCACCCCCAGCAACTGATTGTTGCCTGCCAGTGGCCGGGTCTCATAGCTCACCTTGACCGGGAAAGTAGACTCTCCTGTCAAGGGGCAGGGCCCGGGGCCGGCCCGAACCACCAGCTCCGTGGGGGCGAGATACTGCCGGGTCGCCGGCAGCGTCAGTTGCCCGTCGTCCAGCAGGGGGTCGTCATCCTCCAACCAGGGGCTCAGGATGACGAGCCGCCGTGATGGGTGGCGCTCGAATCCCCAGCCCTCGTAGATGCGCCGGGTGTCGTCATCCAACGCATAGCCCGCCACTGTTTGTTGGATGACACTGTCCCGGTCCGGGTCGTGCAGGGCCACCCAGGCGGACTCACCACACTCCGTACAATGCACCGTCGGGAGCTGTTTGCGCTCCTGCAAGGGCTCATCCAGCCAACTGAAGACCGGGTCCGGCGCGACCACACGCCCGATGCGCCGCAGTTCCCGGATCCAGAACTGGATCTGGGTGGGCACCAGCGGAAAGACCCTGCCGGAGCGCAGCTCCCGTGCCGGGGCAACCAGCGCCAACAGGGCCATCAACACCTGGCTGCGCTCCGCAAAGCCGCCCGTCTCCTGGAGCCGGAATTCCTGAGCGGACAGCCGCTTGACCAGATCCGTCCAGAGCACGGCGCCCGCTTCCGTCGCCCGGAGCAGGACATGGAACAGAGGATGCTCCCGCAGCCACTCACCGACTGCCAGACCCCAGCGGTCGTCGGCCTCCAGGCTCGCCAGAAGTAGCGGTGTGCCCGTGCCGCGATCGCTGCCCACCGCCCGGTCACGGACCCGCCCGAGCCAGTGGTCTCGATCCTCGATTGGAAAGGCGGGGGCTCCGAACAGAGGCCCGACACGGTGCGCGTAGCCCGCCGCCGTCTCGCGCTCGCCGGGCAGGCACGCCGTGGCATCGGGTAGCGCCCCGTTGGCCGACGCGAGGCGGATGATCTCCTCCACCCGGTAGCGGTCCTCCTCGATGACCATATCGTTGGTCATCGCCTCCTCGAACAGGGTCGAAGCAAAGTTGCACAGCCGGTTGAGCGGGTCATCCATGGTCTCGTCCGTGCTGGCGGTGATTGTGGCGCTGGTGCCCACCACGCATAGGTGTCCCCGGGGGACCGCCAGGCGCGCCTTCAGGCGCCGGATCAGGCACGCGACATCCGCCCCCTGCGCGCCGTCGTAGGTGTGCAGCTCGTCCAGCACCAGATAGCGCAGCAGCTCCGGCGCTGCGTCGTTGCGGCGCCAGATGCCCTGGTCCCGCGGGCGCATCAGCAGGTAATCCAGCATCTTGTAGTTGGTGAGCAGGATGTCCGGCGGCTCCTCCTGCATGGCCTGCCGATTGGTCATCGCCACGTAGACGGCCTTGCCAGCGGAGCCCTGGTTCCCGCTGGGGGCCGGGATCACCTGAACCTCCCGATAGGTTCCGGCGTCGGCATCGCTGCGGTCTTCCTGACCCGGCTGCATGCGACCGGTGTAGAGGCCGACGCGCAGGCGCGCCTTGCGCACCGCCCGGCCGTCCCGCGTCGCGTCATAGGACAGCAGGTCGGAGGTGAGGATCTCCTGGGCGAAGCGTCCGGCCTGGTCCGCGGCCAGCGCATTCATGGGATAGAGCACGATTGCCTTGATCCCCCGTACCCGCCCCGCCTGATGCTCGCGCCAACAGTGGTCCAGGATCGGGAACAGAAAGCACTCGGTCTTGCCAGACCCGGTGCCGGTGGTGACGATGGTGTGCTTGGGGCTGTTGTCCTTGCTGGTCAGGCGCTGCCAGGCCAGCCATTGGTGCCGAAAGGGGGAGAACGGCACCTGGATGTCGAAGAAGGCATCCCCCCGATTCGCCGCCAACCGAAAGGGCCTGCGTAGCTGCAGCCAGGGCCCCTTGAACAGGCCGTTCTCCGGATTGGTGAAGAACTGACGCAGGGCCGCCTCCACGCACGGGTCCCGCATGTTGAAGGTGGCCTCCAGGTAGTGCAGCACCTGACGGCGGACTTCATGGGCAAGGGTGGCGGGGAGCATAGCCCGCTATCCTCGCCCTTCATCAGCAACGCAAGGCCAGTTCTGCACGCATACGATCATTTGCATCGCCATCATTGTGCCTTCCATGTCGCCGTCTCTAAGTGCGGACCGACATAGCCGATACAGAGCCGGTGATCTTGCGCATTTTCGAGCCAGTAGAGTCGGAATCCTTTCGGCTGAATGCGGCAGTGCATAACGAAGTAGTCCGCTCCGCGCCGCGGACAAGTGGTCATGCGCTGCCGTTTCAAATCAGGACTTGCCATCGTCTGCGGCGACTCCAAGCTCGCCTGAAAAGGGTATTCCGGGGTTTGTCCGGTCCAACCCTTACAGGCCCGGTCGAGGCCGCGCAGCCGTTCCAACACCGATCGCAGCACGACCTGATCGTCCAAGTAGGACAAGGTCTTGTGCCGATACTCAGCGCAGAGATCAAGGTGGGGGAACAGATCCACCCAGTTGGCAACCAAATCGTCTGGGCCGTCCAGGTTCTCGATCGCTGCGCGTCGCCAGTCGTCGATAACGCTGTCCACATGGTCCGGCAGGGAGACGTTGCGTACCCGGTGCAGAACGACAGCGAAGGTGGCGAGGTTTGCATCGTAGAGGTGCTGTCGGATCGCGATCCCGGTCTGGCGCCAGACCTCCTGCGAGGGCAAGCTAATGGCGATACCGTCCCAGGCGAGCGCCACGCCCAGCGCTAAACACTCCCGGCCATCGTCCGTAAAGTAGTCCGAGCGCTCGAACTGCTCCGAGTCCCTTGGGGCCTTGATTAGGCCCTGGGTAACCGGCGACTGCACGCTCAGTGTCCATGCCAACTGCCGCAGGTCCCTATCCGTAGTCTGGTCCTCAACCCACTCTTGGAACCCGTAGTCGTCCGTGATGAGGTCTACCGCGTAGAACTCGCGGTTTGAATGGATAACCGGCTCGCAGAGTTCCTCGGCGATCAGATCGGCGACGGTCTGCATCATGTCGGTCAACCAGCTCGCCGCCACCGAGCGCGAAGGTGCCGTTGCGACCGAGCGGTCGTTGAACACCAGCTCCGCTCTCATCCTTCGCTCCCCGTCGCCGGTCGCTCCCGCCGCCGCCTCGAAGAGAGTGCGGCCAGGCTCTTAACCCCCTCGTCGAAGAACCCCGTCGGCCAACTGTCGAGCTTGCCCTCGGCATCGATCCGTGGAGAGGCAATCTCAATCGCTCCTTGCGGGGTACGGGAAAAGTAATGAAAGACCGCCGCCTCCGGGGCGATGAGGCCATCCCGCACGGCGATTCGGACACCGTTCAGCACATGGTCACTGTGGGTTTCAACGATCACTTGCACCCCGGCAGCGGCGGCCTGGGCCATGAGCTTGCCGATCACTGTCTGACCGCACGGGTGCAGGTGCGCCTCCGGGTTCTCGATCATCACCAGCCCACCGGGGGGTTGCGAGAGCAGGGCCACGATCACCGGCAGCGTGTAGCTGAGGCCGAAACCTACGTTGGTGGCCCGATAGTTCCGCGAATACCCCAGCTCCCCCCTGAAGGCGAAGGTCAGAGTGCTGCCGTCGAGTTCGCTGAAGGTTTTGGGCTCCAGTCGTATCCCCGGTGACACCTCGTTCAGCCACTCCTGCACCTGGTGGAGCAGATCCTTACCCTCGTCCGGATTACGCAGCGGCAGGCCAGGGTTGATCTCGGTCAGGAGCCGGTCCCCGAATCGCGCCAGATAGTGCGCGGTGTATTCGCCGAACTTACCTAGGTTGCCGTGGGCGATGTCGAAATCAGACATCGGCAGCAACCGCCTGGGACCCCACCGGTCGGCGCAGATGTAGTGACACTGGGGTCGGAACAGGGCGCAGTTGTCCACCGCCTCCGGACGCTCCAGTACGTCGAAACCGTCCTCGCAAAAGTGGTAGCGCCAGGCGAGCTGAGTCTTACAGTCCAGCGTGAGGGCAAAGGCCAGTTCGTCGTCGTCCGCGTCCGAGCAGAAGGCGTCGGTGCTCTGCCCGAGCTCCACCAGGTCGCCATTCAGCCGCAGCGCGTCGCCGTCCTCGTGAGACTGGCGCAGGAGGAGCAGCCCTTGGAGGATAGAGCTCTTCCCTACCCCGTTGACCCCCGACAGCAGCGTGACGCCCCCCAGGCCGAGCGGGACTGGGCCGCGGAAGCACTTGAAATTCTGGATGTCGAATGCGGTGATCATGCGCCCTCTCCGAGCACGGCAGGGATAAGATTGGCGATCTTACGGAAGCGCTCGCGCACGCTACGGACGCTGCCCGTATTAGCCGAGATCGCCGATTCGAATTCGGTGTCTTTCTCCAAAAGGTGGATAAGGGCGTCATTTAGCCGTTGGCGGCGGTCCACGAGGGCGGCGGCCTGTGCCGCGTCGAGCCTCACCAGGGTTAGGAGCCAGCTCTCGAACAGGGCCTTGTTGACTGGGGACTTGCGTTGACTGTCGCGGCGCTGCTTGCGGAAGGCCTGATCTCCGAAGATCGCGTGGGCCAGCCCCAGTGCCCGCTCGAACCCCTGGCGGTACTCGTTCAGGGTCTGCGGGTCCATAGCGTTAAGCAGCTCCATGGTGGCGGACAGGAAGCCGTCGAGGTCCGAGCCGCGGAACTCATCCACCCCCTTGATGCGAAAGGCCAGGTAGCGTAGCACGCACTCCCGGTCGGCCATGCGGTCGTCCTTGATGCTGCCGCCGGTGGCGGTGATAAACGCCTCGCCCTCGGCCAGCTCTTTCAGGAAGCGGGTCGCTGGCCCCTGGTAGAGGGCGTGACGGATCTCCTGCAGCGATAAAGGCATACCGCTGGTATTGATCCGCTTGAAGATGGTGCGGGTGACGGCCTTGGGGCTGCCGGGCTGGATGATGTGGAACACGGGCTCCGATTCGACAATGCGCCGCTGCATAGCCCGGGGCAGCTCGTCGTATCTCAGCTCATTGAATTTATTTAGGAACTCGAGTTTCTCCAGGGCGAAGCTCTTAAGCCGAATGAACTGGTTCAGAGTGGTCAGGCGTTGCAGACCATCGACGACGATCCAGCGGCCGTCCGGGTCCGCCGCGACGTAGAAGACGGGCAGTGGGATATTCAGCATCAGCGACTCGATCAGTCGGCTCTTAAGTGAGTTGGACCAAATCCCGCCCTTGCGTTGAAAGTCGGGGTTCATAACAATCTCGTCGTAGTCCAGCCGCTTCATCAGGCTATCCACGCTGGGGTTCTTGGTCTTGATATCGACATCAGTGGGATCGAATGGAGAATTGATGTCCTGATCCTCGTCCTGCTCGCGCTCGATACCGCTGGCACGGCCGGTGGAATCGACCTCCTCCTCGATCAGATCAGTGACTTCGTCGCTCATGGTGCTCTCACATTGATGACTCTGATTTGCAGACCTGGGCGGATGCCGGGAGGGTCAGGAGTAACCAGTAGCGGTTGTACCGACCCGCTGCTGAAACACAAGGTAGGCCCGTTCGTAGTCGGCGATGCGGTCCACCGGGGTGAAGGGCGGGTAGTAGGTGCGGGTGCGGGTCGCGAGGCCGTTGTCGATGGGCCAGGTGACAGTAACCGGGGCGATGCCGTCGTGGCGAGTCAGGGCCTCGCGCAACTCCTTGGCGCCGGCGTCCTTGCGGGTGGTGTTGGGTAGGCGGCGGCCGGTGGCATCAAAACGGTCCGCCTCCTCGTAGGCCCGCATCACCGGGAACTGGACGCCGTAGATCTGGATTAGCTCGTCCAGGGTCAGACCCAGGGCCAGGGCCACCAGCACATCGATCTCCAACAGGGCCTGGCGACGCTCCAGGTCACCGCGCAGGGCGCAGCCCCGTTGCCATTCCGGCGTCAGCTCGGACCAGGGTAGGGTGCGGTGAGCCGCGCGAACCGCACCGTTGGCGCCGGACGCCCCGGCATCGGCGGGCGGTGCATCCCGAGTGAAGCCATCCTGGCAGATGGCTTGGTTGAAGGCGGATTGCCAGAGGTCGGCGTAGTGCGTGGCGACGCAAACCAAGCGGAGCGTGCGACCAAGAATTCGGCTATCGGGCATCTCAAACAGGGGAAGATACGCAATTACACTCTGGTTGCAATTTGTTCGCCCGGAAACCCTTATAGGGAAATCAAAAACGATACTTTGAGTGAAAGCGTAGAAGGCAACAGTTATCTCATCTTTTAGAAACGAGAAGCTAATAAGGCCATGATTATGGGTTGAACCTGTGGTGAGAATGGTGCTAATGAGCGTTCTCTCATTTGCAGGCTGAACCATCTGGCGATTTGCATAGCGGAAACGGTCAGTGATCTGTCTCGGCAGCCATCGCATGGCCTCCTCGTCCGGATCCCCCTGACATAGCTGGACATCCTCGAACTTGTCGGCGAAGGCTTCGCTATTGCGCTTATTCTGATTCGCCAGCAACCAGCGAACGGCGCCTTCAACATCGCCCTGCCACTTGGTGAACCAGCCGAACTGGCGGGCGGTTTGGGCGCCTGGCTTACTCGGGTCGATGCCGTAGCGGCGCAGGGGCTCGCCGAGCAGGGTCTCCCAGGCCGGGACATCTGCATCGCTGATGGGCCAGAAACCGCCTTCGCCGTTCTCGGGCTTGCGCGGCTTGGGCCATTCCGGAATAGCGGCATGGAAAGCGGCCAGGTCGCCATTGCGGTCGCCGGGCCGGTAGACTGCGCGGGGCAGATAGTCGTCCGGGATCTCGGTGAGGTCGATGTCGTCGTAGTGGCCGTTGGCGGTGCAGCTGGTGCGCGGGGTCTTATTGAATGG
>Ga0163199_1001621_pt1 | contig 14050 bp, 13 predicted proteins | sample PL_2010_150m_FD_113537 | JGI IMG/M metagenome (GOLD analysis project Ga0163199, IMG submission 113537) | Freshwater microbial communities from Powell Lake, British Columbia, Canada to study Microbial Dark Matter (Phase II) - PL_2010_150m | ecosystem: Environmental > Aquatic > Freshwater > Lake ... | reverse complement strand
GAAATCCCGCAAAGCGGGATATCTAGCGTCCCGCTGCGCGGGATTTCACTGAATGCGCCGCAGGTGCATTATTGTGTTCAAAAATCCCTTGCTATTACGAAGCAGGATGTCCGTTTTGTCCAGGAATATTTAGCTAAAAATGACGCAACTATTTGAGAGATAAAACGTTACTTTTTGTCTACCGCAAAGAAGCGGACATTCACAATTAAATATCTTTTTTGGCTTATTTTAACTATCTGAGGTTTTTTAAAAGTCCTTTTTCCTTGTTCCTAAAAACAGGTTATATTTTCTGCGCCGTCGGGTCATTGCTATCCCTTCAATCCCCGATTTCCCGCACGCTAACCCGAAGGAGCTTCTTTGCGGCATGGCGCCGCTTTGATTCCAGGATCTTCAATTTTGACCGGCGAGACCTTCTTCGTTTCTGCCGGCGTATCTTCTCGATACGCTTTTGCTCTTCAGAAAGCTTTCCAAAGATCGCGCACTCAAACTTCTTAAGTAGGAGCTGTCGGGCGCGATACCGATTCTAAGCCTAGGAGCGCTCCTGTTGGCATTTAACTTCAATCCCCATAAGGAGAGAATGGCGCAGATGTACACAGGTGGAAACCTTATTGACATTCTGCCCCCCGGGTCCCTGCGCGCGGATAAATCTCTCGACAATATCCTCTTCGCGCACGCCCAAGCGCGCCATCATCTCCCGAAGCGACTTTTCCTTCCCCAGCCCGACCATTAAATTAATCTTCCCAGCGGAAATGCAAGTAAATCCTCCCCCAGCCCTTATCCGTTTTCTCGAGGCGCGAATAAAGCTTGCGGATATCTTTCTTGTTCAGAAAATTAAGGATGCGTTTCTTGACGCTCTCGCCAGCTTCGCCGTAGGCGATCTCAACGATCTTAGCGCGGTTATCCACCGCTTTCTGGATGATCTTTGCAAGTTTTTCGTCCATATCCGGAATTACCGGATACACATTTAACTTTAACTTCATCGGTTATAGCCGCCCGGTTTCCTTCGGCCTTTAAACCTAGATTTTTGCGGACGCTCACTGCTTTTGCTCCAAGGCTTAGCATCTCCTGCTGGTTTCTTCCAAGGTTTAATATCGCTCTCAGATTTACGCCAAGGCTTAAACTCTCCTTCGGTTTTCTTCCAGGGCCGAGCCCCTCCCTCAGTCTTCTTCCAAGGTTTATGCTCACCCGGACTCTTCTGCCAAGGTTTTGGCTGGTCTTTCCTTTTGCGCCACCGCATCGGATTGTCTTGGTTCCTCTGCCGTGGCTTAGACTCTTCCTGCATTCCGGCTAACCCTCGCCGTTTCATATAGCTATGCGTGCGCCTGCCACCCTTGTATGTCCCCGGTTTGTTAAAGACTGGATTAAACCAAGTTTTTTTCTGTTCTCTCTCTTCCCGGGGATGCTGCTCAGCTTCGACCGTGGCCTTCGGCTGCCTTTTCTCTTTTAACTCATTTACCGCTTGAGCTTTTGCTTTAGGACGCACGGGATTAACATCAAGGACGCGCCCCATGAATTCCTTGCCGTTAAGAGCGGCTATCGCAGCGAGCGCCTGCTGTTCATCAGGTATCTGGACAAAACCAAACCCTCTTGACTTAGGCGCCTTTTTCTCCTTCCGCATCACGATCACGACGGAGGCGACATTCCCGAAACCCTCAAAGAGCTTATTTACATCGCTCTCATTGGCGTCAAACGACAAATTACCCACAAAAATATTCATCTTAATCTATCCGGTTTTTTCTTTGTTTTTCTTTTTGATTTAACCACCAAGCATAACACGTCTATAAACGGAGATAATATTTTTTTAGCCTCTAGCAGACGCTTGTAAAAATATAAATATCCCTGGTTTTATTCCCCCTTTTTATTTAAAATTTCTTTGCATTTTAAACATACTATTACTCTTTTTCTTGCTTCATTTATAATCGTAAATATTGCTACCAAATAATTATGTGCTAATTTCTGGCCGCATCTTACACAGCTATTCATTTTAATTCCTCCTAGGTCAACTAAAATAGGGCTCGGTACTGATAATGCCGGGCCCTATTTTAGTTTTTAAGGTTATAACTTGACGACCTTGGTCGCCTGTTCACCTTTAGGGCCTTGTTCGATTTCAAATTCGACTTGCTGGCCTTCTGCTAAAGACTTGTATCCCTCACCCTGAATAGACGAATGATGGACAAACACATCCTTACCATTCTCAGGCGTGATAAATCCATAACCTTTTTGATCGCTGAACCACTTTACTGATCCTTTTACCATTGTTTGTTACCTCCTTTTCTTAAAAGATTATAGTAAAAACCCGTCAGAAATCTGCATCACATTTACCTGATAGATCCTACAACCTCTAACGGGGCAAACAATGACAGCGATAAAAAAACCGCAAGGTTAGTTTTCCTAATCCTTGCGGCCTAAGACTTCTAATCTTTTTACTACTCTATTATATTACCATAAATTTTTTATTAGTCAACAATAATAATAATCTGATATGATAGCGGAAAAATCAGATTCCTCGGGTTTCATTAGCGAAATACTCTCTTATTCAACTAGATTAATTATATATACAATATGTTACTATATCAAGAATATTTGGGTTTTAGAGAGGTAATTCCTCGCCGTTTTTAGGTAAGGTAAAAGCACAATGGCCGATTTTTTGTCCTATTTGTCCACTATTTTTGGGGGCAAAAATGCGTAAGTGCTTGGAAGATAGAAATTTAATGTTTGTCCATCATCAAAAGGTGGACAAACATTAACTTGGTCTCTACCCGATTATTTTTTCTTATGGATTACACAGCGCTTCGATTTTCCAGATGGAAAACTTTTACACGGCTTACCTTCTTTTGTTTTAGCAGTACATTTTACTTTTGCCATATGACTACCTCCTTTTTAGTTAATTATTTAAACCTAGCACTACTTCAGTCTAATGTAATGCTCACCATTAGTCAAGGGTTATTAAGTTAGATGTTTATTAAGTTAGAACTAATTCCTTGTTAATAATAGTAAAACTCATGTAAAAGTCGCACGGTGCAAAAATTATATATTATTGTCGGCTACGTTAAAAAGCGGTTATATTTTTTGCACCGGTCGGAGAATTTACTGGAGTCCCTCTCGTATCAGCCGAGGGGAAACCTCTCTTATTTACACAGGTCAATTATAGACTCAATACCTTGATATATCGATAATATTCTGGATTTAGAGAAGAATTTCCTCATCTATTCTTTTCGTTTGGCTCGTATTTATTGGCTCAAAATGGTGTAACGATATTATAGAAATTTCTCCTTAGGCACATTAAAATAGCCGTATCGTAACCCCGGGAACCTATCCCGCAGCCGCTGCATCACTGTACGAATACCCAAGAGCCCGCTGTTGTGACAAACCTTCAATCTTTTAAAGTACCGGCGGGGATCGTAATTCAAATTTCTCCACTGAATCATGTCTATGCCGGTACTTTGAATAAATCTAACCAATTCATCGAATTCGTCCTCTCTATCCGTAAATCCGGGCATGACCAGATAATTTAAAGAAACGAATTTCTTATATCGCTTGGCAACGGCGATTGAATTACAGACGTCGGCAAATGTGTATCCACGCGGTAAGTAATAACGCCGGTAAAATTTTTCCCTTACGCTGTTAAGGCTAACGCGCATGCTGTCAAGGCCGGCCTCGCATAATGCTTGGACTTGCGCAGTCAGGCTAGCATTAGTATTCATATGAATGGTGCCGCGAGATGTTTTTATACGAATTAGCCGTATCGCTTCCCTGACAATATTAGCTTCAAGCAACGGCTCTCCTTCGCACCCCTGGCCAAAACTGACCATCGGGCTCGACGCGGCTTTAATATGCATAAGCGCGATTCCCGCTATCTCTTCGGCTGTCGGCACAAACGCTAAGCGCGACTGGGTTTTTAGGACAGAGGAACCCCGGGGCTGAAACGAAATACATCCGATACAACGGGCATTGCAATAAGGAGAAACCGGTAAAGGGCATTCGTATTTACCTAAGAAGAAATTCACCGCGTTCGGGCAAAAATTTGTCAGGGCGCAATCAGTCAAATGTTTAATAAGGTGATTTTTGGTATTTTTGAACATCCGTATTTTCCTGCGAAGTATTTCCCAATCTACAGAACGCATATCGTGATTTTTTCTGCGATCGACTCTAACAGCCGAGACATAATAGGTGCCTTTATGGTAGGCAACCGGCGCATATGAAAAAAGTGGCAGCGTACGAGCGCCCTTTCTTTCCTTATATGCGGCGCAAGACAGCCCCGTGTAGCCGGGAGGCACGAACGCCGCAACCGGATAAAGATTTCGTAATCCCTCATAGCTACGCTTGTGTATATTGAATACGACGGGGTACCTGTCCGGCAGAAAAAAGAGTTTGCTCCCAGGAGGCAAAGGAATCAGATCCTCCCGAGGTAGTAGCGAAACCTTCTCGCCTGCCTGACCACAGGCATAAAACCCGGGTAGATCAAATATATTCTGTTTGCTATCTGCTACAACGAGCACAGGATTGAACATAGGATAAACACGCTTCCGGACGCTTTGCTAATTCAATTAAGACTATCTGATAGAATATTTACGGCGCAGCAATAAAAAACCTCGCAAAAGTTTAGCTAGCAGATTTGTTTTCCTAGCATCCATAAATAAAATAAGACCCGTCACTGTACTAGAGCCGGGCCTTATCTACATCCAAAATTACACCTTTCTTACGTTTGTTGCCTGTGGGCCTTTTTGACCCTCTTCAACTTCAAATTCAACTGCTTGTCCCTCGGCTAAAGATTTATAACCTTCGCCCTGGATCGCATTGTGATGAACAAAACAATCCTTGCTTCCGTCATCAGGCGTTATAAATCCATAGCCTTTCTGATCACTGAACCATTTAACTTTACCTTTTGCCATTCACTACCTCCTCTCGTCAAGATTATAGTAAACTCCATTAGAAAGTTCACGCGGGGCTTTATACCCCGCGTGAACTCTGGATATTTTACCCCGTGTTGAAACACGGGGCTTTCTAACGGAGTAAATAATGAAAACAAAACAAAAAAACCGTAAAGGTTAGTTAACTTCCCTTTGCGGCCCAAGTTTATCTAATCTTTTATTTTCTACGAGAGATATTATACTCTTTTGCCCTCTCTTGTCAAATAAATCTTTTTCAATCTTTTCCAAAGGGCGCCCAGAAATGGCTAACCATAAAAACACTCTCTGTAAACAGGTAAACAAAATCTCGTAACTGATGTTACAGGCTGTGCTAATGAAGTCGTTGATTTCTTTAAATCCTTGCTCGTTTCACTCGAAAGGCGTCATATTTTAGGTCCTGCCCCTTCGCTTTGCTCAGGGCAGGACAAATTTTCCCGCTACTTCAGATAGAGGAAAATTTGGTCCCTCTCGTACCTCCCGAGGGGAAACCTCTCGCTATTTACAAGTATGTATTATAAGGCTGGATAGAGCGATTATCAAGAAAATTCAAGTTTTAGAGAAGCCATTTCCTCGTGATGGTGAGCAAACGAGCGAAGCGAATTCGTCGAACCATGTTCGTTTTGTCCGGTATTTTTTGGCTGAAAATAATACAAGTGCTTAGAAGACAAAGTTTTACTAATTGCCCTCTCTAAAGATGGACAATATTGGAGATATTCTTCTCTGTAAACTTAATTATTTTATTCATAATATCTACGCAGTCTACGGGATACAAACCAACCGCTGTTTCCGCAGAGAGCATCAGATAATCTGAACCATCCAGAATGGCATTGGCCACGTCTGAAACTTCCGCTCTTGTAGGTATATGATTTTCAGTCATACTCTCCAGCATTTGTGTAGCAGTAATGACAAATTTTTTTGACCGGTTGCATTTTTTGATAATCTTCTTTTGGATTATAGGTACTTCATATATAGGAACAGATATGCCCATATCGCCCCTGGCAATCATAATTCCATCACAAACTCTGATTATCTCATCAATATTTTTAATACCTTCTCGGCTCTCAATCTTCGCAATTACCTGAAATTTATGCGAACAATTCTTAAGGGATTCCTTCAAGATAAGCATATCATCTTTGCTTCTTACAAAAGACTGGGCGATATAATCAACCTTATTTTCTATGCAAAAATCAATATCTCTCTTGTCTTTTAGTGTCAATCCTTTAAAATTTAGCCGAACATCCGGCATGTTAATCCCTTTACACTCCTTAATTAGTCCGGGAATAATAACTTTGGTCTTTAGTGCTTTCTTTTCACGAGCTTCAACATTCAGGGTAATATTACCATCATCAATATAGATGTACTGGCCTTTTCTGATCTGAGTTAAAGGACCTTTATAATCAAAAGGTATGATGCTACCTTCTCCTAAGATATTTTCGGGGGTTAACCAAATGACCTGCCTTTTCTTGATCTGAATAGGTTCACCACCCTTAAGCCTACCCACACGTATTCGATAACCTTCTAAATCTCCCAATATCCTTATGTGTCTATGATATTTTTGATTTGACTCTCTTACCAGGCGTATCCGACTCAGATGTTCATCAAGGCTTCCGTGGGAAAAATTTAACCTTACCACATCCATCCCGGCACGCATCATCTCAAGCAGAATACTCGCCTTGTCTGACGCAGGGCCTAAAGTACAGACTATTTTAGTTCTTGGCATTTATGGTTTCCCTTTTTAACCTATTATAACAAGAATGTCTGATTTGGGGTAGTTTTTATAATGGACACCAAGCAGATGAAAACTCAAAAGCGGCGAAAATGAGATCCCTCTCGTATTAGCCGAAATGAATCCTCTCTGATTTACATAGGTTAATTATAGCCCAAATATATGTCAGCCTTGTTTTGGTAGGCATTGACACTAACGGTTAAATTTACCCTAGGATTCTTTTAAAATCGGTTATATTTTTTGCACTGTTCGATACAATATCGAGTATCACTTTTGTAAATCTTTATCGTCAATATGGAATTTATGAAGCATTCTGTGCACCATTGGCGAGAAAACGATTGCTATTATGGCAATAAATACAAGTCCACTGAAAATAGCGTATAGTGACGCGAAGACTTTTGCGCCTGTATTAGTAAGTAGATTGACTGGCCCCATACCACCCAAAATCATAGACGCATTAAGAAGTGAATCAATCCAATTAAAACCAGCTACCCAATGATAACCGGCAATACCAATGAACAAGGCGAATATAATCAATAGAATGGCGATTGCGATAAATACAACCAATCTTCTCATGAAGAGTGGAACAGAAGCTACCTTTTGATTTTTCCGCTCAAACATGTCTTAAGTCTCATTATTCAAATAATTGGGGTCCCTTTCGTATTCCATGAGGATAAACCTCTCTGATTTACACAGATTAATTATAGACTCAATACCTTACTATATCAAGAATATTCTGGGTTTAGAGAAGTATATCCTCGCGTAATTTTGAGCAGATTAAACTTTTTGAACACCTAAAGTTTCTGTCTAGTGAAATCCCGCAAAGCGGGATATCTAGCGTCCCGCTGCGCGGGATTTCACTGAATGCGCCGCAGGTGCATTATTGTGTTCAAAAATCCCTTGCTATTACGAAGTAGGATTGTCCGTTTTGTCCGGTAATATTCAAGATAATCGCTGTAACTTTTCGGTGGCGAATTTGCGTGTAGAAACTAAAGGTACATATCCTATCTTAATTTTATTGTAATCAAGGGTGGCTATGGCCAACAGGAATAATATATAAAGGCACGTGATCTGCGGGTAGATTTAATATGCTTTTTACTTCCTCGTCGCTAAAAGCACCTATGGGGACGGAAACTAAGCCTAACGCGACTGCTTGCAAATGGATATTCTGGGCAATGTGACCCGTCTCAATATCAGCGTATCTCTTCCCGCGCTCCCTATACTTAAAGGTAACCTTCTCATAGACTGCGCAGATGACGATATCTAATGGAGCGTCTCTAACTGAACTCTGACCTAAGCTAGCGTTACACAAATCGCCTCGTAAATCACTCTCGCTTAAAACCTCAAGTGCATGTTTCTCGGGAAGGTAATGATACACACCTTCTTTGGTAAGTGCGTAAATCTTTATTGGGTATAAAGCACCTGCGGAAGGAGCGCTGCGCAAACTATAACCTCCCCTTCTTTCCGTAATGCCTTGCGCTGCCCAGAGTAATTGGCTAATCTGATATGAGGTCAATTCTTTCTTGCCAAAGGACCTCTGAGAACGCCTTTTGGCAATCGCTTCTTCAAGGGAGATTATTCCCTTAGTTATAGGTTGCGGCAATTGAATTTCTTTTGCATTTGCCATACTCAAATCCTCCTTACCAACAAAAAGCAGAGTTGCTATAAAAATAATGTAGCCGATTTTGCTATATGAAATCATTTTACCAGCTTATCCAGAAAATCAGCCATCTTCTCGTTAAGGATATTCTGCGAATCAAAGAAACAGCTATTATGTCCGCCGCGAATCTCAAATAACTCCTTTGGTGCCGGCGCGGCATCGTAAAGTTTTCTGCCCAGTTTAAACGGAACAATTTCATCATTGAGACTGTGTATCATAAGCTTGGTTATTTTTACTGACCTTATCTTGCTCTCAGAATCAAGACGCAGGGAGAATATCCAGTAAGGAAGAAAAGGAAAGGCGTATCTTGCCATATCCTTACCGTTTGAGAAAGCGCCCTCTGTAATCAACGCACGCATAGGGCGTATTGAGGCAAGGTCGATGATTGCCGCACTCCCAATGGACTCTCCGTACCCGATAATCTGCTCTTGGCTTATCCCGCGAGATAACAAATAATCAAAAGCTGCCTGGGTATCTAGATACAAACCTTTCTCAGAGGGTCTGCCTTTACTTAAGCCGTATCCACGATAGTCAAATATGAAAACATTACATCCCAAGCTATGGAGAAAAAGTATCTTCTCAAGTCGATGGCTGATGTTGCCGGCATTTCCGTGGCAGAAGAGTATGGTAAACTTCGCTTTTGGCGAAGGAATAAACCAAGCATTGAGCTCTATATTGTCCCTGGTTTTAAAAAATACATCCTCAAAATCCAAGCCGCTATCTCGGGGAAGAAACTGTATTTGTCTAGCGGGATAAAAGATTGCGTGATTCTCGAAGTATCTTAAAAATAGGAGGGTCGGAACGAGGAATATAAATAGAAACAATAATTGAGGCATAGCTTTAAAATGCCATGGCATATATAAGGAAGGATTAAGGTGCCTAGACCCTGAAAACGCTATCGTTTAAAGGCCCAATTTCGCCAAATTTTTCTCCCCACAAGAAACCTAACCGCCCACCTGAAACTCCCGCAGAAGGCGGGACACTTGCCTATCTTTTTAGGCAAGGTACCTCTCTGAAACCCTCGTCTTTCCGTTTTTGTCTCTCCGCCTACGCCCTTTAAGTTTACGTGTTATAGCTTTGATGGGCTTCGGTGGATTTCACTAAATGGCAAACTTCAAGGCGTAGGCAAGTCCTCCGAAGCTCAAACACGAAAGTATTTGAGCGAAGGAGAAAACATCTAGGTTATTCGAGTTTGCCTTTTTTGTGTTCATAATACCGGGGTAAAGCTGGTCTCTGTATTACACCTTAAAAACAAAATTTTTTTAGGAAAGAAGCCGGCCGCTATGCCGCAATTTTTAGGGACGAAAAATAGAAACGTCCCCTATTTTCTTTGATTTATTCTCCTAATAATTGTAAAACTATTTTTCTCTGCCGCGGCTTATGGTCAAACTCCGCTAAAACTACCTGCTGCCAAGTTCCTAATATAAGCCTGCCCGAAATAAAAGGAACTACCAAAGATGGACCCTGTAATGCCGCGCGTAAATGGCTAAAACCATTGGCATCGCCCCAAGTCTCATCATGGGCGTAAGTTTTATGGGAAGGTGCCAGTTGTTCGTATAACTCTTTTAAATCAGAGATTAAACCGGGCTCGTATTCAAAGGTAGTTATAGCTGCGGTTGAACCGATTACAAAGACCGTAACATTGCCTTCTTTAAGGCCGCTATCCTCTAAATTCTTCTGAATCTGGGCAGTGATATCAATTAAATCCCCTGCGCCTTTTGTCTTAACGTTGAGTTGTTTAGTAATTATCTTCATTTAAAGGAAGAGGACGCTCCCCTATTCCCCAAGACGTCTGCTTATTCTGTCGTTCTGTAAAATATCTTACGTAATTCAATTTTGGATTGCTGCAAAATTTTCTTTTGACCAGGATTTAAATTCTTCCCTGCCCGATTTATATAAAAATTTAACATGGACATAGCGGAGGCATATGGAGCTGTCTTGCGCCTTATGCTTATTTCAGCGGATCTTTTCAATGATTGGGCTATTTTCCGAGAGTCCTTCCACGTAAACACGCCCCACTCTAAATCAAGCGCATTGCTTCCTTTTGTTACAACATCAGACCATCTATTTTTTGGCATATTTTAAAGATACAGGTATACTTCCAGCTTGGGATGGATACGTTTTCCGCTTTGATTTGGAAAATGTCTACTATTCCCATTCTTGGTAAAACAGTTTTTGGATTTATTATATGATCCGACCTATTCGATGCATCCAGAAAATCTTTAGTTAAAGTCATTATACTTCTTTGTAAATTTATAACTTCGCTTGCTATTTGTTTATACTTATTTTTATCTTTAGGAATCAATATAGAAACCTAAAGTAGGGCGGCATATATCAAAAAGTTTTTTTGAATTTTATCATTACTTTATCATTTGTCTTTTGCTCTTCCGGAGATACTTCCGGTTTGTTCTCTTGTTTTAATTCTTTTTCTGCTCCTACAGAAATACCTTCTGTGACTTTGTATTCACCACCTAATTTTTGGGTTGTAGTTGGCATTTCTTCTTTTACCTGAGATTGTTCAATTGTATAACTAGCATCTATTTTTTCAGTTATTGCTTTTTTAACACCTACCCCTTTCTTTTGTTGCTCAAAGGTAACTGAAATATCACTTATTCCTAACTGTTGGGCTATTTTGTTCCCTGAACCAGAAAAAACAAAATAATCTACAAAATCTTTAACAAGGTCAGGTGAGAACTGCCTATTACCTAAAGCTACCTCGGTCCCTTTCCAACTTTTGCCAGTTATCAACATAACTAATAGTCGTTCTTGAGATAAAGGTGGGTCTGAAGTTAGCTTTAATTCAGGATTATCGAATGCCCCTTTTAATACTATATTGATTTTAGTACCTTCTGCGGTTGAGGTTCCTTTCAGATCCAAAGAAGCTTTCTTAGGATCGCCAAAAAACGATATTTTACTTTCTCCTAGTTTAATAACTGCAGTCTTTGAGCCGGAGATTATTCCACTATTTGAAGATATTGTTCCATATAATTTAGGTTTATTCTTGACATCTTTAAGTTGTAAATTCAAAAGTAAGGGACAATTTGATAATGAAAAACCATTGCGAATAAGCCTTTCAATCTGACATTCACCACTAAATTTGGGCTCTAATACTGTTCCTTTTACATAAATATCGATGTCACTTACTGAACCAGATATATCTTTTAACTCCTTGATTTCAGAAAAGAAGCCAACAAGTCCTTCAACATTAAAACCTTTGGAATAAATATTACCGTCTAGATTACTTTTCTTAAGACTCCCGTGAAAAACTATTAATTCTGAAGCGGGTAACTGTAATCTGCCGTTATGTATCTTTACATTAATCCCCCCTAAATTAAAAGATTTAAAATAAACTTCAAGCCTTTGAATTCTAACAAAGCTGTTACGGCGCAAAATCTTTGAATCCTTAATTTCGATGTCATGAAATACTAAAGTCCGCGCGAGACTCCCTTCGCTTTTTTTAATATTGACGCTTTTTGACCGTGTATATTTTGAAAGTGCCGATTTTACAATAAAGGTTGATCCGTTATTAGTAAAAATAAAATAATAGACTATTAAATTGGCGAAGAAAACAAAAACAATTATCGTAATAGCTAAAGGGGGGATCTTTCTCATACATAACAGTTTTATTGACAATGAATTAACCTGTCCGGATGTTTATTGATACTTAATAAAATATATTATTTTTTTTCAGTAAAAGCTTTAAAAATATCTATTGGTATTGGAAAAAGTGTTGTTGTATTATTTTCTTTTCCTATCTCAACAAGTGTCTGCAAATATCGCAGTTGTAAAGCCATGGGGCTTTTTTGCATCAGCTCTGCTGCTTGACAAATTTTTTCGGCGGCTTGGTATTCACCTTCAGCGGCTATTATTTTCGCCCTGCGTTCTCTCTCTGCCTCCGCTTGTCTTGCCATAGCCCTTCTTAAGTCCTCAGAAAGATCAACATGCTTAACTTCCACATTAGAAACTTTTATACCCCAAGGATCTGTCTGTTTATCCAATATAGTTTGTAACGTGTCGTTAATTTTTTCTCTTTGAGATAATAGGGTGTCTAATTCCATTTCACCTATTACACTCCTTAGGGTAGTCTGGGCCATTTGTGAAGTTGCAAATTGATAATCTTCCACTTCTATAGTTGCCTTTATAGGGTCCATTACTCTAAAATAAGTAACTGCATTAACTTTGGCAGAAACGTTATCCTTTGTAATAATATCCTGCGGTGGTACATCTAGGGTTACAAGTCTTAAACTTACTTTTACAGCTCTATCTATTGGCCATAGAACGAATACGATACCAGGACCTTTTGGTTTATCCAATACTCTCCCCAATCGAAAAATAACAGCTCGTTCGTATTCATTGAAGATTTTAATACAACTCATTAAATATAATATGACTAACCCCACAATTATTCCTAGATTCCCCATATCGTCCTCCTTTACTTAATCACATCTTTCTACAATAAGACTCATTCTGTCAACTTTCACGACCTTTATCTTCTCGCCTGTTTTTATTTCCTCATGTGCTATTGCATTCCATGTTTCCCCATGAACAAAAACTTTTCCTTCCTTATCGACGCCTATATCGGTTTTTGCTTGGCCGATTTCTCCTATCAATCCCTCCTTTCCACTTATAATTCGCCTTTTATGCGCTTTAACTACCGCTCCTACAAGAAAAATTGTTATTCCAGCCGTCGCTAAACTAGATGATATGACAAGCATAAGAGAAACCCTCATTATTTTATATGGCGATTCAAATAGAATAAGCGAACCCAATATCATACACACTATCCCACCGAGAGTCAAAAGACCGAAACCAGGTACCTTCGCTTCAGCTATAAATAGTATGATTGCCAAGAAAATTAATGCTAAGCCTGTATAATTAGTAGGTAGTATTTGCAAGCTAAAGAAAGCTAGAATAATACAAATTGTTCCAGCTATTCCGGGGAAACCTACGCCGGGATGCGTAATTTCATACAAAAGACCATAAAAACCTAACAACAACAATATGTAAGCAATATTCGGGTTAGCCAATACATTAAGAAAGCGTTGCCTAGAATTCATATCTATATAAACTATAGAGGCATCTTTGGTCTTCAGGACGATTGTTTTATTATCAATTTTTACTCTTCTTCCATCTAGCTGTTTTAGAAGATCGCCTTCGTCCTTTGCGATAATCTCAATGACATTGTTTTTCAAGGCCTCTTCTTCGGTAATCGAAGCGCTTTCTCTTATGCTTCTTTCAGCCCATTCCACATTTCGATTTCTCTCTTTTGCTATAGATTTTATAAACGCTATGGTATCATTTAAGATCTTGTCGGCCATTACATCAGTATTTTCTATATCTTTTTCTAACTTTTTTGTTTTATCTCCTTTTTCTTCCTTGTCTTTCTTCGAAAATGAATCTATCAGATCCCTCAATGCGTCCCAGGTAGAACGTCTTCCACCTCCTAAGCTTACTGGATGAGCAGCTCCTATATTTGTTGAAGGTGCCATTGCGGCTATGTGGCTAGCGTATGTAATAAATACACCTGCAGACCCTGCTCTTGAACCACTCGGATATATGTAAATACAAACAGGAATCTTGGAGGATAATATCTCTTTGATAATTGTACGTGTGGAAGTTAATAAACCACCTGGCGTATCTAATTCAACGATTAAACATTCAGAGTTATCTTGATACGCTTTATCTATAGACTTTATAATATAATCTGCAGTAATCGGATTTATGGTATCGTCTTTTATTTTAATGATGTAAACT
>Ga0163199_1001619_pt1 | contig 14050 bp, 18 predicted proteins | sample PL_2010_150m_FD_113537 | JGI IMG/M metagenome (GOLD analysis project Ga0163199, IMG submission 113537) | Freshwater microbial communities from Powell Lake, British Columbia, Canada to study Microbial Dark Matter (Phase II) - PL_2010_150m | ecosystem: Environmental > Aquatic > Freshwater > Lake ... | reverse complement strand
GGTGATATCTTTAAATCGGATTCGCCAGTAATTTCAACACCGAGCGCGCGTAAACCAGCAACCATTAATTCGGAGTCGCGCGAATGTAACGGTTTACGAAGTGTGGAAGGAGTTGCGGCTAAAGCAGCGAGAATCAGCGCCCGGTTAGTTACTGATTTAGATCCAGGAATTTCTACTCGTGCATCAATCGGTTTAACTCCACGAAAAGGTGCGCGCCATAGCGCGTTCGATTCGGAGTTTGCCTGCATGTGCGAAGCCTACCCGTTGTATTCAAAGCGGCGTTTTTCATTTTCGCAGGTATTCTCAAGGCTATGTGTGGCAGATACGCGTTGACGCAAAACGAATCAGAGCTAATCGAGGAATTTGCGATTACTGGAATATTGCCAAACTTTGACCCGCTACCCGCTAATTGGAATATTAAACCAACTGAAGAAATTTATATTATTCGCAACAATGAAGATAACCGAGAACTTGCCACTACTTCTTGGGGAATCATTGCGCCATGGAGTAAAAGTGATGTCGAAGCGTTACGGAGTCAATCGCAAGCAATCAACGCTCGCTCAGAATCGATTCATGAGAAGCCAACTTTTAGAAACGCATTTAAATCACGTCGATGTTTAATCCCAGCAACTGGTTATTACGAATGGGCTACCGAACTTGGTAAATATAAAACTAAGCAACCAGTATTTATTTCAAATGAATCTGGAAAGCCGTTAGCTTTTGCTGGAATTTACGAGAAGTGGATCTCACCAAACGGTGAAATTAAAGAAAGCGCTGCGATAATTACACGCGAAGCCGTGGCTGGGTTAGCGAAAGTTCATCATCGGATGCCAGTTTTCTTACCAAGAGATCGTTGGGATAGTTGGCTTGATAAGAAGAACAATGAGATTGCAAAAGTACGTTCGCTGATGGAGGTTGCCGAACCTGCCGCAGGGTTACGGTTCTGGCCGGTATCGGATGCAGTGAATTCAATTAGAAATAATGGCGTGGAATTGATTAATGAGATTGAGCTCGGGGAGCCAGAAACTCTTTTTTAAGGGAATAACATCCGCAACTCCGGTGTTATACCGCTGAACTTTCGCTTAATAAATCAACACCTCTCGTTCGAAATGAGGTCCTCAGACTTTGGCGATAACCTTTATCTCGATGGATACCTCGCGCGAACTCGAAGCCACTGGCGGATCAATAGCCACTGGGGAATTGGTTCATGTCGACCGTGAGAAAGAGAGCGTGGCACAACGGACCGCTCGATTCGAACGCGATGCAATGCAATATACGAGCCAACTTTATGCAGCTGCGCTTCGATACACAAAGAATCCAGATGATGCGCAAGATTTAGTTCAAGATACTTATGCAAAAGCATTTACTTCATTTCATCAATTCGAACCTGGCACAAATCTACGTGCGTGGATGTATCGAATCCTCACCACCACTTTCATCAATAAATACCGAAAGAATCAACGACAACCCAAAATTTCCGATGGTGAATTAACTGATCAAGATTTATTTGCTTCAGCTTCTCACACTAGCGATCAGGGTAAATCTGCAGAAGTTGAAGCGTTAGAGAATTTGCCAGATAGCGATATCAAGCGCGCGCTCCAAGAAATACCAGAAGAATTTAGAATCGCTGTTTATTTAGTAGATGTCGAAGGTTTCTCCTATAAAGAAGCGGCCGAGATTATTGGATCGCCCGCTGGAACTGTGATGTCGCGTTTACACCGTGGTCGAAAACAACTTCGGGAGAAATTAACGGAGTATGCAAAAGAGCTTGGATATAGAACTGAAACGGGGGATAAGTCATGACCCCTAATAATGAATTTGCTGTGCAATGTAACCAAGTTCTAAATTCAATTGTGCTTTTTATAGATAATGAGATTGAAGATTCAGCTCAATTCAATGCAGTTGCTTTCCATCTACAAGAATGTGATGGCTGTAGAGATGTAATGGAGTTAGAGCGACAACAGTTACAAATGGTGCAAACAATGCTCACCCGTTCTTGTTGCGAAACTGCTCCGCAAGAGCTGATCGTGCGAATCCATGACCAAGTTAATGCGTTGGCGGCTGAACTTGCGCAAGCCGAAACAATTGGGTTTATGGGTCAGACTGAAATAATTACGAAATACAGCCGTACTGAAATCACAATAGATGGCGAAACACAGATAGAAATTGAAACATCTCACGAAATTTGGCGAGATTTTTAGGCTAAGTTAGCGAACATGAATTCGCACCCAACCCAGATTCGCGCTGAGATGGTGGCTAATGTCTTGTCTATTTCAGTCTCGGTCGGCGAAGTAGTCGCATCCGGCGATATTTTACTCCTACTTGAATCTATGAAAATGGAAATTCCAGTACTTAGCGAAATTCCTGGAACTGTGGTTGAAATTGCAGTTGCACCTGGCGATGTTATTCAAGAGGGCGACTTACTAATTAGACTTGAAGCGAAAGCTTAGCTCGGAATAATTATGCAGAGTGAATTAATCGTTGGCGCAATCGGAATTTCATCGATGGAAGTGCGTCCTGGCGATACTGCACTTGCTCATGGCAGCGGTGATGTCCCAACTCTCTCATCATCATTTTTAGTAACCTTGATGGAGAGCGCGGCGATAACTTCGATTGCCGAATTTTTAGAAAATGGCGAAACCACTATTTTAGCTGAGATTGAATTGAAAGTTCATGGCGCGGTTCCAATCGGCGTTGAAATCCAGAGCGCCGCAAGATGTATTGAATTAAAAGATCACACACTCACTTTTGATTGCGAAATACATGACGGCCCGCGCTTAGTTGCGGCCGCAATAATGCGACGCACAATGGTGGAACGAGTTTCGTTCCTAGCGCGGACCGCTGCACTTTCAATTATTTCGCAACAATCCCAAACAAATTAATTATTTTTTAGTTGCCCAGAAAATTTCCGCAATTTCATCAATCTTTTCGATTAACTTAGTTGCTACTGCGACATCATTTGTACCTTTTGTACCGGCTGCGCCAGCAAGTTTTGTGGCTTCGTTAAATAACGAATGTAATTGTGGGTAGCTCTCAAAGTGAGGTGGCTTGAAGTAATCAGTCCACAGAATCCATAGGTGCTCTTTGACTTGGTTCGAGCGTTCTTCTTTGATTGCAACGGCACGTGATTTGAAATCGGTATCGGTAGATGCTGCATATTTTTCCATGCAAGCTTTTACTGAAAGCGCTTCGATTTTGGCTTGCGCTGGGTCATACACGCCACATGGAAGATCGCAGTGTGCATAAACCGTGGTCTTTGGCTTAAAAAGTTGAGCGAACATAGAAACCTCTCCAGTTAAGAAAAATTTGGTCTTGCTGTGTGTGAAAGACTACCGCGCATGTTCGGTTTTGGCACGGTCAAGGTTGCTGGGAACTCCATGCTTCCCAGATATCAAGATGGTGATTGGTTAGTAGTTCGGTGGCATGCACAATCCGAAGTTCTGCCAACCTCTATAAAACTTGGCGCTGTTGTAGTTATTGAACGTGACGAACGTCCCGGTATTTACTTGATTAAGCGGTTACAAAAAGCACATGGCAGTTCATATTGGGTTGAAGGTGATTCGGCAGAAAGTACTGATTCAAGAAGTTGGGGCTGGATTCCACCGCACGAGATTCGTGGAAAAGTTATTTTTCGGTTAGCGCGAAAACGCTTCGATTAATAACGCTTTCTGCTCTTCTTCATGAACATAATGGCTACCAGTTGCTGGACTTGCAGTAGCACGTCGCGAAATTCTTCGGAAATTTGCACCGTGCAATATTTCATTTTGAGTTTCGTTAAGCTGTAGCGCGATGAATGGCCATGGACCTTGGTTCGCTGGTTCATCTTGCACCCAAAGCAAAGTGGCGCCTGGATATTTTGCAACCTCGGCCGCGATAGCTTCAGTTGGGAATGGATAAAGTTGTTCGACTCTAACAATTGCGGTGGCGTGCTCGCCAGATTTTTCGCGTTCGGCAACTAAGTCGTGATAAATCTTGCCAGAACAGAAAATAACTCGATTAGCTTTTTCAACGATTGGATCAGGAATTATTGGGCGGAAAGTTCCACTTGTGAAATCAGAGATTGCCGAAGAAGCAACTTTTAATCGAAGCATTGATTTAGGCGTGAAAACAATGAGCGGACGGCGAGCCGGATTTTTCATATGCCAACGAAGTAAATGGAAATACGAAGCTGGGTTAGATGGTTGTGCAACCGTCATATTTTCTTCAGCGCAAAGTGCTAAGTAACGTTCAATTCTTCCCGATGAGTGATCGGGACCTTGGCCTTCGTAACCATGTGGAAGTAGCAAAACTAATGAAGAACGCTCGCCCCACTTTTGAAGTGCAGAAGAGATAAATTCATCGACAATAGTTTGAGCGCCGTTTGCGAAATCACCGAATTGGCCTTCCCACATAACTAACGCATTTTCACGCTCTACCGAATAACCATATTCAAAGCCCATCGCGGCATATTCAGTTAAGTTGGAATCGATTACAAAGAATTGGTTTTCATCAGAGATCAATCCTCGAAGCGGGGTCCATTCGCTGCCATTTTCTCTATCAATAATAACTGCGTGTCGATTACTGAATGTGCCACGGCGCGCATCTTGGCCGGCAACTCTAATTGGGTGTCCATCTAACAAAATTGCACCGAATGCAATCATTTCACCGCCGGACCAATCGATTGTGCCATCTTGCAACATTGATACGCGACGTTCTAATTGCGGCAACAATTTTGGATGAACCGTGAAGCCATCTGGGATTGCAACTTGGGTCGCTGCGATTTTTCTAACAATCTCCTCAGGTAGCGCAGTGTTTACAGATTCTGGAGCCGGCACGACTGGAACTTTAAAGTTTGGATTTTCTTCAGGTGCGTTGTTATGCACGGCGTTAAAGATTGCCTCAAGTTGGGCATGGAAATCTTTTGCAATCTCATCGGCCTCTTCGGGAGTAATGTCACCGCGACCTACCAGCGCTTCCGCATAAATTTTTCGTACGGTTAGCTTGGCATCAATTAACTTGTACATAAGCGGTTGCGTGAAACTTGGTTCGTCACCCTCGTTATGTCCGCGACGACGGTAACAAACCATATCGATTACAACATCTTTATTAAATTTTTGTCGGTATTCAAAAGCTAATCGAGCAACTCGTACGCATGACTCTGGATCATCACCATTTACATGAAATACCGGAGCTTGAATCATTTTTGCGATATCGGTGGCATAACGAGTTGAGCGCGCAGCTTGTGGCGAAGTAGTGAAGCCAACTTGGTTATTGATTACAACGTGGATGGTTCCACCGGTTCGATATCCGCGAAGCTGGGATAGGTTTAGCGTTTCTGCGACAACCCCTTGGCCAGCAAAGGCAGCGTCACCATGTACCAAGATTGGAAGTACTGAGAAAAGTTCTTTCTTATTTAATATATCTTGCTTGGCCCGCACAATTCCTTCCAGAACTGGGTTAACCGCTTCTAAGTGCGATGGGTTGGCGGCGAGATAAACATTTGTAGTTGCGCCAGACTCTGCTTTGAAAACTGATTTAACACCTAGGTGATACTTAACATCGCCCGAACCTTGCACTGAATTCTCACTGAAATTTCCTTCAAATTCTTGGAAGATTTGACCATACGATTTGCCCGCAATATTTGCAAGTACATTTAATCGACCGCGGTGCGACATTCCAATACAAGCTTCATCTAAGCCAGCTTCAGTAGCACCAGTCAAAATCGCATCGAGAATTGGAATTACTGATTCGCCACCCTCAAGTGAGAATCGTTTCTGCCCCACAAATTTAGTGTGCAAGAAGGCTTCAAAAGCTTCCGCGCTATTGATCTTCCGCAAAATTCGTAACTGTTCTTCACGAGCAATTCGTGGTGCACCAACTTCGACCCGTTCTTGAATCCAGGCTCGCTCATCTGGGCTATCGATGTACATATATTCGATTCCGATGGAACGGCAATATGAATCGCGAAGTCTTCCAAGAACTCGACGTAAGAGAGCGTATGGCTCGCCGCCAAAACCGCCAGTTGCAAAACTACGATCTAAGTCCCAGAGCGTTAAGCCGTGAGTTACTACATCCAAATCGGGGTGGTAGCGCTGTTGGTATTCCAACGGATCGGTATCAGCCAACATATGTCCACTGGTTCTATAAGCATGGATTAATTCTTGAATTCGCGCAGCTTTATTTAAGCCTTCTTCGTTATTTTCTGGGATATCTACGATCCAACGGATTGGAATATAAGGAATTCGCAGCGCAGCGAAAACTTCATCATAGAAATTCTCGGCGCCGAGCAATATTTCATGGATACGTCGCAAGAAATCACCAGATTGCGCGCCTTGGATGATGCGATGATCGTAAGTACTTGTAAGCGTTACAACTTTGCTTATCGCGATCTTTGCAAGCGTTGCTTCACTTGCACCTTGAAATTCAGCGGGGTAATCCATTGCGCCAACTCCAAGAATCATTCCTTGGCCCGCAACCAATCGTGGGACGGAGTGAACTGTTCCGATTGTGCCTGGGTTTGTTAGCGAGACGGTAGTTCCAGCGAAATCTTCAACAGTTAGCGTGCCACCGCGTGCTTTTTTAACAACTTCTTCGTAAGCCAACCAAAATTGCCGGAAATCCATTGTCTCGCAACCTTTTATGGAGGGTACGAGTAATTGACGCGAACCATCTGGTTTCGCTAAATCAATTGCAATGCCAAGGTTTATATGGGTTGGGTGAGCGAGCGCGGGTTTACCCTCTAGTTGGGTGTAAAAGTTATTCATCTCCGGCATCGCGCGTAACGCTTTAATCATTGCGAAACCAATTAAGTGGGTAAAGGAAATTTTTCCACCACGAGCGCGTTTCATGTGGTTGTTAATTACGATCCGGTTATCAATTAATAGTTTTGCTGGAACTGCGCGGACGCTAGTTGCAGTTGGAACTGTAAGTGAAGCTTCCATGCTCTGGACAACACGTGCGCTTACGCCTCGAATCGGTTCAACCCGGGCATCACCGTTATTTATAACAGGAGCTGGTTTAGCGATTGGATCTGCAGGTGTGAGGTTTGTATTTTGAATTGCAGGTCTAACAGTTTCTTGTGGTGTAAATGTGGCGGCCACTTCTTGGGTTGCGGTTGCGGCAGGCGCAACTGGCGCGGGCGGTGTAACTATTGCTACGGCAGGAGCAACTCTTGTCGCTGATTTTGGTTCTGGTGGCACACCTTTTTTTGGTGCGGGCGGCATCGATAGCGAAGTTGAGACTGGGGCATTACCTGGAAGTGGAGCACCAGGTTTGTAATTACTAAAGAATTGGCGCCAAGATTCTTCAATTGAATTGGGATCGCGTAAATAATTTTCGTACATCTCATCGACTAACCATTCGTTTGGACCGAATGATCCACCAAAGTGATTCTCTGGTGTCATTGACTCCGAAGACATCTATTTACTCCTGATCTACCGTGTAAATCTGGCTCTCAGATAGTAAGCCTATCGGGGTGAGGCGATGGCTCCGAATCGGACGGGCGGTTAGCGGTAGTTGGGTAAGCGATATTGCCCACATTTACGCTTTTTGGGTCCTACGCCAGTGATATCGATAAATCGGTCCAGCAATCACTAGTGTTGTTAAATCATTTACTAAATTCATTATTGAGTTTCGACGGTTCAAATCAATTTGGCTGAGCTTTGCAGCGGCTGTTGCGTTTACATCGACGAAACTACTGTCTGGATAACCAATTAAAATTCCATTACGCACCGCGCTAACTAATGAAAATAGACAGACCATTAAAGTTATAAGAGATACGGCGTATAGATAAACACTTCGCCAATCAATGCCGATTCTGACATTATTTACTTCAATGTTCTTAGATACCGTTCTTTTTGATGCTGCTTTCTTCGACGCGCTCGCTTTAGCCATGATTTAAGGGTACTCAGTTCTCTTCGGCAGGCACGGCAAGCAGCGCACTAATTAGCGTCAAAAGTGCAATCGTCGCTAGCGGTACGCCAAGTTGTGGTCGACCGCCATCAAACATGTAATACGAAACGCCTAACGCAATTCCATTAGCTAGCACCGTTGGAGCCCGACCGTAATTGCGCTTCAACTTAAAGCCGCGAGCAGCGATCAATAACCCAATTCCACCAAGCGTTGCAAAGACAATCTCCGCAACCATCGCCGCAACTTCGGTTGGATGCTTAATAAAACTTGCGATTGTCAGCGAGCCAGCGATTGCGAAAAGGATGATGGCTTCGAGGATAGCGAGGCCGCGTGCGTATTTTCGTGCGGTATTTGATAGCGAAGAATTTGAATTCATTTTCAAATACTACTCATGTATGAGGGAAAGCCCTCGTATTTTTATGGAGAAATTTTGGAGATACGCAATACGCTGTTATATGGCTCTGCACCCTGCTTGGATAGCCGAGATTTTTCACGGTTTAGATTTCAAAAATAATGGCGAATCAGATCTTGCGACTGGCACGTTAGCCCCAATTAAATTTTATGAATTAACCCAACGCGAATTAAATTATGCCAATCGTGCTAACTCTCCATTAACCATGATTTCTATCGGCTATACATTCAATAAAGAAACTTTACTCTGGCTGGAAAATTCTGATATTTCTAAAACTGAAATTGAGTTCCTAATCTCAGAAATTTTGGATTTGATAATTAGCGTCGCCGCCAAAGTCAGCAAAACGCTACGCTCTAATGAAGTAGTGGCTCGGTTAGGAGTAATTACTTTTGCGATTCTAATTAGAGACGACGCGACTGCAGCCAAAATTTTAACGGCTCGCTTGCTTTCAATTTTAGAGGCAAGCCGCGATGAATTTGCTAATAATTTAATAGGCAGCGCTTTCGAGTTAATGCAATTAGAAGTCAATGTGCTATGCAATAGTTATAAAGCAAATACCAATCTCGCCCAATTTCTAAGCAGCGTCAACTTTTAGTCCTTAAAACTACCGTTTGTGTTTTTTGGCCCGCTGGCGGTCATCCAAATCAACCGTTTTAAACAGCTAACGTAGCTTTTTTGATATCCCTCCCAAAAGCGCGATTACATAACGCATATTTTTCGAATTAAAAATTGAGGAGAGTTTTCTTGCGAAATCGAAATGTTGGCCTAAACCGTGAATCAGAAATTCCAACTCCTTTAAAAAAATACGAAACGTTACAAAATCTACTCGACGACCCAGAGATAGAAGAAATTTGGATCAATGCACCCGAGCGAATATTTGTGGCCAAGAACGGCAAGAGCGCGCTAACTAATTTGATAATGACAAAAGAGAGCGTTACTGCATTTGTAGAAAAAGCTTTGATGTGGGGTGGGCGACGCTTAGATTTATCACACCCATTCGTGGATGCAAGGTTGCCAGATGGCAGCCGATTGCATGTAGCAATTCCGGAAATAACAGCGGAACATTGGGCGGTAAATATAAGGAAACACTTAATCCGTGATAAATCCTTAAATGATTTATCTAAATATGGAGTTATGTCAGAAGAGATTGCAAAATATCTAACGTTGCAAGTTCGCTCTGGGAAAAACATGTTAATTAGCGGGTCTACCCAAGCGGGCAAAACCACACTCCTAAACGCATTGGTAGGCGAGATTCCAAAGCACGATCGAGTAATCACTATTGAAGAAGTATTTGAATTGAAACCAAATCTGCCCGATTTAATCGCTATGCAAACTCGTAGCATGAACCTCGAGGGCTCAGGCGAAATATCCATGCGTAAATTAATCAAGGAGTCGCTAAGAATGCGCCCTTCTCGTCTAATAATTGGCGAAATCAGAGAAGCAGAATCCTTAGATTTATTGATTGCGCTGAATTCCGGATTACCAGGCATGGCCACAATTCACGCAAATTCCGCAAAAGATGCGATTAGAAAATTGCAGACCTTGCCGTTATTGGCTGGCGAGAATATTTCGCATCACTTTGTAACGCCATTAGTAGCTCGCTCAATTGACTTAGTGATACAGATTGCGATCGATAGTGATGGATCCCGAAAAGTCACTGAAATTCTCCAAGTAACAAAACGAATAGAAGGCGAACATATAGAGACAGATCCGATTTGGACTTTGGCGAACGGTGCCTATTTTAAAGGAGCGTTGCAAATTTCATGAATCGAGAATTTCTAATCTATTTCACAACACTTATGCTATTAAGTGGCTTCTATTTACTCTTTAAAGATCAACCCATAAATGCGCAGGTGAAGTATAAAGTTAAGAGAAAGCTTGCACAAAGAATTTTTCCGTTTTTATTGGTTTTTATCTTTGGCTACTTAATTATCTACACAATTATAAAATCCATTGAAATTTCACTGGCAATTGCGCTCCTTTTTCTTTTTATTCCATACTTGCAGGAGAAATCTCAGGCTCGTAAGCGGAGTAAATCGATTAGGAGCGCGTGGCCAGAAATGATTGACCAATTAGTGACTGGGATTCAATCAGGAGTTTCCTTAACTGAAGCTCTACTGACCATGCGGACTCGTGGTCCAAATCCATTAAAACCATTTATTGAAATCTTGAGCAAGTCACTTTTAGATGGCGACAATTTTGAGGTTGCAATTAGAAAGATGAAAACGGCGTGCAATTTAGCTGAAGCTGATCAGATTGCTGAAACGCTAATTTTGGCAAAAACTTTGGGGAGTAAAGATATTGGAATTGTGTTACGTACTCTCAGCCAATTTTTACGCGAGGATTTAGCGATTCGGATTGAAATAGAGGCTAAGCATGGCTGGATTAAGAATTCCGCAGTATTAGCAGCAGTAGCCCCGTGGCTCCTGCTCTTAATTCTTTCGACGCAGCCGGAGACGATCGCAGCATATTCAACCGGAATTGGTTTAACAATTCTTCTGGCTGGCGTTCTATTAACGGTTGCTGCATTCTTTTGGATGGAGAAAGTTGGCACGTTGCCAATTCGAAACCGAGTGCTCGCAGTGAGGGTTTTGGCGGCGAGTCCCTCATGAAAATCACTAACTTGCTGATTTTGATCATAATTGCACCGACTATTTACTTTGCCAGCAGATTAATATTTGCAGACTATTTTGATCCTGATTCACTCTTCTCAAAAGAATTTAAAGTTGATTTAAAAAAGAAATTGAAATTACTAAATTCCAATAAGCGCCAGATGTCGAACAAAAAATTAGATTTTGAATTCTCGGAGATGATAGAGATGTTTGCTTTAGCAACCTCTGCCGGAGAGAGCTTGCTTGGCGGTTTTAAATTTCTAGCAAGTTTTCCAAACTCTGGCCATGCTCAACTATTCCATGAAGTTATTGCATTGAGCGATAACGGAATTTCACTTATGCAAGCAGTTGATTTGGTTGCAGAACGGAGCGGCTCAGAATCATTTAGAAAGTTTGCCAATACCGTGCTTTTAGCGCTGGAGCGAGGATCGCCATTAAGTGCTGTGCTACTAAACCAAGCTGCAGAATCTCGGAGCAGTTATAAAGCTGATCTGTTGGCACTAGCTGGGCGAGCTGAGATTGCATTGCTTATTCCGGTAGTTTTCCTAATTTTGCCGCTTTCCGTAATCTTCACACTATGGCCATCATTTCATTCAATTCTCGGGATTCTGTAGTCATTTAGTTTTAACTACCCTAACTGTACTTACCGCAGTTACTGCGATGCCAAGTAGTTTTGCACAACCCCTATCGCTCCACAATTACAAATAAAACCGATATCGCTACTTATTCGATAGATGAAGATTCGAGTACTCACAATTTTGAAATGGGAGAATCAAATGAATATAACCAAATATCGAAAATTTAAGTTCCTCATGAGCTACCGAGTAGTTGCGTTATTAATTTTAATTGGGAAATTAAAGCGTAAAGTCTTACGAAAAATATCTTCGGAGCGCGGGGATGTACCTGGATGGGTATTGGTAGTCTTAATGACAACTGGATTAGTAACCGCAATTTGGACCATTGCAGCACCAAGATTAAGTGCAATCCTAAGAAACTCTCTTGATGCTATGAACAACATAAAGTGATTTTATATGAAGAAGTCCAGCCAAATTAAGCGAGCTGTAGCCCCTTTAATCAAATCTGAGCGCGGCAACGTTGAGTCATTCTTGGTGATGATTCCGCTGATCATTCTTTTCTTAATAGTTTTTCAATTAGTGGTTGCGCTCTATCAAAGAAATATTGCTACATTTGAAGTGCAGAAAATCGCAAACCGAATTGCTATAAATGGGGGTTTAAATAACCCAATTAGCACTCAGCAAATCCGAAATGATTTCGAAAGATCATTACATAATTCTGATGCCAATATCGAAGTAGCAAATTTAGAATTGCCCGGTGGAGGGGTATTGGTTTCAGTAAACAAGTATGTGGAAATTCCAATCTTTACCACACTTTTTCGCAATACAAAACTTGGCGAATTTTTTCGGGTGCGATCGCTTGTCTATTCAGAGATCAATTAGGAATTTATGATGTCGCATTTACGACTGCTAAACAAATGGATACTTACCAGAGTAATCCAGCCATTCGCACGGGAAAATGGTTCGGCTTTGGTTGAGTTTGTAGTTTTCGCGATACCGCTTTTTATTCCGCTGGTTTTTTTCATTAACACTTTCGCTGCGCAATCATTCGCCGAAATTGCGTATCAAAATATTGCTAGACAATCCTTAAGAGCATTTGTAGCCAGCTCTGATTTTGAAACTGGGATTCGAAAAATAGAATATATTTTAGATAATTCAGATTTGATGCCAACTCCAAAATACAAAATCTCCTGTCCGGTTGCGAAATGTTTTACCCCTGGAACTGTTGTAAGCATTGAACTACTAGGATCGGTTACAGTGCGCAAAGGTATAGGTGGCGAAGCAATTTCGGGTTCGGAAATTGTGCTGGCCAAAGTTTCGGAGCGATTCGATCAATGGCGCGAAGATTAAAGATATCTATGCCCACACATTCAATAGCCACAAATGCGAGCGCTAAGAAATCTCAATTATCAAGCTTTAGGGGAGAGCGCGGATCCTTACTTCCGCTTACATTTGGATTTTTCATTATCGCGCTAATTCTAATTTTCGTTCTAGTTAACTTTTCATCAGTGATGATGCGACAGCGAATCTTGATTCAAGAGAATGAATTTGCGCTAATGGAAGCAAGCCATCAACTAAGTAAGACTCGATATTATTTATTCGGCCTTGATCAAAATCTAGTAAATAGTGAATTTAGAGTTCCAATTGATTGCGCGGACGCGAGATCTGCATATTTGAGAGAGATTGCTTTAGTTAATATTGATAAGTACGCAACGAGATCTGTAACTGATAAGGAAGTAGGAGTTATAGAAGTAGTTAGTTTTGCATGTGATGGCAACAAGGTGAATGGAGAAGTGGCAGCCACTTACGTTTTGCCGCTACAAGCGGAAACGCTTGGCCTCAGTGCATTTACGGTTAGAGCTAATGGGAGTGCAACCAATCAATACAACAGGTAATACGATTCCCCCATGGCCGCCCGTGAATTTGAGTTAGAGATTGCTGCGCTAAGCGGCACCCTCGGATCGATTGAAAAAGTGATCGATCTTCCGAAATTACGGATTGAAGCTAAAGAACTAGAAGAAGCTGCCGGCATTCCAAATCTTTGGGACGATCCGGAAGCGGCTCAGAAAGTTACAAGCAAACTTTCTAGAGTGCAGAGCGAAATCAATCGAGTCTCATCACTGCGACAACGCCTAGATGACCTTCCGGTTTTACTTGAATTAGCTAGAGGCGAAGAAGATCAGAGCGCGCTAGAGGATGCTGGCAAAGAATTAGATTCCGTCACGAAGGCAATAGGTGAATTAGAAGTTCAAACTCTATTAAGCGGCGAGTATGACCACCGCGATGCGCTCGTAACAATTCGCTCTGAAGCTGGTGGTGTTGATGCTGCCGATTGGGCGGAGATGGTTTCTCGAATGTTTTTACGTTATTGCGAAATCCATAACTATCAGACCCAAGTGCTGGAAACTTCTTATGCAGAAGAAGCTGGAATTAAATCCACTACTTTTAAAGTCACTGCTCCTTATGCATATGGAACGCTTTCGGTTGAACAAGGAACACATCGCTTAGTTCGTATTTCACCTTTTGATAGCCAAAATCGCCGACATACATCTTTTGCCGGT
>Ga0163199_1001617_pt1 | contig 14063 bp, 9 predicted proteins | sample PL_2010_150m_FD_113537 | JGI IMG/M metagenome (GOLD analysis project Ga0163199, IMG submission 113537) | Freshwater microbial communities from Powell Lake, British Columbia, Canada to study Microbial Dark Matter (Phase II) - PL_2010_150m | ecosystem: Environmental > Aquatic > Freshwater > Lake ... | reverse complement strand
TCCGATGGTTGATCAGTTGATTGACTACATCCGAATTCATATTTCTCAAATTGGTGGCATTACTCCTGCCATGAAAGTCGCACGGCTTGGTGAGTGGTTTAATGTCAAGACTGCCTGGCACGGGCCAGGCGATACTTCTCCTGTTGGACATGCCGCCAATGCCCATATCGACCTTGCTATCAAGAATTTTGGGATTCAGGAGTCACACTTTTGGTCCACTAAGGCGCAGGAAGTTTTCCAGGGGTGCCAAACCTATAAAAATGGGTATATGTACATCAACGAAGCGCCGGGTCTTGGTATGGATATCAACGAAAAGGAAGCAGCTAAATATCCTATCGGTACGAAATCAAACTGGACAGTACGGAAAAGCGACGGAACTATTATCAAACCATAATTAACAGACAGATGAAAATCGCAATTGCATTGATCTTTGTTTTATGTTCTATTCATTTGGTTCATAGTCAAAGTAATAACAAATCTTACTCACTTCTCATTGGTACTTACACAAAAACCAGTACGAATGACGGCATATACGTATACAATTTCAATAGCCAGACCGGAGAAGTTAATTTAAAATCAAAAGTTTCAGGAGAAGAAAATCCATCCTATTTGGCAATCAGCAAGGATGGAAAACATGTTTATGCTGTTAATGAGGTCAGGAACGGTGGTATAAGCTCCTTTCTCTTTAACCAAACATCAGGGGAACTTACCTATTTAAACCGTGTTGGTTCCGGTGGGGACAGCCCCTGTTATGTCTCTGTTGATGACAAAAACAAATATGTGTTCGCTGGTAATTACGGAAGTGGAAGTTTAGCTGCAATTCCTTTAAAAGAAGATGGTTCATTAGGCACTGATCCCCAGTTCATACAGCACGAAGGCAGCAGTATTGACAAAGGGAGGCAGCAGGGCCCGCATGTACACTGTACGGTCCTTTCACCTGATAATCATTATTTATTGACTCCTGATTTAGGAACAGATAAAGTCAGTATTTATCAGTTTGATGCTTCAAAAATTTCTCAACCATTATCCCCGGCTGAACCAGCATTTGTCTCAGTCAAAGCCGGAAGCGGCCCGCGGCATATCACTTTTCATCCAAATTCAAAATATGCTTACTTGATCCACGAGATGGGATCGATGATTTCAGTGTTTGATTATAAAAAAGGACAATTGATTGAAAAGCAAACCATTACCATGCTGTCTCCTGATTTTAAGGGAAAGGTAGGCGCTGCAGATATTCATATTTCACCGGATGGTAAATTTCTTTATGGATCAAATCGCGGTAATGCCAATGAGTTAGTAATATATAGCATTAACAAAAAGGGACTATTGAGTTATGTCGGTCGCCAACCGGCTCAGGGCAAAGCGCCACGTAATTTTGCAATTGATCCTTCCGGTAATTTTCTTCTGGTTGCCAACCAGGATAGTAATGAGATAATTATTTTCAAACGTGATAAAAAAACCGGATTACTCACTCCCGTGGGAGGAAAAATTCAGATTAGCAAACCAGTGTGTCTGAAATTTGTTGATGTTAATTAAAGAAGAATCTCTATGAATAAAACTTATCTGATCATCAGCATACTATCGTGTTTGATGATCAGTGCAACACAACAGGAAAAGTTTCCGGAAGCGGAGATTACAAATGGTCTGATCCATGCCCATTTTTACCTGCCGGATTCCAGGGCGGGTTACTATCAGGCAACCAGGTTCGATTGGTCAGGTGTCATTTCAAGCCTTGAATACGATGGGCACAGCTTTTACGGACAATGGTTCGAAAAATACAGTCCTACCACTCATGATGCCGTGATGGGACCGGTGGAAGAATTTGCCCCGGTTGGATATAAAGAGGCAACATCCGGTGGAAGTTTCCTCAAAATTGGGGTTGGTATACTTTCAAAACCCAATGAATCTGCCTACAACAGTTTCAATTTATACCCGATTGCAAATCCTGGTAAGTGGAAGATTAAGAAAAAGGCCGATCAAATTCAATTTTTGCATGAGCTGGATGATCCGGAATATTCGTATGAATATAGTAAAACCCTTAAGCTGACCAAAGGAAAACCGGAATTGGTCCTTACACATACCTTAAAAAATACCGGAAAGAAAACGATTGAAACGACCGTGTATGATCATAATTTTTTGGTTATTGACAACCAGCTTACCGGTCCGGGTTATGTCGTAAATTTACCGGTTAATGTGAAGGGTACCGGCAGGGGATTTGGTGAAATAGCCCGGATACAGGATAATAAATTGATATTTCTGAGAGAATTAAATCAAGGAGAGTCGGTATATTGTAGTGGATTGCAGGGATTAAACAACGATGCACCAGGCTATAACATGAGCGTTGAAAACAGAAAAACGGGTGCGGGGGTAAGAATCCGATGCGACCAGCCAATGCTAAAGTTAGTATTCTGGGCATCCTTAAAAACGGTATGTCCTGAACCCTATATTCAGATCAGGGTTGAACCCGGTAAAGCTTTTAACTGGAAGATTTCTTACGAATATTATATTAGAAAAGACTAACAAACTGTTTAAATTTAATTCAAATGATATACTGTTCAACCCCTTCGGGGTTACTGTGTAATTTGTTTCATTTTCCGTGGGTTCCACCCACGGTTATTCACATTAAACCCTTTTCAGGGTTTCTTCGAAGTGAAAAGTCCGAAGGACTTGAATATGAATAACCCCCGGTAAAACCGGGGGGTTAATGAAAGATGAAGATCGGGAATCCCGAAGTGGGTTCAATAATTCGGTTACTAAATTTAAATTGTCTTTATTTCAAAAAAATGGCTAACAATCGCAGGGAATTTATCAGGAAGGGTACCTCCATAGCGGCATTGTCCGTTTTGGGGATCAACTCAGCAAGTCCAGAGGCGATCGGCAAATCGTTGATGACTGATGGACTACAAGGCAAGGCCGCCAATCCAAAAAAATACATTCAGGATGCAGGGATCAAAATGTGTTTTGCCTATTTCGGTGGCATCGATGCTGAGCGCAGAAAAATTGAATTTGGAAAGCAGTTGAATGTATTGGGCGCCGTAGGAGGGATCAATCCACGGATGGCAGGGCTACAAAATGTGAACCCTTGGGATTTCGAGGCAGTTTCAGCAGTAAAGAATGCCTGGGATAAAGCAGGCTTGAATCTGGAGGTGGTCGAAGGACCCCCTTCACTCTCCGAAAAAACCAAACTTGGCTTGAAAGGAAGAGACGAAGAGATATCCAATTTCATCACCTTGATGAAAAATCTTTCAAAAGTCGGGGTCAATATCATTTGCTACAATTGGATGCCTGTGATCAGCTGGGCACGCACCACGACCGACCGGCCAGGCCGTGGTGGGGCGCTGGTGACTGCTTTCGATTACGAAGACATCAAAGACAAAGGACTTACCGATTACGGGGAAGTCACCAAAGAGAGCCTCTGGAAAAACCTGGAATATTTTCTCAAAGCCGTCGTTCCTGAGGCCGAGAAGGCAGGGGTAAAACTCGCTATGCACCCTGATGATCCTCAGGTCGACAGCATTCGGGGCATTTCCCGTATCATGACGAATGTGGACGCGTTTAAGAGGATGGCGGACATTTATCCAAGCCCTAACAATGGCCTGACTATGTGCCAGGGTAATTTTTCGCTGATGGGTGCAGACATTCCTACTGTGGTGAAATATTTCGGCAAGAGAGGCCTCATTCATTTCGTCCATTTCAGGAATGTCAGGGGGGGTAAAATGAACTTTGTGGAAACATTTCATGATGAAGGCCAGATTGATATGCATGCTGCCATGAGGGCGTATATTGATATCGGTTTCAAAGGCCCGCTGCGCCCTGACCATGTCCCGACAATGGCCGGTGACAGCAACGAACGGCCGGGATACAGTGCTATAGGCAGTCTTTACGCGGCAGGATATATTCGCGGTTTAATTGAAGCAATTAAAAAATCATAACTCTTTCAAGCAACCAGATGAACAGAAGAGAAAAGTTTGATATCAGTAAATTAAGAGGGAAATTGAGCCAGATCAGAGATTGGCTCACAAGAAAACACATGCCTCCAAAATTGTTATTTGTCCTGATGGGAATCATTTCGACCATCTGGTTTTTATTCAGGGTAATACCCAAACCATCCCGGGCAACCTATCCCTGTATGCAGGTGGCAGCCCCATTGATGTCGGGTTTTGTCCTCTACCTTCTTTCCATTGGCGGGATAACTTTCGCGTTTCGCAAAATCAGACATAATCTATTGCATCATAAATATTGGGTGGCAGCCTCTTTTGGATTGGTTGTCCTGGTAAGCCTTTTAATATCGCTATCACCCGGTACCCTGGATTCCTATGCAGGTACATTAGCCGCAACCGGACTAGAGGACGGACCAAACCAGCCTATCGGAAAAGCAGGTGGTGTGAACCCGGGTCGGGTAGTTTGGATTTGGAACCCTAAGGCTACCAATGAGAATTGTGTAAGCAATTTTGACACCAAGGACTGGTACTTTAAACCCGAAAACATTAACCAAAAAGTAGTGGGAAGCATGGTTCGTAGTGCGCTGAACAAACTGAGCGGCAAAAATACCCTGGCTAAATCCTGGGATGTACTGTTTCGTTATCACAATAGTAAAAAGTATCAAAAAAACAGAGGATACACAAAGGGTGAAAAAATCTTCATAAAGATCAATCAGGGAACTTCGAGATGGCTGTTAAGTCAGGAAGACAAAAACAATGGATACTATTATCCTGAAACGTTGAAACCCGAGGACGACAGAAGAAGATTTAGTTTAGGTCCCACTGAAACAAATCCATACGTCGTTCTTGAGTTATTAAGAGAGCTCGTGAATGAATTAGGTATCAATCAGGCAGATATTGCAATTGGAGATCCGATGACCGACATTTATGGATACAATTATGATGTATGGTTTAAGGAATTTCCGAAAGTTGTCTACATCGACAAATTCTCAACCATGCATGGACGGACGCTCATCCATCCGACTTCCAATGATCTCATTTTCTATTCGGATAAATCTCAAAGTGATAAACTCTATGATGTCATTGAAAAAGCCGATTATCTGATTAATCTCGCCTGTCTGAAGCCTCATGCATCTGCAGGTATTTCATTAACTGCCAAAAACCATTTTGGTTCCCAGGCAAGTCCGTCTGCAGGTCATTTGCACTATTCGCTTTTGATGCCCAGGAATGGTGTTCCTTCTAATGGCGGATATCATAAATACCGTGTTCTGGTGGATCTTATGGGTAGCAAATACCTGGGTCAAAATACGGTACTTTACATGGTGGATGGCTTATTTGGCGGTGGTGCAAGTGAAACAAAGATTCCGGTTAAATACTTTATGTCTCCCTTCAACAATGATTGGTGTAACTCGATATTTATTTCACAGGATCAGGTTGCGCTGGAATCTGTTTGCTATGATTTTCTTAGAACAGAATGGAATGGAATCAACAATCACGACCCAAGAAATAATATGCCTGAGACTAATCCAAATATGTTTGGAACAGATGACTATCTTCACCAGGCTGCCGATTCGGCTAACTGGCCAAAAGATATCTCGTACGATCCCGATAACAGCGGAAAACCCCTGTCCAGTTTAGGCATTCATGAGCATTGGAATAATGCTGAGAATAAGCAGTATTCGCGCAATCTTGGTAAGAACAAGGGGATTGAACTAATTTCCATTCCTGACACGCTTGTAAATTCTAAGGTGCTATCGAGCAATAATAGTGAAAAAGGCAACTCATTGAAGCATGGGATTGCTGCCAATTCTTTTTATGCAGCACTTGTAGATGACAACAATATTAAATGGTTTTTAACTGAAGCTGGAATTGTAAGTTTCGATGGTAAGAATTGGATCTTACATGATAAAAATCCAAAAATTACCACAAAGGATCTCAAAAGTTTTGCTTATGAAGTATCCCCATTTGGAAAAGAGGTTTATATCGCGACGCCAACAGGGGCAACGGTAGCCACACTTCCTATTGATGCTACAACTGGCGCGACTACTTATTATAAAGAAAATTCTACTATCCTGAGCGATAATATTCTTTCAGTCGCTATCGGGAAAAGTCCTTTACGTTGGTTCGGAACAGATAAAGGAATATCCGCATTTTATGATAAAAATTGGCTCGCCAATGCCAATATGAGAAGATATCCCGAAAGCTTGTTCAAGGCTTATCCAATCACGGCTATGTCCACCACACTTGACGGCGATACGCTTTATGCCGCGACAGATGGCGGAGGTGTCGCAAGAGTTTTTAAGAATAAAGTAGATGCAATTTCAGGAGCCTCAATATATGCTCAGTGGGGACCTATTCTGATGCCTTCGGATAAAGTTTACAGTATCTGTATCACCCCCGACAGGACTCAATGGTTTGGGACAGACAGGGGAGTTGCCAGACATATTGGATCGAATACGCTGGAAAAATGGACTATTTTTAATACAGGGAACGGACTGGTAGATAATTTCGTTCAATCCATTGCGATGGACAAAAATGGCAAAATGTGGTTTGGAACGAAGGGCGGAATATCAGTTTTTGATGGTGCTGCCTGGACAAATTTTACTGAAAAAGACGGACTGAACAGCAATAATGTACGCTGTATCACTGTTGACAGGGAAGGAATTTTATGGTTAGGTACCGATAAGGGTGTAACCAGTTATAATAACGGAAAGTTTACCAATTTCAATTAATGCAGTGTGTTTGAAATTTGTTGTTGTGCATTAAGAAGATCTTATTAAAACAATATAATATAAACAAAATCAAACTAGCATGAAAGACAACCGTAGAGACTTTATTAAAAAAAGCACTGCCGCTGTGGTACTTTCTGTTGTTGGAATAGGCTCTGCCACAGCTGACTTACTTAATCTGAATGACAGTAAAGATGTCATTAAATCAGAGGCTGCTCCAATCAACCTGAAAAAAAATGAATGGCCTATTACCGAAGTCCCTGGTTTGCCGAAGCTATGTATGGTCATTTCTCCACGGGCCACCGTTGATGAGATGCGGCAAATGAAGCAACTTGGCATTGACCACGTTCATATGGGCGGCGGGTCGATTCCATGGAAGGTTGAAGAACTCCGAATCTTGCAGGACCGCTTCAAGGTTGAAGGGTTAACTATTATCAATCTGATGATGGGTGGTTTTCAAAATGTTATTTTGGGGAAAGAAGGCCGTGACGAAGAGATTGAAAAAGTAAAAGAGTCACTTCGCGCTGCGGGTGCAGTGGGAATCCCTGTGGTAGAGTACAACTTCTATGTCGACCGTCTCATGGATGGCTATTACGAAGTGAAAGGTCGTGGTGGTGCCGGCATGACTGCGTTCAAAGCTCCTGAAAAAGACCTTCCACCCAAACCAAACAACGGCACACTTGATGACAAAACACTTTGGAACAACCTTACCTATTTCTTAAAAGCGGTGATCCCTGTTGCAGAAAAAGCAGGTGTTCGCATGGCGCTTCATCCAAACGACCCACCTGTTCCGGTTAGTCATGGATCAGCACAGATTATCGCAACATTCAAGGATTGGAAACGCTTGCTTGATTTGGTGGATAGTCCTTCAAACGGAATGACTTTTGACTGCGGTGTTTCACGCGAAATGGGAGAAGATCCATTGGAAGTTCTTCGATACCTCGGTTCAAAAGACCGTGTCAATCATATTCACTATCGCAATGTCACAGTTGAAGAATCGTATAAGAAGTATGCCGAGGTTTTCTATGACCAGGGCCAGGTAAATATGTTCGCGATAATGCAGGAGATTATCAAACAGGGTTACAAATTTGGAATAAATCCTGAGCATCCACGCGCCTTAGACTACGACAAAGAACATCCAAGGGGGATCACTACATGGAAGATGTACCCCGGCGGCGGCGGATATGCCGGTGAAGCCTACGATGTGGGTTATACCCGTGCGATGATGCAGGCAGTATTGTCATTGTAAGTTCAATCATGATAAACCGATACAAAAACTAAAATTAATTTAATTGCACATATAATTTAATGAAATAATTAAACTTCAATTATGAAAAAAGTAACTCTTGTTATAACATTTGTGTTGTTTGGCCTTATCATGTATGCTCAGAATGTAGGATCATCTCCTGAGTATATAAAGGCTTTAACCGCTGAGTGGAAAGGGGAAAGATTCCCCGACGGCAGACCAAAAGTATCGGATGCCATTCTCGCGAGATTAAAGAAAATATCTATAGAAGAGGCTTGGGGTGTCTTGAAAAATAAAGGATTTCTGAATCAGTACGAGGGTGACTGGACGATCATCCAACCGGATGAACCGATGACAGGCCGTGTGGTAACGGCGCAGTACATGCCTCTCAGACCCGACCTGGACAAACAGGTGAAGGCACAGGGGAAGTTGGAAAACCGTGCGCAGAAGGGAGGCACCAATTCCTGGCCGATAGACATGCTCATTCCCGGAGACGTTTACGTAGCTGATGGCTACGGGAAAATTGCAGACGGAACCCTGATTGGTGACAATTTGGGCAACTCAATCTATACAAAAGCTCAGAATGGCGTCATATTTTACGGCTCTGTCAGGGATCAGGAAGGGCTCTCAGAAATCAAAGGTTTCAATGGTTGGATTAAAGGATCAGACCCTTCTTTTATTTTTCAGATGATGCTCACTTCCATCAACGCTCCTATCCGCGTTGGTCGGGCAACAGTATTGCCTGGCGATGTGGTTTTAGCCAAAAAATATGGTGTAATTTTTATCCCTGCCTATCTGGTAGAAGAGTTGGTGTTGACATCTGAAGTTACCGCTCTTCGGGATCAGTTCGGTCATCAACGCCTGAAGGAAAAGAAATATCTTGCCGGTCAGATAGATAGTGAATGGTCAGAAGAAATTAAAAAAGATTTTCTGGGATGGCTAAGCAATTTTCCCGGTAAATTACCGATGTCCAAAGAAGAGTTGGATAAATATTTAAAAGAGAGAAATTACTAACATGCAAAATAACAATCGGCGTAACTTCCTAAAAAAGACAGCTTTCGGAGGTATTGCGTTAGGTGGATTGATGAATCTATCAACAGAAGATACCATTGCTCAGACCACCTCTGCGGTCTCACGCAGTTCATCTCCTTCGGACTTAAAGATTACTGACCTCCGGTATGCTTTGACGACTGTTCTTGGCGGCACTGCCATTATCAGGATTGACACCAACCAAGGTATCTATGGTCTGGGAGAGGTCAGGGATGGTGCGGACGTCCGTTATGCACTAATGCTTAAGAGTCGTATTTTGGGTCTGAATCCCTGCAATGTGGAGATGATATTCAAGATTATTAAACAGTTTGGGGGTCCTTCCCGGCAGGCCGGAGGGGTATGCGGGGTGGAGATGGCCCTTTGGGATTTGTGTGGCAAAGCATACGGAGTTCCTGCATGGCAGCTACTGGGAGGAAGATACCGCGATAAAATCAGGCTCTATGCAGATACGCCGATGTCGACATCACCCGATGAACAATTGAAGTTGATAAAATACCGGACAGAGGAGCAGGGTTATACCTGGCTGAAGATGGATCTCTCAATCGATGAACTGAAAGATATCCCCGGCACCCTGGTGAATCAAAAATTCTGGCAGGATAATGGCAGCCTGAAACAATGGCAGGGGAATTACATGTCCTATGGAAATACGCAACATCCTTTCACCCAGATTCAGATTACGGATAAAGGATTGGAAGAACTGGCCAAAATGGCGGAACATGTACGGAACCTGATCGGCTATGAAATCCCGCTCTCGACCGATCATTATGGCCATTTCGATTTGAACAACGGAATTCGTCTTGGGCGGGCATTGGAAAAATACAGGCTGGCCTGGATGGAAGATATCGTATCGTGGGAGTTGACTGACCAGTGGAAAACGATGTCCGATGCACTCGAAACCCCCCTTCTTACTGGTGAAGATATCTACTTGTTGAAAAATTTCAAACCGTTGATTGATATCCATGCAGTAGACATTATTCAACCTGATTTGTCCACTTCAGGGGGACTTCTGGAAACAAAGAAGATTGGAGATTATGCCGAAGAACATGGCGTTGCAATGGCGATGCACCAGGCAGGAACGCCGGTTTCATTCATGGCAAGTGTTCATTGCGCCGCTGCTACCCAAAACGTTTTGGTACTCGAACATCACTCTGTTGACCTCAAATGGTGGGAAAGCCTGGTAAAGACAACAGATGGCAGACAGCTGATTACGAAAGGCTTTGCCAATGTTCCTTCCGACGCACCGGGATTAGGCATTGAGTTGAATGAGGATGTCGTTAAAGAACATCTTCACCAGAAGGATAAGAGCTTTTTTGCCCCAACAACAGAATGGAACGACAAGCGATCGCATGATAGAATATTTAGTTAAGCTCAGAGACTGTTTAAAAATTAGATTATTCCAAACTATTTGGTATTTCCTTTGTGAAAACTTAGTGTCTTTGAGCCTTTGTGGCCTCGTTTTCCTGCCACAAAGACACTAAAAACACTAAGGTTTCACAAAGAATTTCGAAAAGAATTCTAACTGAAATAAAATTTAAACAGTCTCTCAATCAATAGTCTTTTAACAACTTACCCCTATTTTATGAAGAAAAATAGTTACAAAATTGTAGTTGGGTTTGCCCTTTTACTTCTTATCATCTGCCTTATCTGCATCTTTACCGGGAATCTTGACAAATCCGGGCCTTTTTTGATCCTTTTTTTCATTTCACTGGCCATTGGAGTGCGGGGATTTACCACCTTCCGGGGATTCTCATTTACGATATGGATCTTTGCGGCAGTCACGGCTTCGATGTTTTTCCCGCAGTACTTTACCTCCCTGGGTAGCTTTCAGCTGAAATTGTTAATTATCCCGCTCCTGCAAATTATTATGTTTGGCATGGGGTCTCAAATGAGCCTGAATGATTTCACCGGGGTGATTAAAATGCCGAAAGGGGTAATGATTGGGGTATGTTCCCATTATATGATCATGCCACTGGTCGCATTTGCCATCTCCAGAATTTTTAATTTCCCTCCTGAAATTGCTGCCGGAATTATCCTGATCGGATGTGTCCCCAGCGGACTTGCCTCCAATGTGATGTCCTATATTGCTCACGCCAATCTCGCCCTTGCTGTGACTATCGGTGCGATTTCCACCATCATCTCACCGTTTGTCACTCCGCTTTTGATGAAAATACTGGGTGGGCAATATATTGAAGTTAATTTTTGGAGCATGATGCTTGATATTTTGAACATGATTATTCTTCCAATAGTTGCAGGTTTTATTTTCAACTTGTTCAATGTGGGAAAGGAATCTCTTAGGTCTAAAGTGGTGCAGATGATCCTGTTTTTCATCATCATTCTACTGACCAATTTCGTTTTTATGAAAGCCAACCATACTGATTTTGCAGGTTTCGCGGTAGCTCTCGGCAAATCGATGATTTGGTTTTATCTGTTACCCATTGCGGTTGCACTATTGCTTCGACATTTCATGAAAGGCAACAATCAGCTAATTGGGAAAATTCTTTCTTCGTTGTCAATGGTGGGTATTGCCGTTATTATTACCATCATCACAGCGACAGGCCGGGAAAGTCTGCTAAAGGTAGGCGCCTTGTTGATGGTTACCAGTCTGATCCATAATGTTGCAGGTTATTCGCTGGGATATGGTGTTTCCTGGCTCTTTGGAATGCCTGAAAAAGATCGTCGGACAGTTGCCTTTGAAGTAGGCATGCAAAACGGGGGACTAGCTTCAGGTTTAGCCCTGCAAATGGGTAAAATGGCAACTGTTGGACTCGCGCCTGCTATTTTTGGCCCGTTGATGAATGTAACTGGATCGGCTTTGGCTAGCTGGTGGAGAAGTAAACCACCCAAAGAATAGGATGAAATCCCCCTGAGAAAATCTTCACACCAACCGAAAATGAATATGTGGGGATTCCATGCGACCATTAAAAAACAAATTATATACGCATGAATCTGTTAAAAGCCGTCCATAAAGAGCAAAAGAGGCTGTCTCAAAAGTTTCATTAACCGCAGAGAACGCTAAGCAGGCGCAAAGGACTCAAAGTTATATTTCTGAAAATCATATCTTTGCGAAATAGCTTGGTGTTCTTTGCGGTTAAATTAAATTTACTTTTGAGACAGCCACTTTTTACTACTATTGCAAAAATAGTATCAATATTCGCAAAAATTTAAATTTGATCTGCAATTTATAATTGTCAATTTTGCCTTGGTTCTTTTCCGGGTAGCGATTGATTTTTGTAACTTTAGCCGGACTACAAAAAGATTCAAAAACAAATACCATGCGTAAAAAAATTATTATTGGCTTTTCAATTTTCCTTTCATCATTCGGAGCAAATGCTCAAATGAAAGAATTCAATTGTACCGAAGAGTGGGTTAGGAAAATCGAGCAACTGGCGCCGGCCAAGGCAGAAGTTAAACCGCAAAAACACCGCAAAATCCTTGTTTTTAGCCTCTTTACAGGATTTAACCATTGGGTAATTCCACACACAAATGCCGTAATGAAGGTTTTGGGCGAAAAAACCGGAGCCTTTGAGGTAGAAGTAAGCACGGATATTTACAAGTTTGAAAAGAAAAGCTTAAAAGAATACGATGCTGTAGTTTTGAACAGTACCTGTTCGGTTGGTCCACGCCGGGACCTGATCCTTGACGTTCTTGATAAAGATCAAAGCCTGTCGGAGGAACAAAAGAAAAAGAAAGGCGCTGAACTTGAAGAGAGCCTGATCAACTATGTCCATAGCGGTGGTGGATTGATGGTCGTTCATGGGGCCATCGTGATGCAAAACAATTCAAATGCATTCAGTGAAATGGTGGGCGGTAGTTTCGACTATCATCCTGTTCAGCAGAAAATTACCCTTGAATTGGCCGAACCCAGCCACCCGCTCTTGAAAGCATTTGAAGGCAAACCATTTGTTCATATCGATGAACCGTATATATTCAACAATGCATATGCCAAAAAGAATTTCCGTCCCATGCTTTTTATGGAGACCTCGAAACTGACCAAAAAAACCAAAGAGTTCGACGAGAATATTAAGTACGTCTCATGGATCAAAAAATATGGAAAAGGAAGGGTATTCTATGTTTCCCCATCGCACAACGCACAGAGTTTTGAAAACGGCCGACTGCTGAAGTTTTTCCTCGACGGAGCCCAATATGTATTGGGGGATCTGAAATGCGATGATTCTGTCAAAAAATATTGATGGATAACAAATCATTATAATTCAATGCATGTTTCCGACTGACTTAAAATAGACAAGTTGAAATGGATCGAAAAGAATGGAAATGAATGGAAATAGATGGATATAAATTGAAAAAAAGGGAAATATTTCTTTATTTCTATCAATTACTATGTATTTCTATGTATTTCCATTCATTTCCATATATTTCAATCAGTTACATTCTTGCGAACGTGACAAAATATATTCAACAGAACAATTAAAACCAATAAACTATATCAAAATGGAAAGAAGAAATTTTCTGAAAAATTCATCTGCAGCCATGGCTGGATCGTTAATTATCCCAACCATTGTCCCATCCTCTGTTTTCGGGAAAAATGCCCCAAGCAACAAAATCAATGTAGCTCAAATCGGCTTCGGCCGCATCGCCAGAGGGCATGATCTTGCCGAAACCCTGCCACTCGACATGGCAAGGGTGATCGCGGTAGCCGATCTGGATTCCAACCGACTGGCGAAAGGAAAGCAGTTTATCGAGGATTTTTATGCCAAAAAGAGCGGCAGTCAGTCCGCAGTCACGGTAAAAACTTACGGTGATTACCGCGAGATGTTACTCAACAAGGAGATTGATGCGGTGATGATCTCCACACCTGACCACTGGCATGCACAGCCGGCCATTGAAGCAACCCTTGCAGGCAAGCATGTTTATCTTCAAAAACCCACTGCTTTAACAATCGCAGAGGGTCGCATGCTGGCTGATATTGTTAAGAAAAAGGGAAATATCTTTCAGCAGGGAACCCAGCAACGTGCCATGCCGCAGTTCAGGATTGCGGCCGAACTGGTCCGAAACGGCAGGATCGGCAAATTGCATACAGTCAAAATCGGACTGCCGGGTGATCCTGCAGGACCGGACGCACCCGAGATGCCGGTCCCG
>Ga0163199_1001616_pt1 | contig 14069 bp, 16 predicted proteins | sample PL_2010_150m_FD_113537 | JGI IMG/M metagenome (GOLD analysis project Ga0163199, IMG submission 113537) | Freshwater microbial communities from Powell Lake, British Columbia, Canada to study Microbial Dark Matter (Phase II) - PL_2010_150m | ecosystem: Environmental > Aquatic > Freshwater > Lake ... | reverse complement strand
TGCCTCTGCCGTAAAGAGTAGTGGTAGTTTCGCTTATTTCGAAATTGAACCGCTCTCTCACTTCTCGTTACCGAAAAGTATGTTTTTCTTTTTTGTTGGACCTTCATTCGGCATTAACATGGAAAGTTCATATGAGGTCACATTGACCTCCGCCAATGATAATGTAACTTTCCAGGATGGTTCAAAAAAACAAACAGGGTCAATCAAAAATATGAACGCACGATTCGAGTTAAAGATCGGAAGCGGTATGAACATACCTATTTCAGGAAATATGTGGATAACCTCCGCTGTATCGTTTGGCTACGGATTAACAAAAGTTCAATCCGATGTTGATTCAAGGATTATGACCGTTCAAGCTCTATGCGGCGTAAAATTCAGATTACAGTAATTAGATGTGACTAATCAAAAAGGGATCTGTTTGGATCCCTTTTTGATCTTAAACGAATAACTCTCACCTTAAGCCTTCGGGATGAATATATTCACTGTTGTTTCCGAATCGCTGGTTGATTCAGCGTTAACGGTTCCATTGTGCAAGGTTACAATAGATTTTACAACCGCCAAACCCAACCCAACACCACCTATTCTTCTAGTTCTTGAAACATCCACACGATAAAATCTATTGAAGATTTTATCAAGTGATCCGTCCGGAATTCCCGGACCTGTATTTGTGACACTTATCTTTATTGTATTGTTAATTTCAGTAGCGCTTACAAGAACCGTTGTATTCTCATCACCGAACTTAAATGCATTATCAATAATATTTGATAATGCCTGTTTTATTAAATCTTGATCAATATCAATACTGATTTTAGCCATTGAATCAAGAACAAGGTCTATATTTTTTTCTTGTCCAAGCAGTTTCATACTTTGGGTTAGATGAGTTAAAAATGAGTTTAATTCAACCCCTCTCTTATCTATAGTTATAAGAGCGTTATCGCTCTTAGAAATAAAAAAGAGGTTATCAACAATTTTTGTTAAACGGATGGTCTCTTCGTAATTACTTTTTAACACTTCAATATAGCGCTCTGGAGTTTTTTCCGATTTCAGCGCAATTTCAATTTCACCCCGCAGTATTGTAAGCGGAGTCTTTAATTCATGTGCGGCCGAAATTGAAAACTGGTTCATAAAATCCAATGAGGTTTTTATTCTCAGGATCATTTCATTCATTTTGTTTACTAATCTACCGTACTCATCAAAATATTCGCCACCGGGTATTTTCTCGGATAAATTCTGCGCAGTTATTTCTTCCGTCTTTTTAATTATGGCGTCTATTCGTGATAACGATTTTGTTGAAATAAGCGCTCCGCCAATAATTGAAATAATTAAAAATATTGGTGCCATCACTATGTATATATCTCTCAAATTATTAAGGGTCTGTGCAATATGTTCTATCGGATATGCCACGATCACAACAAATCTCTTTCCTTTCAATTGACAAATCCTGATTACATCATTAGATAATAATTCGTTATTATAATCAAAGATTGACTCAGAGCTCTTTTTTTCCGGAAAAGCCAAATGATTTTGCTCTAGATTTGCAGACTTATAGATTAATTTTTGCGATGCTGAGATTTCGATAAAAGTATTTCTTCTGTTGAATACGACGGCATCATAAATAATATCCCAGATTAATTCATCCTCGCTTTTATAAACAGGGCTCGGTTCAAACGTATCAAGATCAAGATGCTTTTCCTCTACAACTCGTAGAATTGCACTTGCCTGTGTTTTTAAATTTAGATCCAAGTTAACATGAGAAATGTGATAAAGATAAATGTAGACACTTACACCAAGTAATACTTCAAGCAGAAGGAAAAGCGAAGAATACCAAATTGTAATCTTGAAGCGTGTTGAAGTAAAAAACAATTTAATATTCTTTAACATAAAATTTTTTATTCTTTTATTATGTAACCAACACCGCGAACGGTATGAATTAATTGTTTCTTATTAGGTAAGTCAATCTTTGAGCGGAGTTTGTTAATATAAACATCAATCACATTTGTGCCGCTATCAAAATGAAAATCATAAACATGTTCGATCAATTTCGTTCGGGAAACAATTTTATTTTTGTTTCTTAAAAGATATTCCAGAATGGAATATTCCCTTGGGGTTAATATTATTTCTTCATCGGTTCTGTTTACTTTATGTGCAACAAGATCCATTCTTAAATCAGCAGCGGTAAGAGTATTATCTTTTTGAGTTTCTTTTCTTCTTAATAGAGCTCTTACTCTTGCGGTAAGTTCTTCAAATGAAAAGGGTTTGGTTAAGTAATCATCTGCGCCGCAGTCTAATCCCTCTACTTTATCTTTAGTGCTGTCTTTAACAGTAAGAAATAATATTGGAGTAATAATTTCATTTTTTCTTATTTCTTTTACAAATTGAATCCCATTCATCACCGGCATCATTACATCGGAAATAATCAAATCATATTCATTGCCAATAACCATTTCCAAGCCATCTTTGCCGTTAGAAGCAAGATCAACTTGGTAAAATTCCTCTTCAAGGCCTTTCTTTATGAAAGAGGCAACTTTCTTTTCATCTTCAACAACTAAGATTCTCATGAAAGTAAGATAAACAAAAAAGGAGAGTTGTTAAACTCTCCTTTTTTAGTCTTCAACAATTTCAAAAATAATTTTAAAGAAAAATTATCCGTGATAATTACTTTTTAACTTCTTTCTTTGCAGCTTCTACTTTAGCTGCTTTAACTTTCTTTGCAGCTACTGGTTTAGCAGCTTCAACTTTTTTGTCAGCTACTACTTTAGCTGCTTTAACTTTCTTTGCAGCTACTGGTTTAGCAGCTTCAACTTTTTTGTCAGCTACTAATTTAGCTGCTTCAACTTTCTTTGTAGCCACTGGTTTAGCGGCTTCAACTTTTTTAACTGCTACTTTCTTAGCAGCTTCAACTTTAGCAGCTGGTTTAGCAGCTTCGGCTTTCTTTTGTGGTTGAGCTTGTGCAAATGCTGCTGTAGTAAAAGCAACTACAACTAATAATGCAATTAACTTCTTCATTCGAAACTCCTTGTAATTATGTGTTTGTTGTTTATTATTGATTAATTTGTACGCTGAAAAGTTAAAGTTCTTGAATTAAGATAGAGTTAAAGAAAGATTAAAAAAATTTAATTATTACTGAAACAACTGAAGAATAGAAGGATTTTTACCAATGTGGACTTATTAGATTAATTTTCTTAATAAGATTTACAAAAGGGAAATTATGACAGTATTTTTTTCAAAAGCTTGTGAGTTAGGTATTCAAGCAGTTCTCTTTTTGTCCGCTAAAGAAAAAGGAATATATAATGCCGAAGAGGTTTCTGAAGAACTGAAAGTACCGAAAGAATTTGTTTCAAAAGTTATGCAGATATTAACTACCAGCGGAATTGTTTGTTCTAAAAAAGGAAAGAACGGCGGATTTTATCTCGGTAAAAATCCGGACAGTATTAAACTAATTGATATCGTTGAAGCAATAGATGGATTGGATGTTTTTAAATCATGCGTTTTAGGATTTCCGGGCTGTTCAATGGAAACACCCTGCCCGGTACATAATCAGTGGGGAAAGCTGCGCGAGGAAACACTCAAAATGTTAAGTGAAGAAACTTTGGAAAATTTGAAAGAGAAAACTGCAAATAAAATTGCATCTTTATAATCTTTTTCAAAAGGAGGAATAAATGAGAACGCCGCTTAGAAAAGATGAACAAATACTTTTCGAGACTCATAAACATTGGTATGTTCTTATTAACCCCTTTTTGTTATCGCTGATTTTAATCTCATTATCATTCTATTTTTATACAAAGCTAAATACATTGCATTGGTGGTATTTCGCTGTTCCATTTATAGCAGTTAGCTACTTTGTCTTCAAATACTATTCTTGGAAATTTGATCTTTGGGTGGTTACAAATTATCGTGTCATTGATGAATTTGGCGTCATATCTATTAACTCCAAAGAAAGTCCGATTGATAAAATAAATAATGTCTCATATCAGCAGTCACTCCTAGGAAGAATTATGGAATTTGGAGATGTGCAGATTCAAACAGCTGCAGAGATGGGTGAAACAAGCTACGCAAATATTTCTCGTCCGCAACAGTTGAAAGAAGCTCTTTCGAATGCACAAGAATTATATAAAGAGTACCAGATGAACAAACAGGCGTTTAAGCTTGCTGATGCTGTTGACGGTGAAATCGGCGAAGAGATGAAAGAGTGTCCTTACTGCGCAGAAAAAATAAAAGCCAAAGCAAAAGTGTGCCGGTATTGTAAAAAGGAATTATAATTTCCTTACTGCTTCAACAAACAGATCTTTCGAATTGCTTGCGTTAAACCTTTCGCCGGAAAAGTTCTTTGTGAATTTTACTTTAGTAAATCCGGCCACCTTGAGATAATCGCCGATTTCATCTTTAGTATGCGGGTAATGTTTTGTCGTCACTAATTTAAATTCTTTCGGTGAGTTTTGCAGAAAGGAAAGAATGTTGAAATCAAGATTTTTCCCCCGGAAATCATAAAACCGGATAATAATTTTTCCATCTCGGTTTGCAATGTTGTTAATTCTTTTATTCTGCTTTTTGATCAATTTATAATTTAGAATGTGAATGAATATTTTACCACCTGGAAGAAGCAGACGATACATTACATTTATTGTTTCTTTTAGTTGATGCGTGTTAACATGCGCGATTGTATTTCCTACCGAGACAACATAATTAAATTTACCACTGAATCTTTTCGAAATTGTTTGGAAAGAGTGAACTTGCGAGGAAATGTTAACATTATATTTTGCCGCATTAAGGTTTGTTTGCTCAATCATCTTGGGAGAAATATCAAAAGCTGTTACGCTATGTCCGTTTAATGCAAGAGCAATCGAATCCAATCCTATCCCGCATCCAATATCAGCAGCCTTTCCTTGTTCAGTAAAAATATTTTGATATGCCTTAATTCTTAGCGCCAGATTATTTTCAAAGTCTATCATCTTATCATAAAATTCCGAAATCCCATCATAAAACTTAGCTGCAGAAATAATTTTGTTCTTATGCAATTTGTTCCTCTTTTAATATTTCACCATTAATTCCCAGAACAATATTATTTATTGGAATTTTTATTTCTGTGGAATTAACGGCATCAAAAGCAAGTTGAGCCAAACCGCTGCAGCATGGAACTTGCATAATCAAAACAGTAATTGATTTTAGATTTGATTCTCTAATCATTGTGATAAGTTTATCAAGATAGACTTGTTTGTTGGAATCAAGCTTTGGGCATGCTATTGCAAGCGATTTCCCTTTTAAAAAATCTTTATGAAAATCCGGATATGCAAAACCGCAGCAATCGGCAACAAGAAGCAGATCGGAATTTTTAAAATATTGCGCGTGAGGGGAAACAAGATGAAGCTGTATTGGCCATTGACGCAAATGTGAAATACGACTTCCTTCTTCGTTATCATTAACATTAGTTTGTTCAAAAGCAATTTCACGAGAGCCGGGACATCCGCATTGTGTTTTTTTCTCTTCAACGTCATCTACAGTAATAGGATTTTCAATTCCGTTATCGCGTAAATATTCTAATGCTTCTCGCAGGTATTCGAACTCTTCATGATCGCGTAAATGTTTTAAGTGTGCTATGATAACGTTTGTTCCGCCTTTAACAATATAATCCATTACTTTTTTTTCATCGTATGGTTCGGCTTCGCGCTCAACAATTGTTAAAGCGCCGGTCGGGCAGTGACCTAAACAAGCACCGAGTCCGTCACAAAAAAGATCGCTGATCAAACGTGCTTTACCGTCAATAATTTGTAATGCGCCTTCGTGGCATTCGGGAACACATTGCCCGCATCCATCGCATTTTTCTTCTTCTATCTTTATTATTTTTCTTAGCATAAGTTCTCTTTTTTAGAATCAATTATTTATTAAAAATCTTTTTTTGAAAAATTTCTTATTCCGATAAAAAATGGAATTACTGCCCACACAATAAGCGATAAAATTGATAATATCGTTCCTAATGAACTGCCGAAGAATTTTTGAAACACAGCGCCCGTGTATCCCATTAATGCGGAGATATCTAATTTTAAGATTACTAAAAGTCTGGCAAGATCTATCGGGTTTAGCATACTTAATATTATAGATATTTTCTCGATAGGATAATCTTGTAATATCTGTAATAGGAAAAGTATTAGCGCATCGTAAATTGCCGAGAAAGCAAGCCAAGAAAATGTAGCAAGACCTAAACCGAGCATTTTATTTTCATTTAGTGTTGCTATTAGAAAAGCGATACTGCAAAAAATAATTGTTTGGAAGAATCCGGCAATAAATAAAAATATAAGCACATCAAAACCGCCATGGATATTTCCCAAATTAAAAAGGATCGGTATAGAAGTACCCACAACAAAGCTAAGAGCCAACGGAAGTGCCAGACCAATATAAAGACCAAAGAATAAAGTACTTCTCTTAATTGGCTGTGAGAGCATAAAGACTATATATTCTTTGCTGTTGTAATAATGAATGGTTCCAAAAATCGTTGAAACAAGCGGGATAATTATTAATACTACATTCATCAAACTGATTAACACTCTGGAAAAATCTTTATTGAATGTAAAAAGACTATAACTTAGCAGGAAGAAAAAAGTAGTGTAGATAATTATCCATTTACTTCTTGAAAGATCATGAAGCTGGTACTTAATTATTTTTAAAAGAATTTTCATTTTTGTACACCATTCATAATTGAAGCAATGGCTCTTTCCAAATTTTGTCGATTTGTAGAATTAATAAGATCTTTAACAGTCCCGTTGAAAAATATTTTACCTTCTAAAAGAAAAACTACATTTTGAGCAAGCTCTTCCATCTCGCTTAAAATGTGTGATGTGAAAATGATAGTCTTTCCTTTTTTATTTTCTTTAAGAATTTTATCTTTTAACAAACTGCTTGCAACCGGGTCTAATCCGGCAGTCGGCTCATCCAATATTATTATTTTAGGATCGAAGAGAAACGCAACCGCAACATTTACTTTTTGGCGGGTTCCTCCGGATAAAGTTTTCAATCGTTTGTTGAATGCCGGTTCTAATTGAAAGCCCGAAACTAATTCCTCATCGTAATTTTTTTGCTTCTCTCTTAAATCTTTTACCATTCTAAAAATTTCATCTACTGTCAAATTATCGGGGAAGTTAGCAATTTGAGAAACATAACCGATCTCTTTTCTATATTCATAATCTCCGTTTAATGTTATTCCATTAACAGCAATATTACCGGAAGTTGGTTTTACTAATCCCAATAAAGATTTTATTAACGTAGTTTTGCCCGAGGCATTGGGCCCGACCAAAAATGTTAACGATCCGCTGGGAATGTTTAAGTTAATTTCACTTAATGCTTTAAGAGAACCGTATTGTTTCGAGTAATTATTTAGTGTAATCATAAGAACTTTCGCATTGCCGGATTCTTGTCAATTAAGGTTTCAGGCGTTAAAGTTGGAAAAATGGTTTCGGCAATATTTAGTAATTCAACAAAGAAACTTCTCAGTAGAATCAATGTTGGACGGTTCCTTTCTGTTATAACAGAAAATAATTTAACGGGATGATAAGGTATGTCCCCAATACCATCTTTATTTAAATCATAACCTTTATATTCCGACCAATAATTGTTGTTAAACGTATTATAATTTTTAGTACTGTTGGTGGAAATATCAAAAGTGTTTCCGATAAAATTGTTCCGCTCAAAAATATTTTCCATAGAGTTTGCCATCAGTCTGATAGCCCAGCCGTTCTCAATAAAATTATTCCCGGCAGATTTTATTCTTGTACAGCCCTCAAGATATATCCCGCTGGAATTTTTGTAAAAGTAATTATTTTCAATTCTGCTGTTGGAGATCTCTTTCAACAATAGGCCGTAAGCCCCGCCCCCCCAATTCTGTTCAAATTTATTGTCTGTCATTGTAACATAATGAGTGTACATCACCGCAACGCCTGCACCGTTTTTTATGAAAACATTATTTGAATAACTACAGCTATCGGAAAACATAAAATGTAATCCGTAGCGAACATTTTTTTCGCTGATATTATTTTTGATTAAACTATGTCGTACAAATTCCAAGTAGATACCGTCGCGGTGCCCTCTGATATGATTATCTTTAATTGTAATATCTCTGCAATACCATAAATGAATTCCATTTCCGGAATAAGTTTCTCTTATCGAAGAAGAAGATATTTCGTTGTTCATAATTTGACAATGTTGAGATTTTGCTAAATATATTCCGAAGAAATTATTTTTGAACTTATTCCCCTCAATCACACAGTTTTTCACACTATCTAATTTAATAGCAGCATTATCATGTATAAAACTTAACCCCGCATTTGAAAATGTTATTCCTTTTATCATAACGCCGTCAGTTTTTACTAATAATATTTCAGTTTTACCCTCTCCGGAAATGACTGGATAATCTTTTCCGAGAATAGTTATTGATTTTGTTAAAGTTATTGTTCCTTCGGAATAGTATCCGCTATTTACTAAAACAGTATCGCCCTTTGTTGCGGCGGCAATTGCCGTTTTGATGCGCTGATATTTTTGTGCTGCCCCGACTAAAAGAATTTTTGCGGATAATTGGTTTAAGAATATGAAAACAAGAAAAAAAAATATAAACATTGCAAAAGCTATCTTTTTACTTCCACTCATTCTGCACATATGACTGAACATCTTTCCAGTCTAGAGCTTTTTCGCCGGATGTTGATCGAATCTCATCTAAACTTTTTTGATTTGAAAATGCGCTTATGTTTAAGCCCATCGGACTTTTAATTTTATTACTTATTAAAAAGGCAGCATCATTGGCTTTTATAAATTCTCCAGGCATTAAAAAATTTGTTACCCATTCAGAATTTATTTCTTCCGGTTTTATTGTTCTTCCGAATGCTGCCAAACATTCAGCTGAGTCAAACTTATAAATTTTTCCTTTTGTGTTAATTAATTCCGCGCCAAATTTCGGATCAGAGATAGTCATCTTGCAATTTTCACATCCATCACTACCGTATGCAATAGGTTCGGGTGATTTTTGGCAAGAGACAAGCAAAGCGAAAAAAGTTAATAAACAAAAACGCATCAGTATATTTTTTATTAAGCCGTTCATGATTTTTCTATCTTCTTTCTTCGATCAATATAAAAGGAAACTATTGCAAGAGTTATTGATGCTCCAACTAGTAATGCACCAATTCCGGGCAAAGATTCAGCATGTATGTTTAACAATTGTTTCCCACCAATAAATGGCGGTTGATATGTCATACCGGGAACTTTAATCGGTGCGTTTGGATTTAGATTATGTCCGTAATCATATCCCCACAAATAATAATCATATAGACCAATTCCCAGAACGGTAATAAGTAGTATAATCCACAATACTAAAACTTTCCTATTCTTTAATAGAAACGTAATAAATCCAAAGAGTATAAAACCGGCAATAATGTAGGGCATTATTTTTAATTCGGGAATAGATTCCGGTTCAATTTTTTTCATTCCGATATAATGGTTTAAGCCATTAAGATTTTTGAGATCAAATTCTTTTGCGCCGGTTATTTGATTTATCCAAATTCTCAAGCCAATCCCTTCGGGGTATTGTGGCGCGGTTAAATCAATATTCCATATCGGAAAGAAATATAAACCAATTAATAAAAGCGTAGCTATCAAAAACATTATTCTAGATTTCTTTTTCATCCCAATTTCCTATAATTAACGGAATCTATTCCCAAGTATTTTTACTATTAATTAAACAATAATTTTGTGTTACTTCCAGAAGAAGAAACTCTTACATATCCTTGCATTTCTTGATGCAATGCCGAACAAAAATCTGTACAGTAGAAAGGATAAATCCCTTCTTTCTGTGGATTCCAAACGATTGTTTTTGTTTGACCCGGCATCACTAACAACTCGGAGTTATTTGCACCTTTGATTGCAAATCCGTGAGGTATATCCCAATCTTGTTCCAGGTTCGTAACATGAAAGAAAACTTTATCGCCAACTTTGATTCCTTCGATATTATCGGGTTTAAAATGACTTCTTGATGTTGTGAGATAAACATGAATCTCATTCCCTTTTCTTTCAACACGTGCTTCCTTTTCGCTCTTTGTTACAAAAGGGTTTTTATTTTTTTCTATTTCGTATATTCTTTTCGAGTTCTTTTCTAAAATATTAGCTGGAATAGCTTGCGCATAATGAGGCTCGCCTATTGTAGGGAAATCAAGAAGCAGCTTCATCTTATCTCCGGTTATATCGAACAACTGGGCTGATTGAGTAAGTTCGGGACCTGTAGGCAAATAACGATCCTTTGTAATTTTATTTAATGCCACAACATATTTACCCCAAGGTTTTCTGCTGTCTCCGCCGGGGATCATCAAATGCCCTATTGAGTAATAAGTTGGGATTCGATCAAGAACTTCCCAAGTTCCTAATTTCCATTTTACAATTTCTGAAGAAAGAAATGCTGATGTATATGCGTTACCATTATTGTCAAACTCTGTATGTAGCGGTCCTAATCCCGGATCTTTCACTTCTCCTGCAATAACAGATTCATATTTCAGAATCGGTATTCCATTTACTTCTCCGATAAAATCTTTATTCTCAATTGCTTTTAACATTTTAGAGAATGAATGTACCGGAAGAACTGTGGATAATTTTCCTCCTGCAACAATATATTCGCCGGTAGGATCAATATTTACTCCGTGCGGTGATTTTGGAGTAGGCAGATAATAAATCAAACCGGGGCAATCTTTAGGATCTAATATTGTTACTTGAGAATTTTTTTCTGAAACTGCTAAATGTTTTTCCTCATCGAAATAATTTCTGTAATACTCGCTACTAACAGTTTTTCCTTTTCCTTGAGCTAAATATTTTTCTGCAGCTTTCCAATTTACTGCAGCTACAAAATCTTTATCATTTTGTGAAGCATTGATTTCTAATAAAGTGTTAGCTTGTTCGGTGTTGTAACAGGAAAAGAATGCCCATCCGTGAGATACGCCTTTGCCTGCATGTGCTAAATCATAATCAAAGCCCGGAACTAGAATTTGAAATGCTAAACTCATTTTCCCGGTTTGAGGATCTGTCCTTATGAAAGATAATGTTCCTTTAAAATTCTCTTTGTATGAAGATATTGGAACATCTTTTTGCGGAATCGGGATGCTGAATCTTGTTGCAGCAACAACATATTCATTATTCTCTGTAACAAAAGGAGAACCATGATTTCCTGCCGAGTTTGGGATCTCAATAATTTCTGCGGTCTCGAATGATTTTAAATCTATTCTAGCAATTCTTGGTGTGTTATTCCCATTTATAAATAACCATCTTCCATCAGGAATACCATCGGTTTGTGAAAGCTCCGGATGATGTGCATCATCCCAAGGAATATTGCCGTATGAAGTATTCAACATAGGCTTGGATTCTTCGGAATATCCATAACCTGTTTCCGGATTTTGCGAGAAGACACTAATAACTCTAAATAATCTGCCGGAGGGAAGTCCATAAACGGAAACTTGCCCGCTAAATCCTCCCGACATAAATGCGTAAAATTCATCATGTGTTCCCGGTGCCACATACACTTTAGAAGCAGCATCGCTAAAGTTACCTGCGTTATTGGAATTAGAACAATTATATAGAATTGCTCCTAACAATAATACCGGAACGATTACAAATAGAAAATTTTTCTTTTTCATTGCATCTCCTTTAATTATTTGAATTTTTATTTAATTAATGATCTAAAATATTCAAGCATCATTCGCGCATCATCTTGTGTTACGTTTTGAAATGGCATCTGAGTCGGGTATTGAGCAAACATTTTTTTTGCCTCCGGATGTCTTGCAACCATCTCAACGGGATTTAAAATCATATTCATTATATACTCCGGGGATCTTCGTTTAATAAGATCTCTCTGAGCTGGTCCTGTGTAGCGTTCATCTAACTTATGGCACTGAGAGCATTTTGCATCGAATAATTTTCTCCCGGTTTCAACTATTTTCGAATCAATTGGACCAAGATTTAATTTCTCTTTTATTGGCCCAATTCCATTATCCAGTTCGAAAACAGTTAGTCCAAAAATCTTTGCCATCTTTTCTTTCTTTGCCGTTTCTACATCGGCTCCGGATTTATTTTCTCCGCATGCACCAAAAAGCAGAATAGAAACGGCTGTTATGAAAAACAACTTCTTCATTGTGTCTCCTTGTTATTATTGTAAAATTTTATGTTATTCATTTTTAATTATTGAAATCAGTTTCTAACCTCAAGCATAAATTTCCAAGAGTGTGGTTATTAATTATATAAGTCATTTCTTTGTTAAATGTTGTCCATAACGAGCAGACCATACATTCTTCTTCGGAACAGGGATCAACATCCCTGCCGAACAAACATTTTTCAAATTTTTTGGTATGTCCAAGAGAATCGAAAATAGTTTTTAATTTTATTTGTTGAGGATTAACAGCAAAAGAAAATCCGCCGCCCTTACCTTTTTTCGAGATTAAAATTCCCTTCAGCGCAAGAGTCTGTAATATTTTCGAAATGAATTCCTTAGGAATTTGCAATTGTTCAGAAATGTACGCAGCAGAAAATACATGATTTCTTTTAAATCTTTTCATATACAACAGAGATTGCATTCCGTATTTTAATTTATTGCTGTACACAATTATTATCGGACTAATTGTTCTGATTAAAACTACGGGTTTATTGTTTAGAAAGTCAAGCAAAAAGAAAAGCGGGTCTTTATTATCCGATTTAATTAAAAATATGTCCTTTTTTGCAAGATTTCTTTTTATTTGAATAGAGCAAAAAATGGGTAAGTTTATATCAGAATATATAGTCCGATTAACAAAAATACTTGTAGTTTATGCTGATTAGTTATAAAAAAAACACTTCGAAACCAATACAGAAAATTAGATTTACCGTTCAAATTGTGTTTGCAATTCTTTGTATTTGGATCGGGATTGAGTTTTCACAATTTATTTCTTTTTTAGAATCTAATGGTTTAAGTACATTTTATGGAAGACCACCTGGTGTAGAAGGGTTTCTTCCAATCAGTGCACTGATGGGTGTAGTATATTTTATTCGGACCGGACAAATTCACGATGTTCATCCTGCGGGATTTTTTATCTTCATAGCAATTGTTGGTGTCTCTTTCGTTTTTGGAAAGGCATTCTGCAGCTGGTTGTGTCCTGTTGGATTTATTTCTGAAATGGTTGGAGATTTCGGAGAAAAAATTTGGAAGAAACTTTTCAAACGTAGAATAAAACCGCACAGTTTCATTGATTATCCTTTACGCGCGGTAAAATATTTCTTGCTTGCGTTCTTTGCGTTCGCAATTTTTTCTATGACAGAAACTACGCTAGCATTTTTTCTTAGCGATGCTTATAATATTGCGGCTGACGTAAAGATGTATTACTTTTTTGCAGAAATTTCCCGGTTCAGTTTAATTGTTACTGGAGTTTTATTTCTTCTTTCAATTTTTATTAGAAATTTCTGGTGCCGCTATCTTTGTCCTTATGGTGCTTTGCTTGGTTTGATTGGATTTATCAGTCCGAACAAAATAAAAAGAAATGCCGTAAACTGTATTGATTGCGGATTATGTGCAAAGGTGTGTCCATCATTTATAAAAGTTGATAAAGTAAAAACTATTCTTTCTGATGAATGTACTTCGTGTTTAAGTTGCGTTGATGCTTGTCCAGTTGCAGACACGCTTGAAGTGAAAAATATTTTTGGAGAGAAGAAAGTTTCAAAAAAAATGATTGCATTCGGCGTTGTTCTTTTGTTTGTTTCAATAACGGGACTAGGAATGATTACCGGTCACTGGCACAATAAAGTTTCTAAAGAAGAGTATTTGATAATTCATAAACGATTAGATACGATAGGGCACCCAACAAGCACCGCAGAAATTAAAGAGTTCAATAAAGCTTTGAAAAAAAAGAATCGGAATAAATCCGGGGAAATTAATTAAAAGAAAAAAGTTTATAATTATCAAAATATTATGATTTCAAAATAAGGCGATATAAGACGAAAAAATATTTATAGTTAAAGGATAGGTCGGGTTAAGCCCGGCCTTTTTTGTTTTATTAAAACATTTATTGATTGGCAGATAAAGATTATTT
>Ga0163199_1001615_pt1 | contig 14089 bp, 12 predicted proteins | sample PL_2010_150m_FD_113537 | JGI IMG/M metagenome (GOLD analysis project Ga0163199, IMG submission 113537) | Freshwater microbial communities from Powell Lake, British Columbia, Canada to study Microbial Dark Matter (Phase II) - PL_2010_150m | ecosystem: Environmental > Aquatic > Freshwater > Lake ... | reverse complement strand
GTGAATATCGGCGGCGGCATCCCCGATGATTCGATCCGCGCTCTTAAGAGTCATCTGGTAGCTGTTGCCTTCATCGTGCCACAACGATTGCGCGTCAATGTGATAGAAACGAAGAAACGTCGCTAACAGAAGGACTAGGGTGATTAGGATTAGAGATTGGAGATTGGAGATTCGCATTTGCCATCCGCTATCTGCCAACTATAGCATGACAAAAATCATCCCCTTCTGTGACATCTCGCGCCTTGACTCGTTTCCTTGTTCGGGGGTAAGATAGCAACATCCCCCCCCCACTGGGGTGGGTAGCGAGGAGAGCGCTCAATGGACGATAAACGCAAAACCGAACTGATGCGCCGCTTGAAGAGTGTGGAGGGGCATGTGCGCGGCGTGGAAAAAATGGTCGAGGAGGACGCCTATTGCATTGACGTGATCAGCCAAATTCAAGCCGTGCAAGCCGCGCTGAACAAGATCACGGCGCAAGTGTTGGAAGATCATCTGCGCGGCTGTGTGGTCACTGCCATACGCAACAAGGACGTGAAAGAGCGCGAGCGCGTGTTGGAAGAGATCGCCCATGTGTTTGAGACGGCGACGAAAGTGTAAGGCAATGAAACAATGAACAATGAAGAATGACAAATTGACAACTCGACTATTCGACTCAATTACCAATTACTAATTACAAAGGAGAATTACCATGAACACCATTACCGTTAAAGCCCCAGCTATTTCATGCGGACATTGCGTCAAGACGATCCAAACCGAAGTGGCAGAACTCACCGGCGTGCAAGCTGTGAAAGCCGATGAGAAGACCAAGATCGTCACGATCAATTTCGATTCGCCCGCGACGAAAGAGGCGATTGAGAAGTTGATGGCGGAGATTGGTTACCCCGTAGAAAAATGAAAAGGTGACAGGATGACAGGATGACAAGGTGACAAGGTGATCCCTATCAAAAGATCACCTTGTCACCCCTTCACCTTTTCATCTTGTCAGGGTTTGCATTATGACGACAAGACAATTAACTCTCCCCGTCACCGGCATGACGTGCGCTAACTGCGCGGCGACGATTGAACGCAATTTAAAAAAGTTGCCCACCGCGCAAAACGTCAACGTCAATCTTGCTTCGGAGCGCGCCACAATTGAATTTGATCCAGCGCAACTGACTCAAGAGGACATCATCGCCCGCATCGGCAAAGCCGGTTACGGGATCGCCGTCGGCGAAGCGTCACTGCCGATTAAACGGTTGAGCGACGAGAACGATGCCGCGCGCCTGCAAAAAGCGTTGAGCAAGATCGAAGGTGTGCAGAGCGCGTCGGTGAGTTACACCACCGAGAAAGCCCTCATCAAATATATTCCAACGCTGGTGAGTCAAGGTGATTTAAGAAGCGCGGTGAAGGCGGCGGGCTTCGAGGCGGTTATCGCCGAAGGCAACACCGAGGATGCCGAGCAAGCCGCGCGCGAGAAAGAGATCAATCATCAAAAACATTTGTTGCTCGTCGGATTGATCTTCACCATTCCATTGTTCATCTTGTCAATGGCAAACGATCTGAATCTGTTGCCGTCACCGTTTGCTAACGTGGTCGTGCATAAAAGCGTGACGATGATCGAACCGGCGTGGTGGCTCGTTTGGGTGTTCTTTGCCCTCGCGACGCCGGTGCAATTTTATGTAGGCTGGCAGTATTATGTAGGCGCGTATAAATCGTTGCGTAACGGCGCGGCGAACATGGATGTGCTGATCGCTATGGGGAGTTCCGTCGCCTATTTTTATTCGGTAGCGATTCTGCTGGGCTGGCTGAAGGGTCATACCTATTTTGAAACGGCGGCGGTGATCGTCACGTTGATCATTCTCGGAAAATTTTTGGAAGCGCGTGCCAAAGGTCGCGCCAGTGACGCTATTAAAAAGTTAATGGGCTTGCGTCCTAAAACCGCGCGCTTGATTCGTGATGGAGTCGAAGTGGATATTCCGATTGACGACGTGCGCGTGAGTGATGTGGTGGTAGTGCGCCCGGGTGAGAAGATCGCGGTGGATGGTGTTGTGGTTGAAGGCAAATCCACAATTGATGAATCCATGCTGACCGGCGAATCAATGCCGGTTGAGAAGAAGCAAGGTTCGCCGGTGATCGGCGGGACGATTAACAAGCAAGGCGCGTTTAAATTTGAGGCGACAAAGGTGGGGCGCGAGACGGCGTTAGCGCAAATTATTAAACTGGTCGAAGAAGCGCAAGGCAGTAAAGCCCCGATCCAAAAATTAGCCGATCAAGTGTCATCGATCTTTGTGCCGATTGTGATCGGCATTGCCGCCTTGACATTTGTGGTGTGGTTTGCAGTGAGTGGTGATTACATCCGCGCCATGATCAACATGGTTGCGGTGTTGGTCATCGCCTGCCCGTGCGCGTTAGGCTTGGCAACTCCGACGGCGATCATGGTCGGCACGGGCAAAGGGGCTGAGAACGGAATCCTGTTTAAATCGAGTGAAGCGTTGCAGAACGCGGGGAAAATTAAAATTGTGGTTTTGGATAAGACGGGGACGATCACCAAAGGCAGACCGACGGTTACCGACATCGTTCAAACCCCAAATTTCAAATCCCAAAATCCCAATGGCGAGTCAGAAATTTTGAGATTAGCTGCCTCTGCTGAGAAAGCCAGCGAGCATCCGCTGGGCGAAGCGATTGTGGCGGCGGCAACCGAGCGCGGATTAAGTTTGGAAACGGTTGATGGCTTCAATGCGATCCCCGGTCAAGGCATCATCGCGCACATTGGATCGCGTGAAATTTTAATCGGCAATATGCGGATGATGAACGAACGGAATTTAAACGTGAGCGGTTTGGGCGACGAGGCGGCGCGACTTCAGGGCGAAGCGAAGACTCCGATGGTTGTGGCGATTGATGGTGAAGTCGCCGGTCTCATCGCGGTTGCCGACTCAATCAAAGATGGATCGGTGGAAGCGATTCAAGAATTGCATCGCTTGGGTTTAGAAGTGGTGATGTTGACGGGCGATAATCAAAAGACGGCAGAGGCGATTGGCAAAGCGGCAGGGGTGGATCGAGTCATCGCCGAAGTGTTGCCGGGTGATAAAGCGAATATGATAAAACAATTGCAATCCGAAAATAAAGTTGTGGCGATGGTGGGCGATGGTGTGAACGATGCGCCCGCGCTGGCGCAAGCCGATGTGGGAATCGCAATCGGAACGGGAACCGACGTGGCGATGGCGGCCGCCCCTGTGACTCTAATGAGCGGCGACTTACGCGGTGTGCCGCGCGCGATTGCATTATCCAAAGCGACGATGCGAACGATCAAACAAAATTTGTTTTGGGCTTTCTTCTACAACATCATCTTGATCCCATCTGCCGCGCTCGGTTACTTGATTCCAATTTTGGCGGCAGGCGCAATGTCGTTCAGTTCGATCTTTGTGGTGAGTAATAGTTTGAGGTTGAGGGGGAAGAAGTTGTAGACAAGTAAACAGGTAAAAACGTTGAGACGTGATGCGTGATACGTGAGGGAAGAAACCGTAGACAAGTAAACAGGTAGAAATGTAACCGCCCCGATGAGGGGCGGTTGTGTTTAAATCTGAGACAATTTTTTGTTATAGAGAGAAGTTCCCCAACCGTTCAGCGCAAGAACGGCTTGAATTAGATTATGTTGAGCTTGCGACACTTCCTTTGCCGTTGTCTCGATACGCAATTCGTTGCCAGAGCGCGTGACGCCAAAACGCTCCAATAGGGTCGTAAGCGAAATTTTATTATCTTGCGTTTCCATATCCACTCCTGATTGACGTAAGTCGGCAAGAGTATAACCATCATCGCTCAACACATACTTCTCGCCTTGTGCTTGTAGATAGATTTGCAATTGATCACGATGCCGATCTAGAAATGGCAAAGTGAGTTCTAACACTTCGCCGACTTGCTTGGCTACAATACCATTGGCAAACCAAGTGAGATAGTCATTTACATAAGTGGAAGAGCTGTGTTTTAGCATGATGTCCTCCATCATCGAATCGTGGGCAACGCTTGAATGTGACAAAACTCGGCGAAGTCTTCTAACGTTTTCACTATGTCGCTTGAGTCGCGAAAAGAGTAATTGCTCAATGGATACGCCCACTCATCATCATATCCTTCGCGGTAAAGATGAATGTGCGGCGTAGGAACTCGGGTGTTATCAGGATTGATATGAGGTGCGCCATCTACATCCACGCGCACTAAAGGCACGATCTCGCGCCCGCGCAATTGCAATTTGTATTTGCTCAAATTAAACGAGCCGCGCCAAACATCCAAAACAAAACCTTCGTCCCCGTCATTTGAAATCAATGCCCGCGAAATATCAATCCCCGAGCCAGTCACAACCAACGGCGCATCATCTACAAAGTGTTTCTCAACTGCGATTAATTGATCAGCGTCGGATTGAGATAGTGGCATGGGTAAACCCTCTTCTGTCCACATTATAACTCGCGCGATGTCGTTCAGTTCGATTTTTGTGGTGAGCAATAGCTTGAGGTTGAGGGGGAAGAAGTTGTAGACAAGTAAACAGGTAGAAACGTAACCGCCCCTCAATGTGAGGGGCGGTTTGTTTTTATTCTACAACTTTGTCCAGCGCATTTGCGGCGTGGGTGACTTCTTTCTTTGCGGCTCTGATATGTGTTGTGAGGTGCAACAACACCGTCTCTATCTCTACTAATGTATCTAATAGATCCTCAATAGACAGGTCTTTTGAATCAAACAGCCCTCGCATCATCTTAGAGAATACAGCCGCTTCATCATCTAACTCGGATAGATGAAGCGCAAGAAGTGACGTGCGCTTGTCAACAAGCCCTGCAGACTCAAGAACTGTTTGCAACCGATGAACTTTGTCAACAGCAACTTTAGCAGGTAGTGGTTGGCGAATCATGATTCATTTCTCCTTCGACCTGATCGCTGATGTTTGGTCAGCTGACGATTGATATGAGCAATTTGATTCCCCATGTTTCGTATCTCTTTTTGCCAGAAGCGAATCAGATTCTCGTCGGGTGAAGATTTTGTTCGCTCTCTAGCAATTTTGTCTTCGTGATCTTCAATCGCTAACTGCAAGCTCATAAGTGATTTACGTTTGCGACGTTTGCCCATATTGTCTCTATAGAATGATCCTAATCTGTTATGCCATCATCGTCAATTAGCCATTTTGCGAACATTCACGTATTCATCTCCACCGCGATCCTCGCCGCCACCTTCGCATTATTTTCTAACAGCGCAATGTTCGCTTTCAAACTTTCGCCGTGAGTGGCTTTGCTTAAATCAGATAACAAAAATGGGGTGACTGCTTTTCCGCGAATGCCTTTGGTCTTCGCCGCCGACAACGCTTTGGCAATCGCTTTATCAATCTTCTTGCGATCTAAAGATTCTTTTTCCGGGATGGGGTTGACGATCAACACGCCGCCCTCTAAACCCATCTGCCATTTTGTTTTGATCATCTGCGCTGCCTCACTCGCGCTGTCGGCGCGGGCTTCGAGTTTGAGACCGCTGGTGCGCGAGTAGAAGGCGGGGAACTCATCGGTTTGATAGCCGATGACCGGGACGCCTGCGGTCTCTAACCATTCGAGAGTTGCCGGCAGATCGAGGATGGATTTTAGTCCGGCGCACACCACGGCAACAGAGGTGCGGCTCAGTTCGGGCAGATCGGCGGAGATGTCGCTGCCATCGCCGTGATGGACGCCGCCGATGCCACCTGTGGCGAACACTTTTATGCCAGCCCACGCGGCGACGATCATCGTGCCTGCTACTGTGGTCGCGCCATCTTGTTTGCGCGTGGCAACAATTGGAAAATCGCGACGACTCACTTTGACCACGCCATCAGCATTCGCCAAATAATTTAATTCGTCGGGAGTTAAACCCACTTTGATCTGACCGTTGAGGATGGCAATGGTCGCCGGGGTTGCGCCGCACTCGCGCACTAATTCTTCCATGCGTTGGGCGAGATTTAAATTGTGAGGTCGAGGGAGTCCGTGCGCGATGACGGTGGATTCGAGGGCGACGAGCGGTTGGCGGCGTTCAATAGCGTCGGCGACTTCGGGAGAGAAAAAAAGCGGGGGAGGCATCAAAGGTTATGGCGTGGAGGCGGCATCATCTGATCCATCGCTGATCAACTTCACATTGGCTTCATTCTGTTGCAGAACTTCTTTTAACAGCGACAACGTTCCCAATTCTGAAATACGTTCCTCGCGATCTCGTGGTGAACGTGACGAGCCGTGCGAGCGACCGGTGCTGCTCAACACTTCGGCGATCTGAATCAAAATGATGTCCACCGGCATTTCTGTGTCGCGTGAAAGCGGGACGCCCTTCGTAAATTTTTCGAGCAGTTCAATGCGCGCCAAGCCGCGCACATATTCCATCAAACGCACTTTCGTCGCTTCACCCGAAGCGAGTTCCACCCGTTCTTGTTTCATCCACGAGGCGCGCCAAGCGTTGATGCGTTGCTCGATCACATCCTTCGGCGTTTCGATGTGACCGATGCTGACCCACAACAAGTCCACGCCCATATTTAGAAAAGCGTCGCGCGTTTTCTTCTCGGCGAAGATCGCTTTGATCTTGTCGCGCGGATCAGACGAGTCGGGAGTCGCTTTAGCGACGATGTCGTCTAGGATGTTGCTGGCAATAAAACCGGTGATGCGCCCGACTGCCGCGCCGGTCACGCTGGCGGTCCACACCGAGGGACCCGAGGCGCTCACCGTTTTGGTGTAAGCAATACGCCGCACCGCGCCAATCGAAAACGGATAGAGTTCCTCTTCAGTGCGCGAGCGACTCTGGGTATGAACACGGAAGGCAACCTCTACGTTACGCACGGTCACTTGGATTCCATCTTTCGTATAGACTTTGATGCCGTCTTTCTTGCGAAATTGATCGCGCAGATCGATCACTTCGCGCAAATGCTCAAAGCGGCGAATGAAGTGCTCTCCCGATCCTGCCACTTTAGACGGACCCCCGACTCGCTCGAAGATCGCCACGTAACCCGTGCCAACACTGACGAAACCGGGTCCGCCAATTTTTGGAATCGGATTCGTATCTTTCTCATCGCCGGCCTCATAGCCGTCGCCGCTAATTTTGATCTTCGGATAATCCATCCCAAACATAGAGGCTTGCAAATAACGCCGCGCAGTGGTGAGGTCGGCGATCTCAAATAAATCGCGCACGTAATTCGAGGCTAAACGGACAGCTAAGTAACAACCGGCGAATACCGGCAGGATGTGACGAAGCGTTTGAGGGTGCGCCAACGAAGCGATAAAGCTGACCACGACGCGCAACACGTCGGGCATGTTGGCAAGTGTCGGTTGCAAAAAATCAAACGGCACAATTTGCTCTGTCGCCCGCCCCATCAGTGTGAAAGCAAGTCCCATCAGAATCAATAAAGCGAGCCGCCCTTCTGCCCATCCGTGATCGCCTTCGATCAATTTATAGAAGAATCCGAGCGAGCGCCACGTCACGCCTTTACGCACGTTGTGCAGCCGCGGCGGCACCGAGGAGGTCTTCATCCCTTTTCCTCCTCGTCACTGCCAGGCGGCAGGGATGGCATTTCATTTTCAATAGGCATCACGCTTGTAATAATCTCCGACAAATCTTCTGAACTCACTTCAGGCTGAGACTCGGTCAGCTGCAACAGATTCTGTTCATCTACTTCGGGCAGCCTTACCCAATGTCGTAAATTGGCGATCTGCTTCATCGTGTCGTTGCCAAGCAAGATGCGTGTCGTCGGGTCAGACGCCAAGCGATGCAAACCTTCCACCAGCTTCTGGGCAATAAGCGTTTTTTTCTGCGGGTCGCCGTTGTCGGCAAGAATCTCAGAACGGTAGTCGCTGATCTGCGTATACATTTCAGTTTGCGCTTCGGCTTTTGCCAGCTCTTTGATTCGTTCCACTTCTACATCGCTTTCGCCTTGCGCCACAAGTGTCTCTTTGCGCCAGCGCACCGACCACGAGCGTTTGCGTTGTTCGTTCACTGCTTCAGGCAATTCGGCAATGCTCATTCCGGCTGAATAAATTTTGATGCCGCGATCTTTTAACAACGGCGCATTCTGCACATCCGACGTCAAGCGGCTTTGGATCACGCCCACCATCGGTTGACCGCCATCGCGCCCCAAAAACATATCATCCAAATTCACGCGGCTGACGTGATCGCGCACAAACTCCGCCGCCACCATAATGGGCAGCTCCATCCATTTGATCTGCGTGTCTTTATCTATCACGGCGAAACCATAGTGCGCTTTGAACGCGCTCTGCGGGTTGAACTGAGTCGCCGGTGTGATCTTGGCATCCCCCAAAATATCCTTTGCCCCTTTCTCCGACTCCTCCTCTTTTTTCGCCAATGTCGGGTCGAGCGAGAACGACACCGAAACATTCAACTTAATCTCAATACCATCCTTCATCAGCACTTGCGTCTGTTGCGAGCGCGATTGTTTGCGGAGATCAAACGTCGCAGCGATCAACTCGCCTTTCTGTGTATACACAATACCCGGACCCGCCGCGCGCGAATAGCATCCGCCTTTCTCCAACAACACCGCGCTAAAACCGTCTAACAGAATCACACCCTCGCCTTTGCGTTTCAACTCCTCCGCATTGCCCATCAATTGACCATCGCGCACAAAGACAATCGGTCCATGCCCGCCCGAGACATAACCAAACATGCGGTTCATCGCCTCGATACGTTCCTGCATCGAGCGCACCGGCAAAACAAATTGCGAAGCCAGCGCCAGCGTAAGCGCCAGCGCCATGCCAAACGCCAACACATCCATCACGAATGGCATGAGGTTCGCCGGGGGCCACCACCAATACAGCCCAAAATACACGCCCAGAAGAAACACGGCTGGCACGCCGATCTTGAACCACGGCTGTTGATAAAACGGCAATTGCTTAGAGGGATCGTCCATCGTCAAAGATTTTACTTCAAATCATGGCGCGAGGGTAATCGCCCCCAAATCCACTTCGCCGATACGGTTTCCGTTTTCGTCCACCATGCCCGCCACCAATGTGTAATCACCGGCAGGCGCATTCAACGTCCGTGAATCGATCACGATCTCATCCTTCACCCAACTCGTCGTCGGGCGAGTCCAATTCACAGGTTCACCATCCGACTGGGCGATCACATTTCCACTCGCATCGCGCAAATGCAAAAACACGCGATACGATTGATCCATTTCTTTTTTCGCTTTCCATATTAGATCGATCACCGCCTGCCCGTTTGATGAGGTGAGATTGAAACCGATCAGCGTGATCGACTCACCCACATCTTCACGCCGCGCAACCATCATCGTCGGTTCAACAAACAACCGCGCGGGAGCCGCCACGCGGATCGTCAGTGGAGCGTTATACGCCCCATTGAGCCGCCAACGGTATTCGCCCGATTCGAGTGAGGCCGGTAAACGCATGATGAACGATTGAATCACTACATCGCCCCTCTTCCATTTTGAAGGCGGATAGCTCGGCGTGATCGCCTCCTCACGCGAATACACTACCTCACCCTTCGCGCTGACCAACTCGATCTTCACCTTTTGATCTTTAACCACAACTTGTTCTGCTTGCCACTTCAACGACAAACGATAGAGCGACCCCACGCTTGCTTCACCACGATCCGCAAAGATATTAACCAACCTGATTCCATCCAGCGATGTCATCGTCGCCGCTAATGACTCATTCGTCGGGCGGCTTACCGCAAACTCGCCGATGCGCTGCTGATAAATTGCTTGACGATTTTCTTTGCGATATACCACCACTTCAATTTGATATTTATTCGGCGGCGCGGCATTGATCGTTTTCAATACGTAACTGTCGTAATAAAACTGATCAGGCGACCATTGATCGGTACCCGGTCTAAAACGCCAGTTACGCGGCTCTTCGGGAGACTCGTCCTGCCATTGCAAACCGTTCTCGTCCACCAAACGAATCGTGATCCCATAATCCACGCCGAGCGTGTGCTGCGCTTGCCACAACAGAGTCAATGTCGCCTTGTTCGTCTCGTTGTATTGCAAATTGTATCCATGCAGAGTCATCTCCCCTGCCACGTCAAAATTAATAAACTGGTGCTGCATTACGGGAGCGCCACGTTTAACTATCAATGATGGCGCAACAAACAACAAGACAATGAACAATGAACAATGAACAATGAACAATGAACAATCTCCAACTTCCAACTTCCAACTTCCAACTTCTAACTTCCAACTCCCCATCCCCAACAAGGCAAGTCCGCCCAACAGCAACATTGTCCCCAACGCCAAACCTGCGGTGACTTCCCGCACTCGCGTGTCGCCAAAATAAATTTCCAACCTGTGTTCGCCTGCGGGAACATCAAACGAGATCAAGCCGTTCGGTTGAGTCGGTTGGAGTTGAATCCGTTTGCCATCGAGAGTCGCTTCCCATCCGGGGAAGTAGAAGACGCGATACGTTGCAGTGGCGGCTTCCGCACCGGCAATAAGGTAGACCTCACGAGTCGGCTGCGCGGCGATCCGTTCCATCTTCCAATCTTTAATCTCCAATCTCTGAATCTCTTCGCCATTGATCAACGCTTCTTGATTCTTTTTAAAATCTGGGAACTCTTTGACCCACGTCGGAGTGTATTCGCCCGTCGTCGTCGTGCCAACTAACAACGGCGGAATTTCGTATCGCGCCAGATCGGCGAGTGACGGATTTTCGAGAGCAGGCTCGCGCGGCGGGTAAAGCATGGGGAGAGAAAAAGCGAAAAGCATATAGCAGATGGCTAATGGCGTATAGCGTATTGCGTATTGCGTATCACGTATCGCAGATTGCGGATGGCTATCGGCAATTTTGCTTGCTGCCAGCGCGAAGAACAATGAAGCGGGACCAAGAAATCGCCAAGGGAATGTCGAGCGTTGCAAGAGCGGGATTAAATCCCAGATGGGCTTTGACAAATCAATGACGAGGAATGAAGCAATGAGGGAGATGGAAAGAAAAAAATAAAACGTTCTGTTCGGCTCGCGCAAGAGTCCGCGTAGGCGGACTTCGCTTTGTGTTGCCGCGATTTCAATCGCCGCGATTCGCAAAGCGCCCCGTAGCGAAGCGGAGAGGGTAATCGCCGCAATTACCACAGCCACTATCGGCAACGACCTGACCAACGGTGGATTAACCAGATCGGCATATACCGGAAAGTTGGGAAGCGTGAACAGTTCATTCCAAAAGAAAAATTGACTGCGATAATTTAGATTGGCGTTGGCAAACGCCGCCTCGAACTGCACGTAAGGCAATTCGGTAACGGCTGGCACCCACACGGCTGAGGTGAGACTCAAGGCGAGGGCGAAGATAATGAAGAGCAAACCCACTCCCCAAATCCAACTTCCCAAGCGTCGCGCGGTGGTGAGCGGTTGAGTAACGATCACAAAAATTCCAAAGGCGGCGATGAACGGCAATTGTTGAATCGTCATGCCGATGTGCGAGACGATGATCGCCGCGATGGTGAGCGGAGCGATGACGATAAATTTGCTATCGCCGATTAGCGCGCGGCGCACTGCCCACAACGCGAGAGGGAAAAATGCGAGAGCGAGATTTTCTGGGAGACCGCCGCGCACATGCGCCGTGTAAAGAAGGTAAGGGCTGTAAGTGTAGGCAACGGCGGCGACAATTCCGGCAACATCATTTTTATTTTCGCTCGATGCGATTTCACCCTCTTCGTCGTAGTTAAATTGTGTTGAACCCCAAACATCTCGCGCCAGCAAATACGCGCCTACGCCCGACATCACAAGTGCAAAAATATAAGCGAGACGCAGCGACCACAAGAACGACAACCCGCTGAAATGGAAGAGGACGATGAGATAGTGCGCGCCGTAAGCGAAGTAGTTGAAGATGGGGTAACCGTATCCCAACGCGAGATCGGGCGCCCATCGTGGAAAAAAAATTCCACTGCGGACGAGTCGATCTAATTCGACGGCGCGGTAGAAGTGCGCCAGCGAATCATTGCTGCGCGGGATGTCGCCGCCGAAATATGGAAGCGCGGCGGGTAGGCAAATTAATACGATGAAGAGGAGAGGGAGGAAACGACGCAAGGGGGCGGGTGATGACTGATGGGAGATTGCGTGATGCGTATTTCGTATTGCGTATTCCGTTTGGCTATATGCCATTCGCGATACGCCATTCGCCATCTGCCATCGGCTAGATGCTGTTCGCCTTTCGATACTCGGCGATCTCGCCCAACACTCTGGCGCGATCATCTATCGCGCCACGCACAGGCAAGTGCAAGTCGCGCAAATAAATATCGTTGAGGGTTTTAAACTGCGTCGCCATCTTCTCACTGGGGTCAAACATTTTTTCGCGGACGGGTTTGAGCAACGTTTGCGCCAAACTCTTCTCGCCCGCACTAAACGGGTCAAGCAAGACGTTCAACACTTGCGCCGCCATACCCGTCGCTAACGGCGGCAGTGATTGATACAGATCGTTGATCGCTTTCAGCGTGATCTTAATGGACTGCCCAATGCCAAACGGCAAGTTGGCGAGAATGAAATCCACAAGTTGGGTCATGCGGCTGGTCAACGGGTCGAGTGACTTCACCGCCTGCCCAATCGCCGCCTCAACCACGCCGATGTTGCCGTTGAGCAAATCGATCTGACTCTTCAACCAGTCCACGCTGGCGCGAAAGAGCGCGAGTTGTTTTTCAAAATTATCGAACAAGGCGCGGGCGACCTCTAACCCGGCCGCCACCAACGGGGTCGCCGCCAACACGGTGAGGAAACCCGCGCTCGCCGCCGTCAACCCGTCCATCACCAACTTGTCAAACTTCACGCTGTCCAACTTCTCGAACAACGCCATCAACTTTTTATATTTCTCAAGTTGCGTTTGCGCCTCGTTGAGTTGTGTCCGCAATTTGTCGGCTTCAGTTTTTTTCTCAGTCAACGAGTTTTGCAGTTCGGCGTTCTTGGTCAACACTTGTTGCAGTTGCGTTTGCGATTGCGTCAGCGAGTCTTGCGATGACTTAAGTAAGCTCTGTAATTGGGCGATCTGATTCTGCGTTTGGAGTGAGGAGGTTGAGGCGGGGATCAAAGGTGATGCCGCCGTTGGCGGTGCAACTGCGAATCGGTTTGTTGCCATCGCCGCCGCGCCGCCGACGATCAATCCGCCACCCGTAAATAGAATCGCTTGCAACAAAAAATTTCGGCGATCTGAATTAAGTGAGTCGCTCATCGCTACACCTCTATATTCTTGTAAGCTTACACGTTTTAATCACGAATGTCACGAATATACGAATTTAACGAATAGAGCAATAAAAAATAAATTCGTGATATTCGCTCATTCGTGTTATTCGTAATGGAATTTACGCCTGTCGTCGCGGGCGATATTGAATCGCTTCCGCCAAATGCGCCGGCTGAATCGATTCGGAGTCGGCGAGGTCGGCGATAGTGCGCGCCAATTTTAAAATGCGGTGAAAGGCACGCGCCGAAAGTTGCAACTGTGTCATCGCCGAGCGCACTAAACTTAAACCGCTGTCGTCAAGTTTGCAATACATCCGCACTTCAGCCGGACGCATATCGGCGTTGGTGGTTCGAGTCGTCCCGGCAAACCTGCGGCGTTGAATATCGCGCGCCCGCTCCACCCGCGCCCGCACCACCGAAGACTCTTCTCCGAGTCGGGCGTCGGTTAATTTCAAATGATCGACTCGCGGCACTTCGACATAAACATCAATGCGATCTAACAAGGGTCCCGAGATTCTTTTTTGATAGCGGCTCACAACGGCGGGAGCGCAGGTGCATTCGCGCATCGGGTCGCCGTGCCAACCGCATGGACAAGGATTCATCGCGGCGATCAATTGAAAATTTGCAGGAAAAGTTAATGAGCCTTGCGCTCGCGCAATCGTGATCACTTTGTCTTCAAGCGGCTGTCGCAAAGTGTCTAACGCGCGTTGACCAAATTCGGGAAGCTCATCTAAAAATAAAACGCCGCGATGTGCTAACGAGATTTCGCCCGGGCGGGGCCAATTGCCGCCGCCGACGAGTCCGGCATGACTGATGGTGTGATGCGGCGCGCGAAACGGTCTGCGCCTGACGAGTGGGAGTTCATCGGGAAGTTGATCGGCAATAGAATAAACGCGCGTCACGTCCAACGCTTCATCAACGGAGAGCGACGGAAGAACGGAGGGCATC
>Ga0163199_1001613_pt1 | contig 14090 bp, 15 predicted proteins | sample PL_2010_150m_FD_113537 | JGI IMG/M metagenome (GOLD analysis project Ga0163199, IMG submission 113537) | Freshwater microbial communities from Powell Lake, British Columbia, Canada to study Microbial Dark Matter (Phase II) - PL_2010_150m | ecosystem: Environmental > Aquatic > Freshwater > Lake ... | reverse complement strand
GTTGCAGTTTCAGCTGCCCATTACGGTCGTCTAAAGACGACCTGTCTCTAACGGGATGAAATTTAAGTACCAGGCAAAAACATTGGAGAGCGAAAATCAGGTTGGCGTGGTTGAAGCTCCGAACCGGCAGACTGCCGAGACTATTTTAACGGGCCATAATCTTTTTATTCTGAGCATTGAAGAGGCCAACAAGCTAAGCTGGTATGAAAAAATTTCGGATTATTTTTTCAACCGTCTGAGAAGCAAGGAACTCGTTATCTTCACCAGGCAGTTTGCCATGCTGCTTGAAGTAAGAGTGCCGCTGGGTACAAGCCTGAAGACCATGCACGCGCAAACTAGCAATCCTATTTTAAAGGAGGCAGTTTTGCAAATTTCCGAAGATATAGATTCCGGCCTCCCGCTTTCCGGCGCACTGGAACGGCAGCCCGGAATTTTTTCCAATTTCTTTTTAAGCATGGTTCGTTCGGCGGAAGTCACGGGCAACGTCGAAAGCGTTATGGGTTTTTTAGCCGACTATATGGAGCGCGAATATTATCTTTCTCAAAAAGCCAAGTCCGCGCTTATTTATCCGGGCGTCGTAGTGACTCTCTTCCTTGTGGTTTCTTTCATATTGATAGCTTTTGTTATTCCGCAGATAAGCCCGGTATTCAGCGAGGCCGGAGTAAAACTGCCGCTTTTCACCATGATTCTTATCACAACAGGGTCTTTTCTCGGCCAGTGGTGGCCCATATTTCTTTTCGGAGTTTTTGTCGTCGTTCTGATGGCAATAGATTATTTTCAAACCGCTGAGGGCAAAGCCCTTAAGGACGAAATGAAAATAAGTTTGCCGATAATAAAAAAGATTTATCTTCCGCTTACCATCACTCGCATTGCCAATTCAGCCTCAATGCTTTTAAAGGGAGGCGTTCCAATGGTGCAGGCGCTTGAAATAATAGGAGAAACATCCGATAGCGTAGTTTACCGGGAAATAATGCACAAGATAGCCGATGATGTTCGGCAGGGACAGCCGCTATCGGTCGCTACCCTCAAACATCCGGGATATTTTCCAGCGATGTTTACCCAAATGCTTGGCGTAGGCGAAACCGCCGGACAGCTTGAGCAGACATTCACTCGCATCGCTACTTTTTATGGACGCGAAGCCGATTCCGCCGTTAATAACATCGTGGATCTTATCCAGCCGATTCTTGTCGTTGGCATAGGTATTCTCGTCGGCATTCTTTTTGCTTCGGTTCTTTTGCCGATTTACCAGCTTGTCGGGACGATACACTAATTAACAGGATAATGCTGATTTACAAAATAAATATGTTATACTTGAAACTATGAATAGAAAGTCCGCCAACAAAGGTTTCACACTTATAGAAATTTTGATAGTTGTCGCCATTATCGCCATACTGGCTTCTTCGGTTTTGGTAGGATTCGGTCCGGCGCAGAGACAAGGCCGGGACGCCAGGCGCTTAACGGACCTCCGCCAGGTACAAACCGCGCTTGAACTTTACTACGCCAAATGCGGGTATTATCCGGGAAATGCGCAGTCGGGTTCAACCTGTACGGGTTTTTCAGTAATAAATTCCTGGGCCAGTCTTCAAACCGCGCTTGTAGGTAGCGCTATAGGGATAAATCAGATTCCAAACGATCCTACCAGCGGGAAAAATTATGTATATGGATCCGCTACTGGCAGCGGCTATGTTTTGGGCGCCGATCTTGAACAAACGGGGAATCCGGCTCTTCAAACGAGCGCACAAGGAACGGTTGAAGGTGTTACCGGTTGCGGCGCTGGCACGAGATACTGCGTACAATTCTGACGACTTTTCATAGGCGCATTTTTACGTCCGGCGTTTTTCTGTTGCCCGCTGTGGTTTAACTTAATTATGAATTTCATTTTGTTTTTTCTTGGCGCGGCAATCGGGAGCTTTATCGGCGTAGTCGCCGACCGCTACAAAGAGGATTTGCCCATTTGGGACCGGGAGATTATCGGCGGGCGTTCGCATTGCGAGTTTTGCGGGAAAAAGCTCCGCTGGTTCGAGCTGATTCCGATTTTGAGTTTTCTTTCGCAAAAGGGCAAATGCCGTTCCTGCAATCACAAACTGGGCTTGCGCTATCTTTACACGGAAATAATAAGCGGACTTCTTTTTGTTTTTGTTCCCTCCATGCTTTCCCAAAATTTCTACCTTCTATCTTCTACATTCTACATTCTATCTGCTCTGTGGCTTCTTGTTTTTTCATTCCTTCTGCTTATATCTCTTATAGACAAGCGATTAAGAATAATTCCGAACGAAGCCAGCGCGGCCATCGTCATTTTCGGAGCTTTAATAATTTTTTTTCAGCCGTTCAATGAATTTTCGAGGTCTTTCATCGGACATTACGCGATGCTGTTCGGTTGGCACTTTAATCCATGGTTGAATCACATGCTTGGGGCGGCGGCTGCGGGAATTTTTTTCGCGGCGCTGATTTTTATCACAAAGGGGCGCGGTATGGGCGGCGGCGATATGAAGCTCGCGGCAGCGCTCGGATTCGTTTTCGGCTGGCCGGATATTCTGCTCGTTGCGATTTTGTCTTTCATCATAGGTTCCGTTTTCGGAATAGGAGCAATTCTTCTTAAAAAAGAAAGATTAAAAAGCCATATAGCTTTCGGGCCATTTCTTGCTTTCGCGGGCTTAATCGTCTTTTTCTTCGGATACACGATAGTTAATTTCTATTTCAGCTTATTCGGAATAGTCTGAAGATTTGCGAATAACTTATTGTAAATTGGAGAAACCCTCAGGGTCTCTAACGACTGGCGGAAAAATCATACAATTATATAATTCAGCTTAATGGCCCACGATAAAAAAACTGTTCACAACCCATCATTCGCAAAACATAATTTTCGGAGCGGTTTTACGTTGATAGAGCTTATCGTAGTCATCGGGATAACAACGCTTCTTTCCTCGGCCCTGATCTCCTTCAACCATACCAGCCGCCAGCAGATAGTGCTTTACGCCGAAGAGGTAAAGCTGGCTCAGACGATTTTCCGCGCCAAGTCGCTTGCCATGTCTTTATACCTCCAGTCGGCGGGTTCGGGAATATGCGGTTACGGCGTACATGTTGATTACACGGCCAAGAACTATTCTATTTTCAGCTATAACAAGCCTGCCGGTTCGAACTGCCAGAACATAAGTGCCATAAACACCGGTTCCGAGAACATTATTTCAACATTTAAAATCGGCAACGGAGTCATATTGCTGTCTTCTCCCAGCGCCAAGACAAGGCTCGATGACGTTCTCTTTATTCCGCCGGACCCCATAACTCTTCTTAATTCCGGCGGCGCGCCGGCGCTTAACGGCCAGGCCTCGATAGTATTACAGACTTTGGACGGTTCGCTTTCCGCGCCGATAAATATCAACTCGGCGGGCTTGATAGATTTTTGATGTATAATTAATTATTCTTCGCCATGAAAATCAACGATAAAAGTGGGCAGGCTTTGATAGAAGCTTTGGTTGCCATAGGCTTTATGACCGTCGGGTTTTTGGCAATTTTTTCCCTATTGTCCAGGTCTTTGAGTCTTAATCGCTCATCCGCGGAAAGCTATACGGCCGCCTATCTTGCGGCGGAAGGGATAGAAGTTGCCAGAAATATTGTCGATGCCAACGGTATTCAAAAAAAAGCCTGGAGCGACGGTTTCTCGAGCGCCGATTACGAAGTTCAGTATGACAGTACGTCATTTACGAGCAATCAGAACCGTTTTATTTTTTACAATCCATCCACCAATCTTTACAGTTACAGCGGCTCGATTCAAACGCCGTTCAAACGCTTGATAAGAATAAGAATGATTAGCGCTGCCGAAATAAGGGTGAACTCGATAGTTTCGTGGACAAGCCTGGGCGGAGGAAGCCCGCAAATAAATGTCGAAGACCATTTCATGAACTGGCGCATTTAATGAAGAACTATTTATCAAAAAACAGAACGGGTTTTACCCTTGTCGAACTCATGGTCGCGCTAGGGTTATTCTCGATTCTTTTGCTTATGACCGTAGGCGGCTTCGTTCGTTCTTTGAGAACGGAACGGCAGACATCGGCGTTTACTTTCGTCAACAACAGCTTGAGCATAGCAATCGAGCAAATGGGAAAAGAAATAAGGACCGGAAGGAATTTTTGCGCTGGCGGAACCTCATGCCAGTCTTCGAGCATTCTTTCTTTTCTCAGCGCCAAGGGGGCAATCATCACTTACTGTCTTGATGGCGATGCAATCAAACGCAATGCCGGTTCAGACTGCCCTTCGGGAAAGAAAATAACCGGGGACAATGTCAACGTACAATATCTGACATTCCTTATTTCCAATAATCAAGGCAACAACGGCTGGCCGCCGCGCGTAACCATACTCGTCGGTGCCAATTCAAAAAAACAAACGCCGTCGAGCTATAACGTAAATCTACAGACAACCGTCAGTTCAAGAAGTTTGGCCGGATTAAGATGAAAAAACAAAATCAAAAATTCAAAATCAGCCGACTTGGCAGGAAAGGACAAGTTATGCTCTTGAGCGTGCTTACTCTAGGCTCGGTTATGCTGGGAGTCACGGCCATATCCAGTTTTCTTGTAATTTATCAAATAAGAATGACATCGGACATCGTCGATTCGACGAAAGCCATTTTCGCAGCTGACGCGGGAATAGACTGGGCGAATTATCAATTCTCCAATCCGACATCCACCAATTTGCAGGCCCCTGTTTTTACCAACGGAGCTTCGTTCACCGTGCAATGCTATGTCGCCTCCAATCCAACGAGTTGCCAAAACACTTCCATCACGGCCATCAGATCTTTGGGTCAATCCGGGACATCTTACCGCTCTTTCGAATTGGGACTCTGAAGTAATTTGAACTTTGAAAACCGATGGATAAAAAAACCGCCAAAGACAGAATTGAACACCTTAAAAAGGCTATCGGAAGATACAGGCACGAGCGTCTCGTTCTCAACAAGGAAAGCATTTCTCCGGAGGCCGAAGACGCGCTCAAAAAAGAACTCTTTGATCTTGAGCAGGAATTTCCGGAATTCGTCACTCCGGATTCGCCGACTCAGCGCGTCGGAGGACAACCGCTGAAACAATTCAAAAAAGTCCGCCACGAAGAGCGTATGCTCTCTTTCAACGACGCTTTCTCAAAAGAAGACGTCAATGACTGGCTGGAAAGACTTTCCAATTTTCTGGGGAGAAAAATAAACGGGCCGTTTTACGCCGAACTTAAAATCGACGGCCTTGCCATAGAGCTTGTTTATGAAAATGGCGCTTTGGTTCAGGGTTCGACCCGCGGCGACGGCGAAATCGGCGAAGACGTGACTCAAAATCTAAAAACCGTAGAGGCAGTCCCGCTAAAACTAAACCCTAGTGGCAACACCCTATACCCTAATCACCTCGTCGTACGCGGCGAAGTTTTTTTGAACAGAAAAGAATTTGACGCCATAAACCGCGAGCAGATTAAAAAAGGTCTGAAGCCGTACGCCAATCCACGGAATGTAGCCGCTGGTTCTATCAGGCAGTTGAACCCGAAAATAACCGCCGGCCGCAAACTGGACTCGTTCCAGTACGATATCGTCGTAAAAATGGGCCAGAAAAAACACAGCGAAGAGCATGAAATTCTCCATAACCTCGGTTTCCGGATAAATGAAAACAACAAAATCTGCGCGACCATCAATGATGTTTTTGAATTCCATGAATACTGGAACAAGCACCGGGAAAAACTTCCCTACGAAATAGACGGCATAGTCATCGTCGCGGACGACAACAGTGTTTACGATTCCGCCGGAGTTATCGGGAAAGCGCCGCGCGCCGCCATTGCTTACAAGTTCTCGCCGAAAGAGGCGACAACCATAGTTGAAGACATAAAAGTTCAAATCGGGCGGACAGGGACTGGCACACCCGTGGCAGTAATGCGGCCCGTCAATGTCGGCGGCGTCACTATTGCCCATGCCACCCTTCACAATGCCGATGAAATTAAAAGGCTGGGCCTGAAGATAGGAGACACTGTTATTGTTAGTCGCGCCGGTGACGTTATTCCGCAGGTGACCAAGGTCTTAAAAGAACTTAGAAATGGAAAGGAGAAGGAATTCAGGATGCCTTCACATTGCCCCGTTGATGGGGCAAAGATGGTACGGGACGGCGTCGCGTGGCGATGCTCAAACCCGCGGTGCGGCGCCAGGCATCGCGAAGCGCTTTACCACTTTGTTTCGCGCAAGGCATTCGACATCCGAGGCTTGGGGCCGAAAATAATCGACCGGTTTTTGGACGAAGGTTTGATTTCCGACGCAGCGGATATTTTCGAAATAAAGGAAGGAGATATCGCAACGCTGGAACAATTCGGAGAAAAGTCAGCGGGGAAAATAGTTAAGGAAATAGAAACCAAAAAGAAAGTAACGCTCAACAGATTTATTTTTTCGCTCGGAATATTGCATGTCGGCGAAGAGACCGCCAGCCTGCTGGCGCAAAAGGTATCAGGTATCAAGTATCCCTCCTCCGCTAAAGCTTCGGCGGGCAGGCAAGTATCAAGGCCGAAAGAATTGGAAAAGTTTTTCAAAAACCTGAGCATCGAGGACCTTCAGGAAATTCCCGATATCGGCCCCAAGGTGGCGGAAAGTATTCATAGCTGGTTCGGGGAATCGAGGAATGTAAAGCTTTTGGAAAAATTGGATGACGCAGGCATTGTTATAAAAAGTGACAAGAGACATGGAACAAGTGACAGGTTAAAAGGAAAGACTTTCGTCATTACCGGCAGCCTTGAATCAATGCCGCGCGACAACGCCAAAGAAAAAATCCGCCAGCTCGGTGGCGACGTTTCCGAATCGGTCAGTAAAAAAACTTCTTATGTCGTTGTAGGTAGCGAGCCTGGTTCCAAATACGAAAAAGCCAAGGAACTCGGCGTCAAAACAATAAACGAAAAAGAACTTCTGGAATTTTTGAAATAAATGCCTATTTCAAAAACGCTAAATCAAAATTTTTTCAAAAAATGGTCACGGGAGATGGCATACGTGCTCGGCTTTTTCTCGGCGGACGGAAGTATGTATAAGACAAAGCGCGATACATGCTTTATAGAATTTCAAATTACTGACGGTGATTTATTAAAAACGATAAGAAGTCTTCTAGGTTCAAATCATAAAATTTCAATTAGGAATAGAAGCAATGGGACACAAAAAGACATACATCGTATTCAGATTGGCAGCAAAAAAATTTTTGATGACCTAATCAGTCTAGGATTGACGCAAGCGAAAAGCAAAACGCTAAAAATGCCTGCAGTTCCAGACAAATATTTCTCCGATTTCGTGCGCGGCTATTTCGACGGCGACGGCAATGTAACGATAGGGAATTATTTTAGAAAAGAAACAAACAAAAAGAGAAAACTTATATTTTCCGGATTCATTTGCGGCAGCAGTGACTTCTTAAAAGAAATGCATAAGAAATTAAAAAAATTTTCAGGAGTACAGGGTGGTACGCTATATCATCACGATGGAGCATGCCGGCTATATTTTTCCACTAAAGACAGTTTCGCACTCTACAATTTTATGTATTCTCATGTTCGCAATAAACTATTTCTTCCAAGAAAGCGTAAAAAATTCGAAAGCTATTTTGGGGTTGCCCGAATAGGGTAAATAGATTATCCTCTTTTTGTAACTAAATTGCGGGCGTAGCGTAGTCTGGCTTAACGCGCCTCCTTGTCAAGGAGGAGATCGCCGGTTCGAATCCGGTCGCCCGCGCCAGTTTCTCTATCGCAAATAAATAATAATAAAAATAATGGCCGCTGATACTATTATCTGCTGCGCTATTCCCTTGACCGGTTCATTGTCTAATCTTTTTTCCGAATGTATTCCTTCATGCAGCCACTGGAACCAATAAAGAGGTTTGAAATTTTGGAATCGATAATAAAGAACCTGTATTGCGTCGGGCAAAGCGCCGGCGAAAGCCGCGAAAAAAACCAGCCAAAAATTTCCGGGATAAAAAACTTCTGAAATAGCCAAGGAAATAACCAGGCCTATGCAGAAATCAATTCCCGTCCGGAAAATATCTTTCAAAAAACTTCTACCAAAGTCCAGTTTTTCGCCAAATGGCGACGAATTGTCGGCGCTTTTGGAAAGTATTCTGTAATGCCAGTGCGGAAATGCGTCCAAAACAAAATGGCTTAAAAATGCCGCAATGAGAGCGGCTATCGGGTTATTGCGTAAAGCCAGCGCGACTGCCGTTCCGGCTAAAGCGTGTGTTGATAGAACCATTATGGAATTATTTTATATTGTTTCCCTTATTCAAGGAAGCTGTGGATAAGATAATATGTTTCGCATTGAAACTAGATTTGGTACAATATAGCCAATGGCAGCAAATCAAGAACTTAAAAATTATATTGTCGAACAGACTAAACTCGGCGTTTCCAAAGACGCAGTAAAAAGTGCGCTTCTTGAGGCGGGCTGGAAAGAAGATGATGTCAATCAGGCAATAGCAGAAGCCCAGCCGGCATCGCAGGGCGCAGCCGCGGCTTCATTTAAGCCGGTTTCGCCAGTTCAGCAAACACAACCGTTTCAACCGGCGAAGCCAGCAGAAGTTTTGCAAACATCAAAGCCGGTCAATATGTCCGGTTTATCCAGCCCCGTGACGAAAGATTCTCCGGTTTCTTTTGTAACTAGCGATATTTTCAAATCAAGAGGCGAACCTGTTTTCCAGCCTTCAGGCATGAAAAGCCAAGCATCTTCAAATTCTCCGGAAGCCAAACCGCAAGTAATTTCCATGGCGCCAAATAACAAATCAGGCGAGGGTAGGGGAAGAAAAATTTTTTCTATATCGCTTGGAGTTTTATCGATTATTCTGCTCGGCGGCAATGTTTATTTCTTTTTACAAAACAGGGACCTTAGTTCGAAAATCGGCGCTTTATCAGGGGTAAGTGCTTCAACTGAAAATCAAGTCGCTTCCCTAACAGCAGATAAAAAAAATCTGACAGACCAAATTAATTCCATTAATAAGACACTGGCCGATTTGAACAGCCAGATTTCCATTTTTGCCGCGTCAGCCACCGGCTCGACATCCACCGTTTCTTTTGAAATCAGCGGTACGCTCGGCGGAGGAGGAAAATCTCTTTATTCGGTAACGACAAGCAAAAACGTCGTACTTCTCATCAAAAATTCAAAAGATACCGATGTCGATACCGTGCTTAAATCTCTTATCGGCACACAGGTTGGTATCGGAGGGACTCATCAGCCGGAATCCAATCAACTAACGGTAATTACGATAAACGGGCAGCCTGTACTGGGAGCCGCGAAAGCGGCGGCTGCGGCTGCAAGCTCGACGCAGAGTTCGGGACAAACGAGTACAAGCACCGGCAAAGCCGCCACAAGCACTCCTTAATTTAATATAGCTCCGGAGCAGTTGTCTTTTCGTAATATTGTCCGAGGCCGAGTATATCGGGCTCGTGCCATGGTTTGCCGATAAGCTGAAAACCTACAGGCAGGCCTTCTTTTTTTTCACGTACAGGAATTGAAACGGCGGGCAATCCCGCCAGGTTCACGGGAATCGTGAAAATATCTTCAAGATACATAGTAAGCGGGTCAGCAGTTTTTTCTCCTATTTTGAACGCCGGACCCGGAGCTACGGGCGTCATTATGACGTCAACTTCCTCAAAGGCATTATCGAAATCGTTTTTGATGAGCCGGCGCACTTGTTGCGCTTTTTTGTAATAGGCGTCGTAATACCCAGAAGACAAAACGAAAGTTCCGAGAATAATTCGGCGTTTACTTTCAGAGCCGAACCCTTCACCGCGCGTTTTGAAATAAATGTCTTTTAAACTTGACCCTTGACCCTTGACCCTTGACCCATATCTGATGCCGTCAAAACGTGCCAAATTGGAACTTACCTCCGCGTAATTAATAATGTAATAACACGATAAAGCGTATTTGGTGTGAGGCAGGGAAGTCTTTTTGAATTTCACGCCGAAACTTTCCATTGTTTTCATGGCGAGCCTGACTGAATTTTCAACTTCTTTATCGAGCCCATCGATAAAATATTCTTCGGGAATACCCACAGTCATTCCTTTTATTTTTTCAAAATCTGGATTCAGCAGCCTGTTTTCATAATTTTCGCTGGCGAGCGGCTCCGAACTTGTCGCATCGAGCGGGTCGCGTCCGCGTATGGCATTGAAAAGCAAAGCCGCATCACCGACAGTTTTTGTGAGCGGTCCGATTTGATCCAGGCTTGAAGCCATTGCAATCAGGCCGGAGCGGGAAACGGCGCCATATGTCGGCTTTAGTCCGACGACTCCGCAGAACGAAGCCGGTTCGCGAATAGAACCGCCCGTGTCAGAGCCCAGTGCGCCGAGTGCGAGATCTGCGGCGACCGCAGCCGCCGAACCGCCAGAAGAACCACCCGGGACTCTTTCGAGGTCGTGCGGATTTTTAGTCACCTTGAAGGCCGAATTTTCCGTGGAAGAACCCATTGCGAATTCGTCCATATTTGTTTTGCCGATAAAAACGACTTGCTCAGTCTTCAGTTTTTGGATTACTCCCGCGTCGTAACTAGCGACGTAGTTTTCAAGAATTTTGGAGGCGGCTGTGGCCGGTTGGCCTTTTATGAGTATATTGTCTTTTATGGCGAGAGGAACGCCTGCCAATGCTCCTGTTGGTTCGCCATTGGCTACCAAGTCGTCAACGGCTTTGGCCTGCCTAAGAGCACCTTCTTCGTCAAGGCTCAAATAAGCGCCGATTTCCGAGTCCTTTTCAGAAATTTCTTTAAAAAATCCCTTCGCTATTTCAAGCGCAGAAAAATCCCTTTTCAGAAGGCCGTCGTGGAATTTTTTTATAGTCAGGTTTTTATGGTCGAAACTGGCCATTTGATTATTCGAATACCGGCGGGACTTTCAGGAACCCGTCTTCCGATTCCGGGAAGGCATCGGCGCCCGCGCCCTGATTGGTATTGGTTCTTTCTTCATCCTCGCGGAATGAGTTTTTAAACTCGGTCCCGCCGTTCATCGGCTCGACGCCCGAAGTATTAAGTGATTTCAGTTCGTCGAAGTGGCCGAGTATTTTACTCAAATCCGCGAGAAGTTTTTCTTCCTCTTTTTCCTCAAGTTTGATTCTCGAAAGCTCGGCGAGATGTTCAAGCGTCTTTTTTGAAATGGATGAATCTGACATTTTCTTATTCTACTATTTTTTCAGCAGTTTTTTAAGTGAGGCATCGATTCCCGCCGGCAAGAAATTCCGGTTGTCCCAAGAGCCCAGAATCTGGGCGGCCCCGTCTTTTTTACAAAGTGTTTTAAATTCGGCGGAAAAGCGTTTAAGAAGTTTTGGCAGAGCCCTTTTTTCTTCATGGTATTTTTTGAGCGTGAGACATATCGCGGCGCGCATCTCTTTTTTTGTACCAATGCAGTCAAACGGCCTCGGTCCTGATAAGCCGAGGAACGCCGGTATGTAATGCCACAGCGATGCGTCGTTTAAAAGTGCGCGCCCGAAAATTCTTGTAAGCTTACCTTCGTCGATGAATGGCGACAGAAGAAAATATGTCGAAAGACATTTGGGGCAACGGCCGCACCAGGCGTTTTTTTTCAGAAATACGTTGCAGCTTTTGAACGCGTTGAAGTAACGGGGGAATTTGGAGAAAATTTGTCCGATCTGAAGTTCGTATATCGGGCGGAGCGCGCTGAAGTAGTTTATTGTTGGCGAGAGATAACACTTGGCGTACTCGCGAAATTTTTTCTCAAACGCGAAACTCTTCGAATACTGATGGTTTATATTCCGTCCCTTCCACTTGATGTTTTCTTCGTTGGCACTTCTTTCTTGAGAAATGGCTATCCGGCTGAAGTCGAACAGGGCGGAAGAAAGCGTCGAGAGGAAGGCCAAATAAGCCGAAAAAGGTGTATGACCGTTCAGGTATCCTTTCCCGTTTAGCCGGAGAAGTTCCGGGTCAATGGAGCGGCTTATCATTATAGGGGCGGCGTTGGTGGCCGCGGCGCTTGCCGCAAAAGCCGAAGGCACGTTGCCGAGAATTAGAGGCCTGAATTCTTTTCCATAACTTTTCACTATTTCCATGGTTACCAAAGAATCCTTCCCTCCGCCTATCGGGACAAGAAATCTGTCTTTAGGCAGCCGTTTCTTGAAAATCGGAGCTGCCTTTTTTTGGGCCGCGGTAATGGTAAAAAAGCTGCGCGCGTAGGGATTTATTTTGTTTTGATAAAAGAACTCTCCGAGGCCGTTTAGTATAAGATTTTTCCAGAAAGAAATTTGACGAGCGTTTAGCGGCCCTGCGTTTACAACTATGTTTGGACTAAGAGTGCATTTCCAGTAGCTCGGTATTTCCGCCAGGCCGAGGTGAAAAACAAGATTGTCGAGAACTTCTTTCCGGATTTTTTTAGCGGCTGTCGGAACGTTTTTTACGACTACGCGCGGGTTGAAAACAACGTCAGGTTCGAGCTTGAAGCGGAAGTCCATGCAAAAGTCTTTTCCCTTGAATGACCAACGGAAGCTCTCGTAAACGAAGCGAGGATGCTTTTTCCTCAATATTTTGTAATTCATTTATGGTGAGTTTGTCGAACCATCATTTAAGTTTTTTTACCGCCCTTTTAAAAACCTCTCCGCGTTCTCCGTAATCTTTGAACATATCGAAGCTCGCCGAGGCGGGGGACAAGAGCACGATATCTCCTGGCTTGCCTTCCCTATGGGCGAGGCGCACGGCTTCGCTCATGCTGTTAGCGAATATTATTCTGATTGATTTTGATGCCCCGCCGCTTTTTATGACTTTTGAAATTTTGTTTTTGTTTTCTCCAATCAATATTACTGATTTTGCATATTTTTTTATCGCTTTGCAAAAATTTGAATAATCAAGGCCGCGCTCTTTTCCTCCAGCTATGAGAATCGTGTTTCTACCCGTGGTTTCAAGCGCGGCTGTCGCGGAACCGGGGTTTACCGCCGCCGAGTCATTTAAATATCGTACCCCACTGACATTTTTTACGAACTCCATTCTGTGTTCCAGTCCCCGGAAATTTTTAACGGTTCTCATGATGATTTTTTCGGGAACGCCGAAACTTTTAGCGACAGTCGCTGCCATTACCGCATTCTTGAAATTGTGAGTGCCTTCCACCGATAAATCTTTGGGCAAAAAAAGCCTGAAAATCTTTTCATTTACTCCGATTTTTTTGCCTTTTCCTTTAGAAGCCGCGTACCGGCTCAATTCGCTGTTTTTAAAGAAGAAAATCTTGTCCCCGGATTTTTGATAGCGGCCGATATTGGCTTTGGCGTCGTAATATTCTTTGAGATTTTTGTGTGCGTCGAGATGGTCCGGGAAGACATCGAGAACAGCGGCGATATGTGGCGAATTCTGCAGGTCCTGGAGCTGGAAGCTCGAAAGTTCAAAAACAATCAGGGATTTTTTATTGACCTCCGAAAGAATATCCAGAATAGGTTTGCCGATGTTCCCCGCCAAAAAAGCTTTTCTCCCTGCAGCTTTCAGTATTTTGTAAACAAGAGTTGATGTTGTCCCCTTGCCTTTTGTTCCTGTGATCCCGATTATGGTTCCCGGACAACGCTCGAAAAACAGATTGGTGACGCTCGATATTTCAACTCCTTGTTTCTTGGCTTTTTGTATTTCGGGTAAAAGATAGGGTATGCCAGGCGAGCGGAAAACAATGTCGAAGCTTTCCAGACTTTTAAGATAACTTGGTCCGGTTATTTTTTTTACTCCAGCCGGAATTTTGACTTTGGGACTTTTGTCCAAAATCCATATTTCCGTGTCCTTGAACTCCTTGTCTTTTTTAAGAAATTCCAAAATGGAGTGTCCTTCTCTTGCAAAACCCAAAATAGCAATTTTCATTTTATTGGTGCCGACGGCAGGGATCGAACCTGCGACCTTGGCCTTATGAAAGCCCTGCTCTGCCACTGAGCTACGCCGGCGCTACTTCGCTCCGATATTACATCGGAGCTTCGAAGCGCAAGCAGTATTGAAAATCATACACTTGCCCTTCCGAAGCTCAAATATAACCTAAGCGTAGGAGGGAGCTACGCCAGCGTCACGAGTCATTCTGCCATCAATTTTAATTTTTGACAATCGGTCGCATTACTAATATAATTCGCATACTTTTATATGGTTCACAGTATTAAACTACTTGTT
>Ga0163199_1001612_pt1 | contig 14090 bp, 9 predicted proteins | sample PL_2010_150m_FD_113537 | JGI IMG/M metagenome (GOLD analysis project Ga0163199, IMG submission 113537) | Freshwater microbial communities from Powell Lake, British Columbia, Canada to study Microbial Dark Matter (Phase II) - PL_2010_150m | ecosystem: Environmental > Aquatic > Freshwater > Lake ... | reverse complement strand
ACTGAAGAAATATACCGGACTTCAGGTCAACCGGGATCCGGGAGAGATCCTGGTGTGGCTGGGCAGCATCCTGCTGATCGCGGGGATCATGATCGCTTTTTTGATGTCGCACAAAAAGCTGTGGATATCGCTTAGAACCGATAACAAGGGGAAAAGTGAATTGACGATCGGCGGGACGGCAAACAAAAACCGCGACGCCTTTGCACGGGAAACAGAGCAGATGATCCAGAACCTGAAGGAGGTTTCTTAATGACCAATTCTTTGTTATTCGGTATTTCGATATTTGTATACTTTTTCGCGATGGTTCTTTACATCTCTTACCTGGCTTTCCGGTCTGAGATGCTGGGGAAGGTCGCGAGCCTCTCCATGCTCGGCGGCGTCGTTGTGGAAACGGCGGCGATCGGTATGAGGTGGTACGAATCCTACCAACTGGGGATCGGCCGCGCGCCGCTGACGAATCTATATGAATCATTGGTCTTTTTTGCCTGGACGATCGCGCTGATCTATCTTGTGCTGGAGAGAAAGTTCAAGATGAAGACCATGGGCGCTTTTGTCGCTCCCTTCCCGTTTCTGGTCATGGCCTATGCTTCATTGAATCCAAATGATATTCAGCCGTTGGTGCCGGCGCTGAAGAGCAACTGGCTTATTTCGCACGTGGTAACCTGTTTTGTCGGATATGCCGCCTTTGCCGTCTCCTTCGTCGTCAGCATCCTCTATCTGTTCAAAGCCGGATCGGAGAAACGTTCCCCCAAGTCCGCCGGGTCGTTCTGGGATTTCCTACCCTCCTCTGCCGCGCTCGACGAGATCGGCTACAAGACCATCGCGATTGGATTCCCGCTTTTAACCATCGGGATTGTCACGGGCGCCTTCTGGGCCAACGTGGCGTGGGGGACATACTGGAGCTGGGATCCGAAGGAGACCTGGTCGCTGATCGTCTGGCTCATCTATGCGGCCTATCTGCATGCACGGATCACCCGCGGCTGGCGGGGCAAGAGGGCGGCCATCCTCTCCATCGTCGGTTTCGCCGCCACCATCTTCTGCTACCTCGGCGTGAACCTGATCCTCTCCGGCCTCCACAGCTATGGCGGCGCCTCCTAAGAAAAGGGGACATCCATGATTTATTTATTGTGCGGGCCGGGAAGACCGGAAAGAAAATAAATCTGTCCCCTTTTTCCCGCCCGATTCATCATTTTACCTTTACTTTATCAGTCTCTTATGGCATAGCCCGCGTGAGTTTTTTATCATTACATCGTGAGGTAAAAGAGAAATGGGAAATCTGGAATGTCCACAATGCGGCAACGCCCTGGCAAACGGGGTGGCGGTCTGCGGAGCGTGCGGCACGGAAGTGAAAGACAACGAAGTGAAAGACGATAAAGGGGTCCTCCCTCCCCAGGAGAAGAGGCCGGGCAGAAAAAATCTCTATGCCATTCTTGCCGTTGTGCTGGTGGTTTTGGGAGGCGCGGCCGTGCTGATCTTTACAGGTCTGCTGCCGAACCCGATGAAGGGCGGCGGTTCAACGGCCGCGATCGTCAACGGGGAAAAGATATCGATCGCGGAGGTCGATCAGAAATTCAGCCTCTATCAAAAAATGTCCGGGAAAAGCGGTCAGCCGGATTCTAACACCCCCGAGGGCAAAGCGGCGGCGGCGGATATGAGGATGCAGATCCTGAATGCAATGATTCAGGACAAAATCCTGGCGACCGAAGCGGCCAGGGAAAAGATCACCGTTCCCCCGCAGGAGATTGCCGACAAAATTTCCGGCGTAAAAAAGGGTTTGAATCTTTCCGACAAGGATTTTGATGCTTTCCTGCAAAATCATGCCATGACGCCGGCCGCTTTCGAAAAGCGAATCGAAAAGGATCTCCTGATCTCCAAACTCATCGCGAAAGGGACACAGGAAAAGGGGTTGACTCGGGAGGCCTGGATCGGCGAGCTCAACAAAAGGGCTAAGGTCGAGATCCTTCCGAAATAACGATCTTACAGTGTGATCAAGGGGAGGGAGTCCTATCACCGTTCGGCGGCGTTACTCCCCCCCTGCCGGTTTCCCGTCGAGGAACGCCGGCTCTACCCGGTAAATGGAGTATGAGTATGAATGTGAATATGAAGCGTTCCATGTTTTTTGTATCATTAATGATGACGGTTTTGGCGGCCGTGGTGTTCAGCGGCTGTGCGCAACCCCCCGCGGCTGAGAAGTCCGCCGCCAAAACCGCCATGGATGCCGCTGTATCCGCAGAGGCGCCAAGATATGCATCTGCCGATTTTGCAGCGGCCGTGAAGCTCTGGGACACCTCGGAAACTCAGGTGAAGGAAAAGAAGTATCCCGAAGCAAAGCAGGGCTATATTGATGCCAAAGCCGCTTTTGAAAAGGCTTCAGGCGCCGTCGCAGCGGGCAAAAAAGCCGTGGTCGGCGAAGTGAGCACCGACGAACTGAAGGCCGCCGTGGCACGTCTGGAGAAAGACTGGCAAAATCTTCAGATCCTCGCCAAGAAGGTGGAAGCGAAGTTAGAGAAGAAAAAACTCTGGGAAAATGACGCAAAAACCTTTACCGAACGCTTGAAAGCGGCAAAGGATATGACCGCCACCGATCCGATCAGCGCCAAGCTCAAGATTGATTCTCTGCGGCCCTTTATTGCTTCATACACAGAATTATTCAAGCAACTTGAGGCAGCTCCTGCAAAGCGTCAGAGAACAAAATAATAGGACGGAAATACACCGTGAGGTAAATGAAATGGAAAATCTCGAATGTCCCCAATGCGGCAACGCCTTGGCAAACGGGGTTGCGGTCTGCGGCGCATGCGGCAAGGAAGTGAAAGACGATGAAAGGGCTATCCCTCCTCATGATCAGAATCGCGAGAAGGGGGCGGGCGGGAAAAAGCTCTATGCAATTCTTGCCGTTTTGCTGGTGCTTTTGGGAGGCGCGGCCCTGCTGATTTTTACAGGCCTGCTGCCGAACCCGATGAAGAGCGTTGGTTCAACGGCCGCGATCGTCAATGGGGAAAAAATAACCATGGCTGAAGTAAACCAGAAACTTGAGGCATATAAAAAAGTCTACGGGCAGGTCGGCAAGATGGATTTTTCCAGCCCTGAAAGGAAAAAGGCTCTGGATAATATACGAAGGCAGATCGTGGAGGTTCTGATTCAGGAACGGATGCTGGTTACCGAGGCAGTCAAGGAAAAGATCGCCGTTTCTCCACAGGAGATCGCCGCTAAGATTGCATACGTAAAAAAGGGTTTGAATCTTTCCGACAAAGATTTTGATGTGTTCCTGGAAAAAAATGGGATCACGTCAGCCCATTTCGAAAAGCGAATCGAAAAGGATCTCCTTATCGCCAAACTCGTTGCCAAGGGTATGCAGGAAAAGGGATTGACCAAGGAAGCATGGTTTGCAGAGCTGCAGAAAAGGGCAAAAGTTGAGATATTGCGTTGAGCCAGATCGATGTTAATGAGGCATCATACTCTCGGCAGTGAGCAGACGAAACACCAAATCCGGTGCACCGGTTCCAACCAGCAAGGATCGGTTGGCGAACCAAAGCTTGAGAGCCCCCTCCCGATTGCCCTGCATCAGGGAACCCGTCATTCCGGAAGCGACCAGAAATCTCAGCGCCTCGAGATTCTTTTGCTGCCCGCTCTCCAGAATGGTTTTCGCCCTGCTTACCATGGCGCCTGCATCCCGCACGCCTACCGCCTTGAATAAGGATATCCAGTTTTTTTCTGCCGCCGACAGCATACGAGCGCAGGGACCCGCTTCCAGTTTAGCCCAGATGGCCTCCAATTCCTGCGGTCTCAAATAGGGGACGATATCCTTTGCCGTAGTGAAAAGATCGATAAATCTCCTGTTTGCATCCCCATCGGGACCGCACTCATAAAAAATCTGCCTGAACTGCCGGGCCTGCTGTTGAATAGCCGGGGGAACATTCCCGTAACGTGGGCCAATACTCCCCGAAAGGCTATAATCACGCAGAACCATCGCCTTATACATCGATTGCGATTTGACATAAAATGAAGGGAACGAAACATCGGTTACCGCCCACTCTGGTGGTGCCCCTGTCAGCATCTCTAAAAACGGCAGAAGCGAATGGGAAAGAGTATGAAAATCGAACCCATTCGCCTGCAGAAATCTCGTTCGACCGGCACGCTGATCAACGAAGGGGTAATAGTCGGAATTGGCCGGGACGGGGGATGACTCGATCAGTTTGCCGAAAAATTGCTTGCTGCCCATCTTGCGTAAGGCGATATCCTGGATCCCGTTGATGTATATTCTTGAAAGCGCCTTCGAAATCTGAGGGATCTGAAACACGCCTGGATCAAAGTCGCCCAAAACACCCTTCTTCTTCGCAACGATCAGCATGTCCCGATCGTGTGCCGCATAGGCCGCAAAATCGGAAAAATGATCGGAAATCGCCTTCAGAACGGACAGCACGAGATCATTGTCCACCTCATATAGTTGAATCCACTGGACGAAGAGACCATCGTCCGTCAGGTGCCGATTGATAAGCGAGTAGAACTCCTGTGAAAAAAGGCCCGCCACACCGCTGACCCAGGGGTTGGAGGGCTCCGAGATGATGATGTCGTATTGTTTCCCGTGAACCGAAAAGAAGGTCTTTGCATCCTCGATGAAGACCGTGCTGCGCGGGTCGGTATAGACCAGATCCACCCGGGGCCGGAAGCTCTGCGCCGCTTCCACCACGCTTTCCTCAATCTCCACCGTATCGACCTGCTTCAGTTGCGGGTTGCTGAGCAGCGTCTGTGTCGTGAGACCGGAACCGAGACCGATGTTGGCGACCGTCCTGGCTTGCGGATGAAAGGCCATAGGCAGGACGGCGGCGAGAATCATCGTCGGTTCATCGGGGGACGGTTGCCTGCCGGGAGACATATTGATGGATGCATCGGTTTTACCATTCGTGTTGATCGCGACCACGCCGGTCCCCTTTTCCAGAAAAGTGCTGATCGTCGCCGTTTTTCCATCCCGGTAATATTTGAATTCGATCTCCTCCTGAGAAACCAGTTCCCCCGTACGATAGACCTCCGACGCCATTTTGTAGGGGTCCAACTTGAAAAAGAGAAGTGCGACGGCGACGGCGCAGATGCTGATGACGGTAATCAGGACAGGTCGGCGCGACGAGGGATAGGCGGCCGCAACCCAAAAAAGCAACAGGCCCAGCGCGATATCGCACGCGGCGCCAAACGTGATCAAGTTCTTCAATCCGAATACCGGCAATCCGATATGGATCGCGAAAAAAATGCCGAGGATCGCCCCCACGGTATTGGCCGCATACACCGCCCCGATGCTCCGCTCGCCGCCGCCATTTTTTAACAAGGACCAGGTAATGAGGGGCAGGGTCATCCCCGCGCAAATGGTCGCGGGCAGCATAATCGCCATCGCGATGGCGCTGCTGGAGAGATTGAAGAGGAGATACCCCTGGTCCGTTCGACCGAGGGTGTTGACGAGCCAGCGCATCACGTCGAACGTGCACCCGTAAAGCGGTAGCGTGGCCAATGCAAAAAAACCCATAGCGATCTGTACCGCGGCCAGCATGCGTGCAGGAAAAGCCATGCCGTCGATGCGGTTCTGAATCCATAAACCGCCTAACGCGAGGCCCAGGATGAAGGCGCTCAGCATCAGCTCGAAGGCGTGGGTGCTGCTTCCCAGGACAAGGTTCAGCATCCGTATCCAGCCGATCTCGTAGATAAAAGATGCCGCCCCGGTTACGAAGGAGGCAAATAGGAACAACCGATACCGTCCAACTGCCGGTGCCGACGTTCTACCGCTCTCAACGCCGGCGCAGAAAGGTTCCCCGTTTTGTCTCTTGACCAGCAGCCAGACGGACAGCGCAATGGCGATGTTGATCAGACCGGCCAGCCGTATCGTCCAAGGCAGACCGAGAAAACGGATGAGAAGAAAACCGCTCGCCAGTACGCCGATCGCCGCGCCCATGCTGTTCGTGAAATAGAGCAATGAAATGATTCTCCCCGGTTTTTGAGGCGACAACCGTATGATGCCGGCGCTCATCAGCGGAAAGGTCATCCCGAGCAGGATCGACTGGGGCAGTATCAGCAGCGCGGAGAGCGTCCATTTGTAGGCATTGGTAGCGGCGGCGGAGTCGAAAAGGGGAATGACGGCGGTATAGGAGGTCTGCACGGCCTGATCAAAGACGGTATGGAACAGCAGCGCAAACAGGCCGATCAGGCCTTCTGCCAGTGCATAGCCGATCAACAGGTTATTCCACCGCGCGGAATAACGACTGCAAATCCAGGAACCAAAGGCCATCCCGCCCATGAAAATGGCCAGGACCAGTGTCTGGGCATACGCCGCGTGTCCGAGAAACAGCTTCAGGTAATGGGTCCAGATCGATTCATAGATCAGACCTGAAAAACCGGAGACGGTAAAGATAAATAAGATTGTATAGAGATACTTCCTTGGCATGACCATGAACTCACTTTCGCGTGACAAGGTTATGATAACGATTAGCCTGAAAATTGAACCAATGCAAATGAAAAGGCGGACCCCGGAGGGTCCGCCTTTGTAGTCTCCTCGTTTCTACGCCGGGTTGAGGATGGCCGTTCCCAGCGTCGTTCTAAGCGTGCCGGTTACTGGTGAACAACGTCCACGCCGACCGACTTGCCCGCATCATGGCACGTGGCGCACGACTCGGTGGCTGCGTATGTGGGTGCTGCGCCACGTACCGCATTCACAACACCGCCATTAACCGTCATGTGCGCCTTGACGGCCGTGCTGTCGTGGCAGGCAACACAGGCCGCGCTGTACGGAGAGATGATTACATCCGTAGTATTGGGCAGGTTGTTCCGAGCGCCGAAAACACCGTTAGGTGCAGCGGTGCCGTCTGTGGGTGTAACATTAGTGGTCGCCAAAGCGCCGGTTGGCACATTGCCATAAGTGCCCGCTTTGTGGCAGGATAGGCAATTATTCAGCTTGTTCGGATATACCACAGCGCTCCAGTCATAGACGTATCCGACGTTTAATCCACTCTTGTTGCGGGTGTGCGTGAAGGCATTCGTCCGCATGCTGCCGGCATGAATACCGTGGATCATATCCTTGAGATTCTGCGTCGCTTCCGGAGTAAGCGGGTCATTAATGATCGTGCCGCTGCTCGAGAGATTGGGAACGTGGCAGACGGCGCAACCGTCCATGTTGTAGTTCCTGTTTCCGCCGTGCCCTTCAAAATACTCGTGACACTGGGCGCACTTGGCGCTGTCCACAACCAAACGTCTGGCGGTGTCGCCGGTTACGGTCTTCGTAACCATCACGGCGTGGCGGGCCGTGGCTGCCGCAATGCCGTTCGTACCTGCTGCCTGGGTGAAATAACCCTGGAGCGCAACGGTACGCATTGTGGCGGTTGCAGGGAATCTCGCCGCGTTCGCCGGCGTTGCGGCTGCAGAATCCGCTCCCGGGATTATCGTGCCCGCAGGCGCCGTGGCCGGCCATGCGGATATACCCTGAACCGTAGCTGTTGCCGTCACTGCTGCCGTTGCTGCCGTTGCCCCCCACACTGATTTCAGTGTAGCCGTAGTGGAGCCGTTCAGCGTAGCCGTATAGTAGCCATCTGCATCAGGACCGGTCATGCTGCCGTAGGAGCCTACTGTGGCAGTGGCGGTGATGCTCGTGTTGACCAATCTGGCAATTGAGACGCTAACCGGCTGGGCTCCAAGTGTGGCGTTAGGTACGGCTGCGGCCCTGTTATTAAAATCAGCCGGAGCGGTGATGCCGTCCTGCGGCATTGCGTAGGCCACCAGGAAGCTCGGTGCGCCGGTAAAACCGCTCAGAGCATTCGACGTACTGCCCGTGGTGTCAAATACAACCGCCGTTGCGGTGGTTGCGGGGGGAACAACTTTCATGATTCTGAACTTGACCACCGGCTGGTTGCTGGCATTCACCGTTACGCTGCTGATCTCGTAGGTGAAGTTGGCCGCCCCCGTCGGAACGCTCGGATTATTCGTGGTGGCGTTGACAGACATGTGGTAGGTTTCGATATTGGCTGCATCATGGCAAAGAATGCATGCGGAGTCGTCGGTTCTGATGCCGCCCAATCCATGGTTCGCCCCGGTAGCAAAGTTCACAGTGTCATGGCATGATCCGCAGGCAAGACGGCTGGGTTTTGTCTTCCAGTTGCCGCCCTGGGCCCCCGTTCCGCTTCCTACATCGCTATTGTGGCATTTGCGGCAGTTGGTCACTTCCTGGGGATAGCCCATGTCATTGAACTTAAGCCCAGCCATATTGTAGCCAGTCTTCGTCAGTATGCTCCCGCCATGAATCTTGTGGAAAAAGACGGCCGCATCCCCCAGGACCTCGCCGTCGGCGATCGATTGTTCTACGGTTACGTCAAATATATTGGCTGTGGAGGTCACGTTCGTCTGACCGATCCTCAACTGGTCCGTGTGGCAAAGGACGCACATTTTCGTGTCCACATAATTGGTGCCGTGTGCAGTATTTTGCATTGATAAGTGGCACGAATTGCAGGCATCCTTCGAAACGATGTTGCGCTGATCCGCTGCTGCAACCAGGGCGCCTGTCGCCGGAATCCAGTCATAAAAAATAACAGCAGGGTTGACAATCGGGCTGCTGGAGATCCGGATCGCCAAACGATGTTTCAGTGTCGGCTCGTAGGTGACGCCGCCCGTCGCCGCGGAGTCGGTAATGTCCTTGGCAAAGGTGTAGGTGTAGGTTCCATCGCCGTTGGAGACCAGGTTTGCGGCGACACGCTCGGTCGTGGGACGTGAGGTAGCGGTCACCATGTAATTGACCCATTGGTCGGGGCTCCCGCTTGTTCCCGAAACCAATTTGGCAATGGTGAAGCGCAAATTCGCAAGATTGGCGCCGGAAGCAGCATCCAGTCCGAGAACACCTTTGCCGGCTCCGTCCGTCACGGTAAAATTAACAACCGGCGGGCTGGCGATGGTGACGCCGGTGACTTCCCCGGTCAGGGTCAGCGCCGCGAGCTGGTCGGTGGTCAGTGAAGTGAGACTCGTCACCGTTGCCCCTGACTGGCCCGTCGCGCCCGTCGCACCTGCCGCGCCCGTCGCGCCTGCCGCGCCTGCCGCGCCGCTACTGCCGCTGCAACCACTCAGCGCGATCGCGGCAAGGGCAAGAAAAGAGATGATAATGCCTGCTTTCTTCCATTGCTTCGTTTTCATGAAAAACCTCCTCCTTCGTTATTGAACCTAATTTTTACCCATTTTTCCACTCATCCGTCATTCATCCTGGTAAACATATTGCTGCAAACATAGTTACGTGTATATTGCTTCAGCTTTTTGCAATGAATGTGCCAGCGGATCTTACAGATAATGTATAATGATATCACATTATTAACAACGAGAGATTCGCGGTTCTGTTCCGGATATCTGGTGATATAACCGACCGTGATTGGTTATATCACCAGATATTTTTCCGCCGCCGGTGGAGACCCAATGCGATCATCTCGGAACTGCTATGAGAACGGGACATTGGGCGGTTCCATGTTTTGGAATAATAATTGCACATATCCGTGAGTCGCTGGTGATGACACTAACCACACTTCCCCGACATTGCACAGAAATAGGGGACGTTGAAACATCTACCCTTTCGGGGGGGAAGGTTCATGCAGAATCAGGCAGGAAATATAGCAATGAAAAAAATCCTCATCATCGATGATGATGATCTCTTTCTCAAGGGATTTGACAAAGTACTGCAAACCGTCTCCACAGAGGTGAAAACGGTGGAAACAGGGAATGCGGCCCTGCGGGAAATCGAGGCTTCACAATATCACCTTTGTTTTCTTGACCTTTTCCTTCCCGATATGAATGGCGTGGAGGTGCTGAAACGGATCAAAGAGACGTCGCCCCTGACAAAAGTGATCGCAATGACGGCAGGCGTCGTCACATCAAAAATGCAGGAAACCATCGAAAAAGACGCATACATGTTTATCACCAAACCGCTCGACCTTCTTCAGATCAGAATGCTGACCCGCAGAATCCTCGAAGAATCCTCCTGAACATAGCCCTTTAATAGAAAATAATTGCATCTTTCCGGGAAATCGATCCGGGAAGAAGAGAATAAAAAAGGGAAGGCCCCAGTTAGCCGGGGCCTTCCCTTTTTTGAAAGGAATTTGCAGGCTACCTTACGGCCTTATGGGAAAAATCGACCCCCTGAAGCAATCCGGTCCTGTGGCAGGCGATGCACCCCTCCGCAGCCGTCGCCCCGGTGCCGGTCACATGGCCGTCCGCATGGTTGATCGCAAAGAGCTGGTCATGACAGGAGACACAGGCCGCTTTCATCGGTGTTATCCGGGTATTATCCTCCGCGGCCGCATTGTTCGCATCCGCCCCCGTGGCCGTTGTCGTCCCCAGTACACCCTCCGGCAAAGGCAATCCGAAGGCAAGCGGGGTCTGATCGATATGGCAGGCCAGGCAGTCGCGACGATTCCTTGGGTATCTCACCTTGCCGAAATCGTTTACACTGTTGCCGAAGCCGTAGATGATATAACCGGTACCGCCGCCGGTCAACGGAAGCTTTGAGGCCTCAAGCCCCTCTCCGGTGTGGATCTTGTGGATCATGTCCTTGAAGTTGACGCTCTGCTCTGCAAGTCCGTCCACCGGTGCGGCCGGCCGCCGACCCTTGTCGGTTGCATTGGGGTTGTGGCAGATCACACATTCCTGGACGCTGTTCACCCGATTGCCGCCGTGGAGGCTCAGTCGGCCGTGGCAGACCAGGCACTTGTCGTCTTCGACGGATACGCGCCGCTGTTTGGTCGGATCCGTTACGCGGGCGCCCGTCGTCGGGTCAAAGAAGTACTGGACCGATTTCCCTCCGATGGTTACGGCGCGCGTCGGATATTTTACGGTAGCCGGAATGTTGTAGGTTCTCCGGCCTTCCAGGCCGATCACGCCCGTGCCCGTTGCACTTGCAGGGATCGCTGTACTGAAAGCCATGGTGTAGCTGCCGTCCGCGTTTGCCGTTGCGGCTGCAAGCGACTGCGACAGCGGTTGGCCGTAATTGGACATGCCGTCGTTGGTGTAGTCCGCCTGCCTGAAATAGCCCAGCTTCAGGCTGTAACTGCTCCCCGCTTCCGCCGGGGAGAGGCTGCTGCCGCTGTTGTCGGTGATCTTGAACGTGACCGTTGGATTGCTTCCCGCCGTGGCGCCCGTTACGGAAAGGATCTGGAAGTTCAGACCGGTAAAGAGCGATGAATTTTCGATCACCGTATGATGGCCCACAATGGACATCTTGTATGCATTGTCTCCCGATAATTCCGACACGTGGCACGCCCTGCATTGATTGTCGGTCCATACGCCAAAGAAGTGGGGTGTGGCGGCTACCGAGGTCAGTTTGGCAGTATATCGACCCGCGACCAGGGTGGCGTCGGCGACATTGATGGTCAACGCCCCGTCAAATGTCGTGGTGTCATGGCAGGTGGTGCAGTTCTCAATCTTGGCGACGCCTTTCCAGTTGTAGGCATCTCTGCCGAAAGCCTTGCCGTTGACGTCCGTGCCGGCCCTGTGGCACTTCGTGCATTCAATCGGTGTGGTTGTAGCCTGGCTGTCCCCGGAAATCAAAGGGTAGGCGACCTCCGCATAGCTCGTGCTTCCGATGCTGAAGCCGTAACCGCCGAGCGCAACGGCCGCCGCATTACCGGGCAGTTTCTCACCCATATGGATCTTGTGGACCATGACCTTGAAATCGAAGGAGACCCCACTCACCGTCAACCCCGGGTTGTGGCAGAGGATGCAGAGGGCTACCTCCCTGCGGCTTCCGCCATGCAGTCCCAATTTGCCGTGGCATTCATTGCAGTTGGAAGTAGCTACGATCTCGCGGGTTTGCGTGACCGCTCCCCCGTCGGGCCGGAAGTTGAAATAGACGTTTTTTGCCTGCTGGAAGGTTTTACCGTAGTCGTCGGTGACATTCCGGTAGACCTGGATGGCGACGGTATGGGTCTTTGCGGCGTCATAGACCAGGCCGCCCAGGTTGGGGGTCGTTTGGATATCTCTGCTGAACGTATAGGTGTAGGCGCCGCCGCCCACCGTGGCGATCGTCCCCGCGGTATCGTACGTTGGGGCTGTCGTTCCAAAGTAGTTTGCATAGTTCCCGTCCGCCTTGATCTGGGCAATGTAAAACCGGATGCCCCGCGTGGGCAGCAGCGTCGCCGGATCGAGCGACGCGCCGTTTTCATCGAGCAGCTTGAAGGTTACCACAGGGGGGCTGCTGATGACGACGCCGGTAATCTCCGCCTGAATATTGTTGTCCGGGCTTAGGGGTCCGGGGGTGGCCGTGGAAAGGGAGGCGGGCTGTCCTTCTTTGTTGCTGCTGCTGCAACCGGCCAAAAGCGAAACCAGCATGAGCATGGTTAACGCAAGGCATGAAAAGGTAGATCTACGCATGGGAATCCCTCCTTGTTCGTTTAATAACGATCGTGGCATTTGATGCAGCTTCTCCCGCCGCTCTTGCTCTTGAATTTATCCTTGACGGAACCCCAATCGCGGGGATGGGGGTTGACCTTCAGGCCCGCGCGTGCGCCATGACATTTGATGCAGACGTCGCCCTCGCTGTGGCATGTTTGACAGGCGCGCAGATTTCGCCTTGCCTCGACCGCATGATCCCCCGCCCACCGGTGAGTCGGGAGCAGACCGCCGGGATGGCATGTCCGGCACTGGGCCTCCGTGAAACCGGCGTGGTTGGGACCGACGCTGGAAAGCGGGATGTCTCGGAACTGCCTCCGGTGGGATTGAAACTGCAAGTCGTCGCCCTTGAATTTGGCGTGGCAGGAGGTGCAGTATTTCGCATCATGGCAACGGTTGCAGCTCTGGGGACTACTTTTGGCCTTCAGCGGATGGAGCTCCAGAAAATCGTTCCTGTGATTTTTCGGAACGGAGTCCCGCCGGTAATTGCGCGTCGACAGCGCGGCGTCGATTCCGCCGCCCTTGTGGCAATCCAGGCAAAAGACCTGCTGGTGGCAGTCGATGCAATTGCTCCCGCCTCCGCGCGCCGCCGGCAGGCCGTGGGCCTTCGTCCAGGCGGTGTCGTGGTTGGGGGCGATTCCCTGTCCCTTATGGCAATCATTGCATTCGGCAATCCCCATGGCGCCATAGTCTTTGTGGGCCTCCTTCTGGGCGACGGCCTGCGTGACGCATATCACCGATATGGCCGCGACCAGGGATAACAATAGGAAAGATAATTTCTTCACAGGCGCATCCCCCTTTTAAAAATCATAATCAAAGATGAAACGTCCCTGCATGTTGCTGTTGTATGTTTTGTTGACGCTCTCTTCAACCCGCAATGAAGCGGTTATGCTCTTGGTAAGTTTGTATCTGGCGCCCAGCCAGTAATTCCGGGCCGTTTGTTCCCCGGTCATTGCATCCCGCTGGTAAACGTCATAGGCAATCCCGGCGGCGAGCCGCAACGCGGATGTGGCGTCAAAGTTCACGGCGAGGGTGCCGCCGTTCAGATCGCCGCCATAACCGGTGCTTCTGTCGTAATCGATGTCGAAGCTCAGGGTCGCGAGCGGACGAAACGTGAACCCCACGATATAGACATTGCCCTCGCCGTCGGCGTCGCCGAAATCCTGCCTCGTATAGCCGGCATTGACGGCGATCTTTTCGCTGATATTATAGTCGGCGCGGACCAGGGCCTCCTTGTATCGGTTGACGGCGAAGACCGAATAGAGGGAGGTTGTATCAAAGGTCGGATAACTTTGGTAATATTCTCCGGTAAACGAAAGATTCGCGGTCGGGAAGAACTTGGCCCCGCCTAAGAGTTCGGCGAACACCTCGCTGACCATATCGTAACGGGCATTGCCGTAGAGTTTCACATTCTGGAAAAGGTACTGCTTGAAGGATGCGCCCAGCATATCCCTTGCCACATCGTATTCATCCCACTTGCGGAACCAACTGATGTCGAGGTCGGTATTCGGGAATCCCTGTAAATAGAAGGACATGCCGGTGGCATAATCCCCGGTGTGGCCGATCTCTCCGTTCAGGCCGAAGGCCACGTTCCGTCCGCCGAGGAAGGTAAAGCCGACCGGACCGACATTTTTCAAATCAAAACGGGCGCCGTCAATCAGGGAACTCTCGGCGGAGAGGTTGTTGAACTGCCTCCCCACCTT
>Ga0163199_1001611_pt1 | contig 14093 bp, 9 predicted proteins | sample PL_2010_150m_FD_113537 | JGI IMG/M metagenome (GOLD analysis project Ga0163199, IMG submission 113537) | Freshwater microbial communities from Powell Lake, British Columbia, Canada to study Microbial Dark Matter (Phase II) - PL_2010_150m | ecosystem: Environmental > Aquatic > Freshwater > Lake ... | reverse complement strand
TGCCAGCGTAGAGCAAGCGCGCCGTTCGGCTACGACATCGCCAGCGACACCGCGCCCATCACGCCGGCGTCGTAGCGCAACTGCGCCGGCTCGATCCGCAGGCGCGGCGCGGCTTCCGCCAGACAGTAGCGGGGCACGGCGTGGCGTAGCGGTTGGAGGAACAGTTTCTCCGGCGCTTCAGAGAGGCCGCCGCCGATGATGATGAGCGCCGGGTTCAGCAAGCCAATGCCCACGCCCAGACCTTGCGCGAGGTCTTCGATGACCTCGGCCAGGATGCGCTGCGCGGTCGCGTTGCCTTTCGCTGCCAGCGTGAAGACTTCCTTGCCGCTCACCTTCCGGCCCAGCGCCTCGCTGCCGCGGCGGCCGATGGCGCTGCCGCTGGCGCAGCCTTCGAGGCAGCCGTGCTTGCCGCAGGTGCAGACCGGGCCGTCGCGGCGGACGATGATGTGGCCGATCTCGCCGGCGAGGTTTTGCGCGCCGCGCACGAGCGCGCCGTTGACGATGACGCCGCCGCCGATGCCGGTTCCGATGTTCACGTAGAGCAAATCATTGACGCCGCGGCCCGCGCCGAAGCGCCACTCGCCGAGCGTGCCGGCGTTGGCGTCGTTGTCGAGCACGACGGGGATGCCGAAGCGTTGCTGCAACTGGTCGCGCAGCGGCGTGTTTTCCCAGCCGGGATTCTGATGGCTGAGCAACGCGACGCCGCGCTCGAAGTCCACCGGCCCACCAAAGCCAACGCCGATGCGTCGCACGCTGCCGCCTTTGCCGTTGGCGCGCTTCTGGAGCGCGGCGATGATTTCCGAAATCAGTTTCACCCCGGCTTTCGCCCCGCCCGCGCGGTCCGACTTGCGCCGGAGCGTGGTGATGCGTTTGCCGTTGTCTGACGCGAGCGCGCCGGTCATGTTGGTGTTGCCGACATCAATGCCAATAATCATGTTGGGCTTCTCCAAAACATTTCACTTCGCGTCACCGGCGGGTGGGTGCCCTTTCACGTCGGGCAGGTAACGATGCAGCGCCTCGTGTTTCTCTTTCGGCACCAACCCGTCCCACGCCGTCAGCGGTTTCACTTCCGGCGCGGCGTCGGCAGTTCGGAACCGCATCGTTACGATCTGCTGCGGACGCACCGGAAATTTGTAGCTTGGTCCGCCGCATAACGGCTGGCGATTGCCGCCGACCAGATCGGTCAGCGCCGCGTCGAGATGCGGCAGATTCAACGTCACACTCGCCTTGCCCGCGCGGCCGAGACATTCCGCCAGCCGCAACTCGATCTCGCCGCCCTCGCGCCGCATCGCCTCGACGATGACGTTGTCGCTCGTCTGCACGAACGAGGTCGCTTTGGCCGGCGCGCAACCGCTCACCACGACCGGCGGGTTGTTGAACTCCCACGCCATCTGCGGAATCCGCGCCGTCGCGAAGTCGCCGGCGTGGGCCACGAGCGCGTAACGCAGCGTGTGCCGACCCGCGCCGCTGAGCCACGCGTTCGGATAGCCGCGGTATTTCTCGGCTGCGTTGTAGAGATAGATGATCGGCGTGTTCTCGTTCAACTCGCGGCCGCTGAGGCCCTGATCGAGCAACGCCACCCCCGCGCCAGCCATCTGGTAGTGCGACCAGCGCACGGCGGGTGTGATGCCTTTCGCGTAACCAGGAAGCGCCGGATTCGGCTTGGCCCACGCCGCGTGCGAGAAGCCATACGGCACGCCACGGCGCACTTCGTTCACCGGCGCAGCGAGCGGAAATTCCGCAACGACAACCGTGCGGTCGGGGATGTCGTTCAACTCGGTTTCGAAATCAATTCGCGGGTAGTCGTTGTAGAAGACCACCATCCGTCGCAACTTTCCGCCGCCGATGAAGGCGGACTCCGCCTCAACCACGGTCGCAAGCGGGCCGGTGGTCACAGTCAGTTTCGGCGCGGCCTTGCTCGAGTCGCTCACGCGCTCGCGCTCAGGCCGGTCCACCATGTGGTCGGCGGGACTCCAGACTTTGTTCTTCGGCTGTTCGGCGACGATGACGTTGGCCGGGCCGGCGAGTATCTCACGGCCGGAGGACTTCAGTTTGAGGCTGACCAGCGCGCCGGTTGCTGGGTCTATTCGCACAGAATAGTGTTTTGTCGCAATAACCTGGGGTAATTGAATCTTCTTCGCCGGAGCCGGATTCTGGTCGTTTGTCTTCACGGTCATGATGCCGACCGATGGTTGTTCCGGCGCGAACAACACGAAGCGGTCAGAAATCGGCTGGGTTTTCATGCCAACCACATTGCGCCAACTCCAAACCGGGTCGCGACGACGCCAGTTGAGCGGATTGAACAGGCCAAAGTCTTGTCCCTTGGACATGAGCGCCTCCGCGGCGCCGTTGTCTGTCCGATAACAGGTGCCGCACAGACCCATGAAGCGATCCTGCACGTCCCATGATTTCTCGCTCTGAAACACCATGCCTCCCGCCGCGCCCCAGAGTGTGTTGCGGTCCATGTTCAACAAAAGCGCCAGCCATCCTTGATAAAGCTGCTGCGACGGATATTGAAAGCCTGTGCGCAAGCTGGCGATGGTCGCGAACATTTCCGCTGACTGGAGTCTCTGCTCCCAGCGGCGAAAAGACGATTTCACCAGTGGATTCTGAATCCAGAATGCGTTGTAGGTGAACGCAGTGCCGCCGCGCATCGTCGGCAGCGGAATCGCGCCGGACTTGATGCCGGGCAGCACTGCGTCGAGGTAGCGGCTCGGCGTGGAGAACTTCACGTCGTATTGCGGCGCGGATTTCTTGAACTGTTGGAGGAACTCCGCCGGATACGATTTGCAGAGCGGCGCGAGGTTGTAATCGCCGCTGCCGCCGAGGATCAGCATCGGCGCGCCTGGCGGCGTGCGGCGCGGCGCAGCTTTCAGGTCGGCGGCATCGGGTCGCTTGCTGTCCTTGTCCGGTGACGGCGGCTCGATGCGCGCGCGGATGTCGTCGGCCAACGCCAGCAACTGCTTCTCCGCCAGCGGCTCCTTCGCGCCGAACATCGGCCGCCATTCAAGATAGTGGCCGGGGCTGATGGCGAGCGTGCGCGTGCCGTCGGGCGATTCGAGCCAGTGCAACGTGCTGCCGGTCGGGTTGAGCCGGCAATAGACCAGCGCGTCGAGGCCGAGACCGGAGACGATCTGCGCCATCTGCTCGTGAACGCCGGTCACGTCAATCATCCAACTCAGCCGCGGCCGGACGCCCATCACCTGCTGTTGCCAGCGCAGGCCCTCGACGCCCATCTTCACCAGCGCCTCGCCGCCGGAGAGGTTGATCGTCGGTTCGAGGAAGAACGCGTTGCAGAGTTCGACGCGGCCCTGCTTGACGCGCTCCTTCAGTTCCGCGAACCGCTGCGGCGCGAAGTTGGCGATGGCGATCATGTTGTTGCACTCGGAGAGCGCGAAGTTGTAGGTGGCGTCGTCGCGAACGCGATCGAGGTGGTCGAGGTAGGAATTGGCGCAGTAGTTCCGCTCGGTGGACCAGTCGGTGAGCCAGCCGCAACTGGCCGGGTGGAAGTTCGGCACCACATACACCTTCGTTGGCGAATCGGCGGCCGGCGCGGCGGAAAACGCAACCAGCCACAACGCACTGCACAGCGAGATAAAAACGGCTTTCATGATGCTTCTCCGTTGAACCAGACAACTACCGTGTGCGGAAACTTTGCGCGCCACTGCCGGCGAGCGGCCTGCTTTCGCTCCACGCGATGAACGCCTCGACGTTGGCGCGTTCCACCGCTTCCATGCGGCGGCGCTTCTCGCAGTAATGATCGTAGCGCGCGAGTTCCTGTTCGGTCCACGCGTGCGCCTCCTTGTAATCGCCGCAGAACGGCACGAAAAGGTCAATCCACGCGCAGAGCTTCTCCATTTCCTCGCGCGCGAGCCTGACGCCGCGGTGGCCTGTTTCCAACAGCGTGATGAGTTCGCTCTTGGTGGAGCCGGCGAAATACGGCGGCAGCATCGAGACGACCGACTGCGAGCCGGCCCAGTTCACCAGCCGGCCTTCAAACCAGCCGCGGAACCGCTCGCAGCCACACCCGGCTTCGGCCTGCTGTTTCTTCCGCCGCTCGTCGGGATACGACTGGGTCAGGACGAGATAGGCGTCGCTCCACTTGCGTTTGGCGATGGGATCGGGGACCTCGGCACCGAGCAGGCTGAAAACTTTCTTCGGGTCGGCGGGCGCGGTTGCGGCGGGCTGTTTGCGCGGTTCAGTGGAGTAAAGCTTCGCGGCGGCTTCACGGTCGTTGTGGCAGGAGATGCATTTGCGGTCAAGGATCGGCTGGATTTCCTTCGCGAAACTGAAGCCGCGCGCCGGGCCGTGGAACGGCTCCAACACCTGCGGGCCAGCCTTCAGCGCGAGGGTGGAACTGTAACGCTGCGGTGGCGGCGCGGCGTTCTTGTTTTCGTGGCAGCCAACGCACGACTGAGTTTCGCCGGGCTGGAGCGTGCTCCAACTCCGCATCGTCTGGACGGCGCGGCCTTTTTCGTCGAGCGCCTGAAAATAGACCGGCGTGCGCGCGGGCACGGTGAAGAACGCCGAGCCGTCCTCGTAAACCTTCGCATCGCCGAGCACGATCTTCGCGTCCCACGCGCCGTTGCCGATGGCGATGGGCGTGCTGATGAACGCGCCGCCGCCGGGACCGCTGCTGCCGTTGCCGCCGATGACGGCGGCGCGGTAGTCGAGCGCAACGACACGCAGGTGCTTGATGACGCCGCGCGGGACGCCTTCGAGGCCGGGGCCGGCGTAGATGTCCTGCATGTAATAGGTGCCGGCGGTCTTTTGATAGTCCACCGTGCTCGGCCGCAGCGGCGGTTTCGGACGCGACGCCAGCGGGAACGGCTGGTTGCACGGCAGGTCGGGGTCGGAGACGAGCAGTTCGCGCCTGCCGTCGAGTGTCATGTAGTAGATGCCAAAGCGCGCAACTACGATGTCGCGCGGCTGCGAGCGTTTTTCCTTTTCAAAATCCCGTCCCAGCGGCGCGTAGGTGACGAGGAACTCCGTCTCGTTTAGCGGATACGGATACTGGAACAGCTCACCTTGCTGACCGTAGCTGTCAATCCGCTCGGCTTTCGTCTCGCGCGCCGGCGCGATGAGCTGCGCGCCGGAGTTTTCCTCGCGGCCCTTCGACGGATCAATCAAGCCGAGCTTGCCGGTTTGCGGCGAGTGGTGGCCGCAGAAGATGCAGACGAGCTTTTGTGAGCCGGGGATGCCGCGCGCGTGGGCGATGGTGGTGGGAAACCATGAGTTGTTGCCGTAGAGCGCGGCTTGTGCCGTGCCGTCGGGGTTCATTTGGAAAAGGCCCTGCGGGAAAACCTGCCCGCGGTCGTTGTAGTCCCAGCGCGTGTAGGTGACGTGCCCGTCGTCGGTCATCGAGGGATAGACCGTGTGGACCTGGTCGAAGCCGAGCCGGCGCAGGAAGCGGCCGTCCTTGTCGCAAGTGTAGAGGTTGCTGACCTCCGTCGTGAAGCAATCCACCGTCTGCACGCAGCGCGTGGAGGAGAAGACGATGTCGCCGTTCGGCAGGTAGCACGGCTCGTAGTCGGCGAAACCGAGGCCGGACGTGATCTGGCGGATCCGCTTCGTGGCCACGTCCATTTCGTAGAGGTGATAGTCGTCCTCGTTGAGCGACTTCTTCCACGCGAACATCACGCGCCGGCCGTCGTAGGAAACCGCCGGGTCGCGAATCGCGCCGGTCGGGTCTTCGATCAACACGCGCACCTTGGCGCGCGCGCCGTCCATCTCCAGCAGGCAGAGCGACGAGCCGGGATGAAAATGCCGCTCCGCCTGCGCGTCGCTCTGGCCCTCGGTGTAGGCGAAGAACGACGGACGAATCGTCTGGTGTTTGGTGAAGACGATCTTCGGCGATTGCGCGAGGACCGTCTTGAGCCGGATGGCGCGGCGTTGCTCGCACGCTTTGGCGTAGAGACCCAGCCAGTGCGGATCATTCGGCGCGGCGTTGTTCCGGCAGAGCGCGTCGAGTTCTTCGCGGCCGCCGCCGAGTTCCTCCAGCGCGCGGACGATCATTTTCTTTTCAATGTCGGCGTTGCCGTCGGCGGCGAACCAGTTCGGGAAATCGAGGCCGCCGTCCTGAAGCGCCCAGTCCCACTGGATAGTGAAATCGCGTTCGACCCGCTTCCACACTGCCGCCTGCGCGTCCTTCCGCTCCTTCGCCGGCAACGCAGCCGCCTTCAGCGCGACGCGCGAAGCGAGCATTGTTTCCGGCCAGGTGGTTTTCTTGACGTAACAAGCGGGAGCTTGCGGCGCGGCGGGCGCATCCGCGACAACGACCGAAGCGGCGATGCCATGCAGCAGCCAGAGGAGCATTGCCCAGTTCGTTGCCAGATTCATCCAATAGTTCTTTGCAGACGGGTTATTTAATGCAGTTTCGCGCTGTGATTTGGAAGCGCCTTTGATACTTCGCCTTGCGTGGCCGGTCAAGACTTGCGGCGGACGGACGACAGAGTGGTTTCCCGCCGTTGACAGAACGACGGGGTGTTCGTAAGGTTCATCAACACAGGAGGAACTATGGCTAAGGCTGCAAAGAGAAGTAGCAAATCGAAACGCCCCGCCGCCAGCAACAAGGATCCGCTCGTTCAATCCGCCGTCAAACTGATTGATCAGGCTGCGACCTTGCTGAAGGATGGTGTGATTGCCAGCGCGGGCAAAACCGCCAAGACGCGCCACGCGATGAAGATCAAGGCGTCGTCGCTGGTCAACCAAGCTGCGGACAAGCTTACGGACGCGATCCGGGAAGGAGCTGCGACCCTCCGCAAAGGGCTGAAGAAACTCTAAAAGATTCCCCGGCTTTCTTCAGGGACGTTCACATCCCGCCGCTGCGCCAGATGGCGATGATGAGGCGCAAGGCGATGCTGCCCCCGATGACGAGGCCGATGAGGCCGAGCATCGGCAGGAAGTTCCATAAACTGGAGTGGTCTGCCAGGATGAGGATGCTCGAGCAGACCAGGATGGCCGCCGCAAGGACCGCTTCGGCAAGGCGGTTGGTGATGTGATTCAGCGTGCTCCGCAACGGCTCGAACCCCTTCGGGTCGAACCGGTGTTCGAGGGGAATGCGGAAACGCCCGCTCCGGATTCGTTCATACATGTCCCGCGCTTCCTGCGGGAAGTCTCTCAGAAAATCAGCCGTTTCACCAACGGACGAGTAGATGTTCTTGAGAATCTGTTTGACATCGAATTTCCCCTCGATGACCTGCATCGCGTAGGGTTCGCCGAACCGGACGAAATTCAGATCGGGATCGAGCGCCCTGCCGCTGGCTTCCACCTGAGTCAGCGCCTTGACGCCCAAGTAGAAGTCAGCCTTCATGCGCAGCTTGTGGTGGATGAGCAGGTCCATGAGACGGTTCAGGACAAACCCCAGTTTCAAATCCTTGAGGGGGCAATCCAGATATTGCGGGGCGAAAACTTCCACATCGTTTTCCAGCAGTCGAGGGTCATCCACATAACCTTCCTCAGACATGCCGAGCAATGATCGGCTCACCATGCGCGTGTCCTTCTCGACCAACCCAACGACCATGTTCGCGATGTTCTCCCGGAACGGCACGCTCAGGACGCCCATCATGCCGTAGTCGTAGAACACCAGCACGCCCGGCGGCAGGATGGTGGCGTTGCCAGGATGCGGATCGCCGTGAAAAAAACCGTGCTTGAACACCTGTTGAAAGATCAGCCGTGAGATGCGCTCGGAGAGAAGGACCGGATCAATCCCCTGCGCGCGCAACTGCTCCGGGTCGTCCATCCGGCAACCCGACAAATACTCCATCGTCAGCACCGACCCGGTCGAAAACTCGCGATAAACGCGCGGCACGCGAATCCAGCGGTTGCCCTTGAACTGCTTTGCAAAGCGCTCCATGTTGCGCGCCTCGTTGGTGAAATCCAGCTCCCGCTCGATGATTCTCGCAAACTCCTGGGCGACGCCGACTGGGTTCAACACTGCGATTTCCTCGACTTGCGTTTCAAGAAAGTGCGCCACGTCCATCAGGATGGCCACGTCCACCTCGATGACCTTCGTGATGTCGGGGCGCTGAATTTTGATCGCCACCTCGGTGCCATCCAGCAAAGTTCCCCGATGCACTTGGGCAATCGAAGCGGCGGCGATGGCTTTCTCGTCAAATGTTTTGAAGACCTCGCCCAGCGGCCGTCCCAATTCCCGCTCAATGATCTTCACCGCATCGGCTCCTGGAAAAGGCGGCACCGCATCCTGCAACTTTCGCAGCTCGTTGTAAAACGCCTCGTTGATGAAATCCCGCCGCGAACTGAGAATCTGGCCGAACTTCACGAACGTCGGCCCCAGTTCCTCCAGCGCCAGGCGGAAACGCTCCGCCGCCGGCTTGCGGTGAAGCTCCTCGTTCTTTGGATGCAACTGGCGGTCGGCTATTTCCAGCAGCTTCTGGAGGTGGACGAACTTCAACAAGTCCACGAATCCATACTTGAAGAACGTCAGAAAAATCTCCCGATACCGCGGCAGGTGGTGGTATATCTCCACTACGCTTCTGATTTGCTTGAAGACCACAAGTTAATTATGCACCAAGGACGGCCTGGCAGCGAGGCGAAACTGGAGAGTGACTGGAAGGACTGCCAACGCCCCAACCGATAGCCAGAACTTATTTTGTGCGCTCGTCGTAAACTTTCCTCCCCTCGCGGATGGCAGCGCGATTGAGCGCCTCGATCTGCTGGCGGCTCAGGTATTTGTCGTCGCGCTTCTGGTCAATCTCGCAGGCTTGAAAATCTGCCGCGTCGCCGCGTGGACGTTTCGCCAGCAGTTCCTTGCCGGCCTGGATGATGGCGATGGCTTCCTGGCGACGCGGGTCGTTCTTATCGGCGAACTTCGCCAGACACGGGCTGAGTTCCGGCCGGTCAAAGGTGATCTGCGGGCCGCGGTTTTGGCTACAGTGGATGTCTTTGCGGAACGGCACGCCCGTGAGTTCTTCGAGTCGCGCGAGCTGTTTGTCGTCCAACGGCGAGCGGCCGGCGAGGTTGGCCGGGTAGGAGCTGGCGTAGGTTGGGTAGTAGGGCGCGTTGAGGTCAATCCACGTGATGAGGCGCTCCAACGCTTCGTCCGTGACGCCGTATTTCTGTCGGCACTTGCGGATCGCCGCGGCCACCTTGCTGGCATGCGAACCCCACGAATACGCCGGTTGGATTTCGGCGGGGCCAGCGCCAACGACGTGGATGTAGTTCTTCCGCCACAGCTCGTTGTAGGAGACGTTGAAGACCAGATCGCGGTCCCGAGCCAGGTTCATCTTTGCGCCGGCCTTCGTGCCGAAGTCATGGCAGCGGACACAGTATTTGTCGAACACCGGCTGCACCTCGGTCATGTAGCTGAAGTAGCGCGGCGCGCCGTGCCAGCCGTCCATCTCGCTCGGCGCGCGCCGCAATGCCAGCGCCCGCGTGTCGCCCGGCGGCGCGGCGCGGCGCTCGTCGTGGCAGCCGATGCAACCCTGCCATTCACCCGACTGGACGATGGTGCCGCTACGCATGGACTGCACCATCATCTTGTTTTCGTCGAGGAGCTGGAAATAAACGAAGCGATCCGCTGGCACGGCGAAATACGCCGAGCCGTCCGCCTCCACCGGCACGGTGCCGAGGATGCGCTTGTTGTTGAAGTCGTGCCAGTTCATTGCCGGCGCTTCGGATCCCTGGCCGAACCAGCTCGGATGCGTCCAGAACCGCTTCTCCGGCGACTCGATCACGCGCAGCCACTTCACCGCGCCGCGTTTCACGCCGGCCATGTGCGTGCCTTGGTAAACGTCGGCGACGTAGAAGTAGCCTTCCTTGTTCGCAAAGTCCCGGCGCGTCGGAATCGCCAGCGGCCGAAGCCGAGGTGAGAGCGTCATCGGGTCGAAACAACCTGGCCCTTCCGTGTGAAGGAGGATTTCGTTGCCGAACACGTCGAGCAGATAAAGGCCCATCTGCTCGCCGTTGCCAGTCATGCGCGAGCAGAGGAAATACTTCTCGCCGAGCGGCCACGGGTCTTCGTATTTCGGATGAACCTTCTTGAACTCATCGAAGTTGCCGTGATCCACGAGGTTCGTCGCGCTGGCGGGCCACGTTCGCACGACGGCGGCGCGGCCGTCCAACGCGAGGCTGCGGTCCACGATGGCGAGCGCGCCCCACGGCCGGTCGTGGCAGGAGCTGAAGTTGCAGATCACGCGCTCCGTGCCGGGAATGACGCGCGCGTCGAGCACCGCGCCGGGCGACATCGTGTTGTTGCCCCAATAGACGGTGTGAGCGGTGCCGTCGGGGTTCGCGGTCCAGAGGCCCTGCGCGCTGCCGAAGTTGCGGTCCACGTATTCCCAACGGTCGTAGAGAATGCGGCCGTCGGGCATCAGCGCGCCGTGGCCCTCGAAGAGCGTGCTCTTGCCGATCTGGTGGATGTTCGCGCCGTCGGCGTCCATGCGGAAGAGGTTGGCCATGATGTGGCGGTTGCACATGCAATACTTCGGCTCGCGCGTGGAGGAGAACGCGATGCTGCCGTCGGGCAGGTAGAGCGGGTCAATGTCGGTGACACCGCCGGCAAACGTGAGCTGCCGCAGCCCGCTGCCGTCGGCGTTGCATTCGTAGATGTGGTAGTCGTCCTGGATGTTCTTCCGCATCGAGAAAATGATCTTCGCGCCGCTGAAGTGCATCTCCGGGTCGCGCACGACACCGTCGGCGGACTCGATGAGCGTCTTCACCTCGCCGCCCTTGGCGAAATCAATCGCCTTCAGCGCCGAGCCGCCCTCGAACTTCGCGGTGTTGATCTCGCTGGTCTGGAACATCGTCTCGGTGTTGTGATGGTCCGGTTTGTATTGGTGGCGGACGACAAAGAGGATCGGCTGGCCGCTGACGAGCGGGTTGGCGACAAGCGCCTCGCGTTGCAGCGCGGCAAACTCCTGCCCGCTCAAGCCCGCGTCGAGCCGCTTCAGAAACTCCGCGCCCTTGGGATAGCGCGGCCCGAAGGTGGTGACGAGGTCGTTGATTGCCGCGCGCAACGTGGCCGGGCTGCCCGGCGACGGCAGCGGTGGCGGCACGGGTTTGGCCGCGCGTTTTTCCGGCGGAGCCGCCAGCGTTGAAACGAGCGTCAACAACGATAGCGCGGAGACTGTCGCGGCCCACCGGAGCAAGCGGTGCTTGGTTGTGGGCGTCATCATGGCTGTTACTTCGCGTAGCGCGAGAACTTCTTCACGAACTCCGCCGGCGTGTAGCCGCCAAGCTCGGCCATTTGCGCCAGCCGCTTCTTGTCGGCGAAGTCACTCGGTTCAAGCCGGATCATGTAGTTGCGGGCGACCGAGTAGTATTCGGTGGCGGTGTCCACCATCCGCACGCGGGTCTTGCCGCGGGCGTCCATGATGTCGGGGAAATACATCGGCACCATCTTGCCGTTCTGGATGCTGACCATTGCGCCGGAGCCGCCGTTGGAGAGGAACCGGATGGCGGAGTAGCCGAGGTCGCGCGTGTATTCGCAGTCGAACGGCACCGGGGGCGCGCAGCGGACTTCGTAGCCGATCTTCTTGTCCACGGCCTTGATCTTCATGTTGCTCTTGGCCAGCCGCTTCTTGATTTCGTCTTTGATGGCGCGCCCGAAGTCCACCTCGGAGAGTTTGGGGTTGTCGTGCTCGTCATACTCCAGCGAGGCGAGGTTTTGTTTCTCCAGTTCCTTGAGGTCCTTGTCCACCAGCTTGCTGGCGACACCCTCGGCGATGACGGCGACGCCGTCGGGGCGGCCCATCGCGTAACGCTTGATGAGCGAGCCTTCGAGCACGTCGCAGACTTCGGCGAGCGTCACCTTCGGCGTGTGGAACTCCTCCGGGATGATCGTGACCGTGGCGCCGGCGGCCTTGCCGATGCCGAGCGCGAGATGGCCGGCGTGGCGGCCCATCGAGATGACGTAAAACCACTGGCCCGACGTGCGGGCGTCTTCCATGAGGTTGTGAACGATTTCCGCGCCGACCGCGCGCGCGGTCTCGTAGCCGAACGTCGGCATCGAGCCGGGTAGCGGCAGGTCGTTGTCAATGGTCTTCGGCACGTGCACGACGCGGATGGCGCCGCCGGCCTGCTTCTCCACCTGGCTGGAGCTGTAGGCGGTGTCGTCGCCGCCGATGGTCACAAGCCAGTTCACGCCGAGCTTTTTCAAACCGGCCAGCACGTTCGCCATTTTCTTCGGATCCTTGGTCGGGTTCTCGCGCGAGGTGCGCAGGATCGAGCCGCCCTGGAAATGGATGCGGGAGACGATGTCCGTCTTCAACTCCGCGATGTGACTGGTGTCGCCGCGCGCGAGCCATTTGAAGCCGTCGTAGAAGCCGATGACTTTCCTGCCCTGGTCAATGGCTTCGATGGTGGCGGCTGCGATGACGCCGTTGATGCCCGGCGCCGGCCCGCCGCCGACGATGATACCGAGCGTTTCACCCTTCTTAGCAATTGATTTCATAGTGTTCGATTGACTCCTGAAGCGTGAGCCGCCGAATCATACAGCGGGCGGGTTGCGCGGCAAGTATTTTGAACGGGCCGCGGGAGATATCCGGCGGCCTGATGTTGCTTGTTTGACGGATGGCCGGCGCGGGTTAATATGGCCCCCATGCGTTTGGACTTGCTGGACAATTGCAGCCATCTCGACAGCCCGGTTCATCGGATGCCGGCGACGGCAAAGCTCATCGGCGCGGTCGCGCTGGTGTTGACGGCCGTGCTGCTGTCCGCTTCGCAGCCGCTGGGGTTCGCGCTCGTGGCGGCGGCGGCGCTGGCGGCGGCGGTGCTGAGCCGGATTCCGCCGGCGTTTCTCGCGAAACGGCTGTTGTTGCTGGAGCCGATTGCGCTTGGCGTGGCGGTGCTGGCGGTTTTCCAGCCGGACGGCTGGCGTGTGTTCGCAATGGTCCTGGTCAGAACCAATCTTTGTTTGCTCACGATGATCCTGTTGTCGAACACCACGTCCTTCGCCGACATCCTGCGCGTGCTCCAGCGGCTGCGCGTGCCGTCGCTGCTCGTGACGACGATGGCGCTGATGTATCGCTACCTGTTTGTGTTGGTGGACGAGGTCGGGCGCATGGGCCGCGCGCGGGCCAGCCGGACGTTCTTGGCCCGGCGTCGCGTGGCGTGGTGGTCGCAGGCAGGCATCATCGGCCAGTTGTTCATCCGCTCGACGGAGCGGGCGGAGCGGATTTACGCGGCCATGTGCGCGAGGGGGTGGCAATGACACCGGCGCTCGAACTTCGCAATCTCCGCTTCCGCTACCCCGACAGCACGGAAGCGCTGCGCGGCGTCAGCTTTGCCATCGGCGAGGGCGAGTGCGTCGGCCTGATCGGGCCGAACGGCGCGGGCAAGTCCACGCTGATGCTGCACCTCAACGGCATCCTGCCGGAACGGTTGGACGGCGAGCCGTCGGTGTTCGTCGGCGGCCATCCGCTGACGACGGCAAACCTCGCCGCCATCCGACGCGACGTGGGATTGCTGTTCCAGGAGCCTGACGACCAGTTGTTTTGCCCGACGGTGTTCGAGGACGTGGCGTTCGGGCCACAGCAGTTCGGCCTGAGTGGCGATGCGCTGGCGGCGCGCGTGAGCGACGCGCTGGCGCGCGCCGGCATCCGCGGCTACGAGAAGCGCCAGCCGCATCATCTCAGCCACGGCCAGAAGCGGCGCGTGTGCCTCGCTGGCGTGCTGGCGTGCGAGCCGCGCGTGCTGGTGCTCGACGAACCGACCAGCGACCTCGACCCGCGCGGCAAACGCGAGTTAAAAGCCGTGCTGCGTCAGATTCCCGCCACGAAGCTGATCGCCACGCACGATCTGGAGCTGGTGGTGGAGCTTTGCCCGCGTGTCATCGTGATGGACGAAGGCCGCGTGATCGCCGATGGCCCGACGGTGAAGTTGCTCAGCGACGAAACGTTGATGCTGGCGCACGGCCTGGAGAAACCGCACAGCCTCCAGCATCATCATCCGCACGGTTCGCAGCACTCGTAAACCACGGTGATCCTCTCTTGCGCCCACGGGCGCGGCGCTGATAGATTGCCGCGTCTTATGTCAGACGTTCGAGTTCGATTTGCGCCGTCGCCAACCGGGTTCCTCCACATCGGAGGAGCGCGGACGGCGTTGTTTAACCTTCTTTACGCTCGCCACTCCGG
>Ga0163199_1001610_pt1 | contig 14104 bp, 15 predicted proteins | sample PL_2010_150m_FD_113537 | JGI IMG/M metagenome (GOLD analysis project Ga0163199, IMG submission 113537) | Freshwater microbial communities from Powell Lake, British Columbia, Canada to study Microbial Dark Matter (Phase II) - PL_2010_150m | ecosystem: Environmental > Aquatic > Freshwater > Lake ... | reverse complement strand
GCGGCTTGTTCCGGGCGACCGGGCTTGATCGTGCTGCGTTCGCTGGGCAAGTTTTTCGGCCTGGCCGGGGCAAGGGTGGGTTTTGCGCTGGCGCCGCCCGATTTGCTCGAACGCCTGCGCGAGCGCTTGGGGCCGTGGACGGTGGCGGGGGCCAGCCGCTACGTCGCGACCCAAGCATTGCGCGACGCGGCTTGGCAGGCCGCCACTCGCGCCCGTTTGGTCAAGGGCGCGGCGCGGCTGGCGGCCTTGCTCGCCCGCCACGGCCTGCCGCCCACTGGCGGCACCGCCTTGTTCCAGTGGGTGGTTACCCCCGCTGCCGCCGCTCTCCACGATTTCCTGGCGCTGCGCGGCATCCTGACGCGGCGTTTTGATGCGCCGTCCAGCCTGCGTTTCGGCTTGCCGGGCAGGAAAGAACAATGGCAGCGGCTGGAAGATGCGTTACATGGGAGGGACTGGCATGAATCGACAAAAAACTATTGAACCGCAGAGGACGCGGAGGACGCAGAGGAAGGACAAAAGCATGGGGTTTCCCTCCGCGTCCTCCGCGTCCTCTGCGGTAAAGCATTTTTTTCTTCTGGCTGGTCATGCATGAAATGAAAACGTCCACCCTGATGATCCAGGGCACCACTTCCGACGCCGGCAAAAGCGCGCTGACCGCCGGCCTGTGTCGTTGCCTGCTGCGCCGCGGCGTGCGCGTGGCGCCGTTCAAGCCGCAGAACATGGCGCTCAACAGCGCCGTCACCAGCGACGGCGGCGAAATCGGGCGCGCCCAGGCGGTGCAGGCGCAGGCGTGCCGCCTCGCGCCGCACAGCGACATGAACCCGGTGCTGCTCAAACCGAACAGCGACCAGGGGGCGCAGGTGATCATCCAGGGCCGTGCGCTGGCCAACATGGAAGCCAGCGTCTACCACGACTACAAGCCGATCGCCCGCCGCGCGGTGCTGGAATCCTACGGGCGGCTGGCCGGGCAATACCAGGCGCTGATCGTCGAGGGCGCCGGTTCGCCCGCCGAGATCAACCTGCGCGAGGGCGACATCGCCAACATGGGCTTCGCCGAGGCGGTGGACTGCCCGGTGCTGATCGTCGCCGACATTGACCGCGGCGGGGTATTCGCCCACCTGGTCGGCACACTGGCGTTGCTCTCGGAAAGCGAGCAGGCGCGGGTGGCGGGCTTCGTGATCAACCGCTTTCGCGGCGACCTAGCCTTGCTGCAACCGGGGCTGGACTGGCTGGAACGGGAAACCGGCAAGCCGGTGCTGGGCGTGCTGCCGTATCTCCATGGCCTGCACCTGGAGGCCGAGGACGCGCTGGTGCAGGGCGAACAGCCGGCACGGGCGGACGCGCTGCGGGTGATCGTTCCGGCGCTGCCGCGCATCAGCAACCACACCGATTTCGACCCGCTGCGCCTGCATCCGCAAGTGGATTTCCGCTATGTGGCGCCCGATGAGACGCCGCCGCCTGCCGATCTGGTGATCCTGCCCGGTTCCAAGAGCGTGCGCGCCGATCTGGCCTGGCTGCGCGCCCAGGGCTGGGAAGCCTATTTGCAGCGGCACCTGCGCTACGGCGGCAAGCTGCTCGGCGTCTGCGGCGGCTACCAGATGCTGGGGATGGACATAGCCGATCCGCACGGGTTGGAGGGCGCGCCGGGGGTGTTGCCGGGCTTGGGCTGGCTGGAGATGACCACCGTGCTGGAGCCGGAAAAGCAGTTGCGCAACGTCAGCGGCGTGCTGGTGTTGGAAAATGCGCCGGTCGCCGGCTACGAAATCCACGCCGGTGTCACCAGCGGCCCGGCACTGGCATCGCCCGCCGCGCACCTGGCAGGGCGCAGCGACGGTGCTATTTCCGCGGACGGCCAGATCGTCGGCACCTACCTGCACGGCCTGTTCGAATCCGCGCCCGCTTGCGACGCGCTGCTGCGCTGGGCCGGGCTGGCCGAACCGGTCGCCACGGATTACCATGCCCTGCGCGAGCGCGGCATCGAACGGCTGGCCGATGCGATCGAAACGCATCTCGACATAGGGCGGATTTTGGCTTTGCTCGGGTTGGATAATGTGTAGGAGCGGCCTTGGCCGCGATACGCCGGCTATCGCGGCCAAGGCCGCTCCTACAGGCAGATTGGAGATGATGAAACCATGAAAGACCTGATTCTCGGTGGCGTGCGCTCCGGCAAGAGCCGTCTGGCGGAGGAACACGCGCTGGCGAGCGGGCTGGCGGTGACGCTGATCGCCACCGCGACCGCAGAAGACGAGGAAATGCGCCAGCGCATCCTGCATCACCAGCAACGCCGCCCGGCTGCCTGGACGCTGGTCGAGGAACCGCTGGCGCTGGCGGCTGCGTTGCGCATCCACGCCGCGCCGGAGCGCTGTCTGCTGGTCGATTGCTTGACGCTATGGCTGACCAACCTGTTGTGCAGCGACGACCCGCAGCGCCTGGAAATCGAGCGTGACGCCTTGCTCGCCGCACTCCCCGATCTGCCCGGCCGGATCATCCTGGTCGGCAACGAAACCAGCATGGGCATCGTGCCGCACGGCGAACTGACGCGGCGTTTCTGCGACGAAGCCGGGCGCCTGCACCAGGAACTGGCGCGGCGCTGCGACCGGGTAGTGTTGACCGTGGCGGGATTGCCGCTGGTGTTGAAGTAGGAGACCTCCCGGTCGCGAACCACTCTGAAGCCCCTCTCCCGCCCACGGGAGAAGGGAGAACAATTACCTGAGCACACAACAAAGGAGAACTTCTATGACTGAAAACCCCGCCTGGCTGAACGCGCCCGCCGCCCGCCCCGACGACCACGCCCGGCGCGAAGCCGAAACCCGCCAAACCATGCTGACCAAGCCGCCCGGCGCGCTCGGCCAACTGGAAAGCGTGGCGATCCGCCTCGCTGCGCTGCAGGGCGTTGCGCGGCCGCAAGTCGAGCGGGTGCACATCGCCGTCTTCGCCGGCGACCACGGGGTGGCGGCGGAAGGCATCTCGGCGTTTCCCCAGGCCGTCACCGGCGAAATGGTGAAGAATTTCGCCGCCGGCGGCGCCGCGATCAGCGTGCTGGCGCGCCATCTCGGCGCGACGCTGGAAGTGGTCAACCTCGGCACGGTCAACGATCCCGGCCCGCTGGAGGGGGTGCTGAACCTGCACATCGCCCCCAGTACCGCCAACCTGGCGCGCGAAGCGGCGATGACGCCGGCCCAGCTCGCCCAGGCGCTAGCCGCCGGACGCCACAGCGTCGAACGCGCCCGTGAGCAAGGTGCTGCCTTGTACATCGGCGGCGAAATGGGTATCGGCAATACCACCGCCGCCGCGGCGCTGGCCTGCGCCTTGCTGGACGCCGCGCCGGAAAATCTCGCCGGGCCGGGCACCGGCATCAGCGCCGCCGGGGTCAGCCACAAGGCGGAAGTGATCCGCCGCGCCCTGGCGCTGCACGCACCGCATTTGGCCGATCCGCTGGAAGCGTTGCGCCGCCTGGGCGGCTTCGAAATCGCCGCGCTCGCCGGGGCCTACGCCAACTGCGCCCGTCTCGGGCTGCCGGTGCTGGTGGACGGCTTCATCGCCAGCGTCGCCGCGCTGGCCGCCACGCGGATTTACCCCGGCGCGGCGGAGTGGTTCTTCTACGCCCACGCCTCGGCGGAACCGGGCCACCGCCTGGTGCTCCAGGAGCTGGACGCCACGCCGCTGCTCGACCTCGGTATGCGTCTCGGTGAGGGCAGCGGCGCGGCAATGGCGGTGCCGCTGCTGCGGCTGGCCTGCGCGCTGCACAACGAGATGGCGACCTTCGCCCAGGCCGGCGTGTCGAACAAGGACTGAGCATCGTGAATCGGGACAAAAAAGCTTCACCGCAGAGGCGCGGAGACGCAGAGGGAAAACAGAAACAAGCTTGGCGCTGCCTTTGCGAGTTTGGCGGCGAGCCGCCCATCCCTGCCTACCCCGTTTCTCAGCGCCAGCCCTCCCCTCAATCCCCTCCCGCTCGCGGGAGGGGAGGCAATCGCCCCTTCCCCCGCACTTGTGCCCAGGCCGCAAGGCCGTCGGGTATGCGGGGGAAGGTTGGGATGGGGGTTGGCGCCTCTGCGGTTCAATGGTTTTTCCATAATGGGTGAAACACCAGTAGGCCTGATCCACCTGCTGCGCCACGGCGAGACCGAAGGCGGGCCGCGTTATCGCGGCAGTAGCGACGACGCCCTGAGTCCGCGCGGCTGGGAGCAGATGTGGGCGGCGGTGGGCGAGGCGGGCTGGGATCGCATCGTCGCTTCGCCGCTCGCCCGCTGCGCCGCCTTCGCCCAGGCGCTCGCCGAACGCCGGGGTATCCCGCTGGAAATCGACGAGCGCCTGCGCGAAATGCATTTCGGCGCATGGGAAGGGCGCACTGCCGTCGAAATCATGGCGCAAGACGCCGACGCGCTGACGCGCTTCTGGCAAAACCCCGCCGCGTATCCGCCGCCGGAGGGCGAATATTTGGCGGATTTCCAGGCGCGCGTGCTCGAATCCTGGCGGGAGATCGTCCGCGCCAGCGCCGGGCAGCGGGTGTTGCTGGTCAGCCACGGCGGGCCGATCCGCGTGGTGCTGTGCGACATCCGGCAACATCCGGTCGAGCGCTTGCTGGAACTCGACGTGGCACATGCCGCGCTGCTGGCGGTGCGGGTTGACGGCGATGATGCCGAGCTGGCGTAGGATGGGTGGAGCAAAGCGACACCCATCAACATTGCACCCAACGACGATGGGTTTCGCTGCGCTCCACCCACCCATTTTTGTGCCGGTTCGTCCGGCTTAGGATAACCATGGCTTTTTTTCGACCGTTGCTCATCGCCCTGCAATTCCTCACCCGATTGCCAATTTCCCTTAACAGCGCGCCGGATGAACGCGATCTCGGCCGTTCGCTGCTGTATTACCCGCTGGTGGGCTTGCTGGTCGGCGGACTGCTGGTTGCGTTGGCCTGGGCGCCGCTCGGCGGCGGCGACGCGTTGCGCGCCGCCCTCCTGCTCGCTGCCTGGGTGTTTGCAAGCGGCGGCCTGCATCTCGACGGCCTGGCCGACAGCGCCGACGCCTGGGTCGGCGGCTTGGGCGACCGCGAGCGCACGCTGGCGATCATGAAAGACCCGAATTGCGGCCCGGCGGGCGTGGTGGCGCTGGTGCTGACGCTGCTGCTCAAGTTCGCCGCGCTGCAAGCGCTGCTCGCGCACGGCGCCTGGACGCCACTGCTGCTCGCCCCGCTGCTGGGCCGTAGCGCCTTGCCCGCGCTGTTCCTGACCACCCCTTACGTGCGCCCCGGCGGTTTGGGGGATGTCCTTGCGCGCTGCCTGCCGCGCCGCACGGCGCTGTGGGTGGTGCTGGCGGTGCTGGCCGGTATTCCCGCGACGACCGGAGTCACGGGCCTGTGGCCGTTGCTGGCGGCGCTGTTGACGTTCGGCTGGCTGCGGATGCTGATGCTGCGCCGGCTGGGCGGCACCACCGGCGATACTGCCGGGGCGATGGTCGAGATGGTCGAGGTGGCGGTGCTGGTTAGCACGGCGCTGGTTTAGCCCAGCGGTCAGCTTTTCTTCGCTTTTTTCGGATGAGTGGCAGTCTTACGTTTAACCGGCGTCACGGCTGCGTCGGTATCTTCCAATGCCGCTACGTCAGGCGCTGCCAGATAATTTTCTTTGTTCACTACCGACTTGCCGCTCCTGGCTTCCAGCGCCTTGCGCGCATCGCCGGCAATGGTGCCGCCTTCCTTCGCTGCCTTACGGTTGTCGGCAAAACCCTGGGCATCCTTGCGCTTGGCGATTTCCGTGGTGCCGGCTTCGCCCAGCATGGTGAAAATCAGTTCCAGATCGGTCATGTGGTCGCGCAGGTTGTTGCCGGTCTTGACCTTGTCCAGCCCCTTGAGGCGGCTATGGGCGCCGGGCGTCACGCCGAAGGTGGCGCGGGCGATTTCGGCGGTGAGGATGGAATACTCCTTGCCTTCCTGAACTCCGCGAGTTTTCCATTCGCGGTCAGTTCTCCGCGCACGGCAATCGAGCGTAGCCGCTTTTCGATCCACGCCTGCGGGTAACCTTTGGCCTGATACAACTCGCGGGTACGTGTGCTGGCGAGTTCCGGGTTTTCGATTTCCTTCACCCGCTCGTAGCCCACCTGCGCCAGCCAGCGCTTGAAAGATTCGGCCTTGGGGGAGGGGATGGACTGGATGATACGGAACAGACCTTCGGTGTTGGCGCAGTCGGTTACCCGCTGCTTGCCGTCCGGGGCTTCGAGTTTCAACCCGTGACAAAACGTCACGACTTCACTGCCCTCCGCGCCCAGCCGCTGTTTCAGCTTGCGCCAATAGGCACCTGCGTCGGCGCTGTCGGTCAGCACGCCGCATACGTCGACCACCGAAAACCACCATTCTTCGTTGTGCCAAGTGCGGCGGATGGTTTTTTCCTGGAAAACGGCGATGCGATTAGCTGGTTCGGTGGGTTGGACTATCTTGCTCATGAGCTGTGCTCCTTTGCTGAATTACTTATTCCTGACTCATCTGCGATGAGCAATATGTTCAGAATTACACAACTTGCGCAGGGTGGTCATGCTTCAACTTCATCCCCCTCCCGGATGCAGCGTCACGAAATCTGGGTGCCTGCCGAAAGGCCCGACCGGGATGTTGTGCCACACCCAGGCGTTGTCTTCGAGGCAATCCTTCAGGCGTTCGGCAAGACGCAATTCGCCGCGCGCATCGAAGCGGGCGGCGCCGAGGGTGGGGATCAGGGTGGCCATGGGAAGTATCGAAGGTGGGTTTGGTTTTTTACTTTAACTCGTTGCAAGCCATTGCGTTGAGGATTCCCATGAATTTGCCAACGCCTGCCAGCCGATAACGCGACATCCGTCGCGTTCATACCGCCCATCGCCGCCATAAACAATAGCCGGCGGCAATGCCGCGTCGCCGAACAATGCCGACAACTTGCGCAGTGCTGCCGTCCAGTCACTGCTGAAAGTTGCACCGGATTTTATTTCCACGGGCATGAACTGGTTGCCCTGCGGGATCAACAGATCAACCTCATGTCCTGCGCTGTCGCGCCAGAAATACAGCTCGGCAACTTGTCCGGCATTGAAGCGGCGCTTCACCCACTCCGACACCACCAGCGTTTCAAACAACGCGCCGCGCGAGGCATGGGTGGATAGCGTATCCGCAGCGCGGATGCCCAACAAATACGCCATCAAACCAGTATCGAGAAAATACAGCTTGGGCATCTTCACCAGCCGCTTGCCGAAATTCTGATGGTGCGGGCGCAACAGATAAACGACATAACTCGCCTCCAGCACGGTCATCCATTCCCGCGCCGTCACATGAGAAATGCCGCAATCCGCCGCCAGCGCGGAAAGATTGAGCAACTGCCCCGAACGCGCGGCGCACATCTTGAGGAAACGCTGAAATAGCGACAAATCGCGCACCGCCAGCAACTGCCGCACATCCCTTTCCAGATAAGTGGTCACGTAGTTGGGGAACCAGTCGCCGGGGGCAACCGGGCGGTCGTACAGCGGCGGATAACACCCGCGCAGCATCGTTTCATCCAGCGTTGCGGGCAACCAGCCGCCATCCCTCAGCTCGGCCAACGAAAACGGCAACAACTGCAACAGCCCCACCCGCCCCGCCAGCGACTGGCTGATTTTCGACATCAAACCGAACTGCTGCGACCCCGTAAGGATGAACTCGCCCATCCGCTTGCGCACATCCACCACGCCTTGCAGATAAGAAAACAAATCCGGGCAACGCTGCACCTCATCCAGAATCGCCCCCTGCGGAAACCGCGCCAGAAAACCGCGCGGATCGGAATCGGCGAACGAACGCTCCTCAGGGTCTTCCAGCGAAACGTAAGGCTTGTCGGCAAACAGCGCGCGCGCCAACGTCGTCTTGCCGGACTGGCGCGGCCCCGTAATCGCCAGCACGGGAAAACCCTGCGCCAGGCGCAGTGCGGTGGAAAAAGCAGATCGATTCAGCATGTTTGCAATATGAAAGTAGAAACTTCAAATTGCATAGTAAGAGAAAACCGGGGACAGGGGAAGGGGGGCATGCCGTCGAAATTATTGTGACGCTGGCCCCATATCACTGGGTGGTGATTCGCATTGCGTATCAAAGGGAAACCGTGGTCTGTTCCCGATTGCAAATCGCCTGTGCATCGTCGTAAACGATCATCAGCGCCTTCGTGTCCGGGTTGACCATCTTCGCCGCCAGCGCCAGCCATTGCGGCTCGAAGTCGTGCGCCTCGTCGATCAACACCGCGTCGTACTGCCCGCCCGGAATCAGGCCGCGCTCGGCGGCATCGAGCACGGCCTGCACGCTGGCGGCGAGCCGCTCCGAAAAGTCGGGAATATCCTTTTCGGTTGGCTGCACATCACTCCATATCACTATCTTAGTTGGTTGTTTTAGGGGCTCTAGTAAACTTATTTATGAATAAGTCAGGTAATAGGTTGTACTGGCTTAATAGCTTGCCCGCATTTTGAGTGTCGAACTCTGTTAATTTGCTAGCAGCTGATATGACATAGCTGTGTACTGCATTTTTAAATGCATCTAAATCCTCAATAGTCATCACCCTCGTTTGGCTATGAGGAGATGCAGCGTATTCAAATTTGTTAGAAGGGTGAATTATCAGAGGGGTGAAAGCGCAACTGTGATCATATTTTGAGATAAACCAATTTGCTGACCCGTTGAGTTGGTTGCAATCTGCTTTATTTACAATTGGGTTGGTGGCACCATTTTTACATTCGATCACAAAATATTGAAGGTTTCCAACCGCCCACAAGACATCAGGCCCCTTTCCATAATCGTTCTCAGGCCGTTGGGCTTCAAAGCCCAAAATTTTCGCAATGTTTTTTAATGCCTGCTCAAATCGGTTTGATGTTTCGGGTAAAAAAATCAAATCGTCCAATGTTCCATTGATATCAATCAATAGTTTATTTCTAGCCCCATCGTATGATCGAATGGCCCATGCGGAATTTTTTGCTTGAGACAGATTTTCTGTTTTTAATTTTTCGTATTCAATCCCCTCCAAAGGTTTAGGCAATGCACGGTTAATTTGCAATGCGCTTTTTAGTGTCTCCTGTGATTTTGAAGGGTCTGTGAAATATTGATATTCAGCGAACTGCCATTTCAGCCATCCCCTAACAACTTGGTTCTGGGATATTTCCGGGTCGTTGATTACAACCTGGAGCGCATCCATAGCACCTTTAAAATCGCCTATTGATGCAGCATCAAAAGCATGTCTTTGAGAAACCGCCACGCCTCGAATATCGGCTTCATCCGGATACGTAATATTTGACAATGCTTCTCTTGCTACTTTTCTCCACTGAGGAGTCTGCGTTAGGCAAAAATCCATTGCAGCTTCAATTTCATGAATGCCATCACCGAGTTGTTTAGTGACTTCCTCTGAAAGGCTTAGCTGAGCCTGCGTTGCGGGCGAGAACTTACTTATTGCATCAAATGAGAACAAGTCACGCGTAAGTGATCTGCCCATCAGTAAAACTACGCAATAGTCATCATTGGAGCGTATTCCCCTTCCCATTCCCTGTTCAATTCTTTGAATTTGTCGCCCGATAAGCTGCTCGCTTCCGTGAAGCATGTTGTTCTCAATTAGATCGATTAGCCGCCTTGCTTGAGGTAATCCGTCTAGAACTAAAATGCGACAAGCATCATTCGGTAAATCAACCCCATCGTATCTATTTATCAATACAACAAGGCCAACATGTCCATTCTTTAACTGCGAGACAGTTGTGCCAATTTGCGTTGCATCAACAATCTTATTGGCAACTTCTTTCCAATATTCAGAACGCAGTCTGGATGGGACGATAATGACAACATTTAGTGTCTTTGCCTTGGCTACTAAGAAATCTCGTAATTGATCATCAGAGATTGACGGGTCAATCTCTTGTGGAACCAAAATCATTCGGTCGCCAATATCACTCGCGCTCCTTGGCGTTATATGCTTCGAGACTAAGTCTGGATCGGCATCTAGATGACTAACTAGGATGGAGTCATCAGCCAAAGTGGCGGTCATAAATATTCTTCTTTTTGCGTAACAAAAACTTTGAATTGAATCAATTGGCAAACAGAAAGGTGTAATTTCCACTCTATGGCCATTGAATACGCATCGACACAGAGCTAGATGGTTTTTTATGAGAGGCCAGTTAAATTGGATTGCGTCATCAGTACGATGGGCTGAAAGGAGCTTTACTACATCATGTTGCTTTGCGCTCCATGCATAGAATGGAACAAGCATAGTGGCACTTGGGTCGCCACTTTCTAGTTCGAAATATTTCGAATCGTTTTGTTTTAATAAACCATCTCTAAACAAGCTGAGGAGATTTGTATATATCGCGGAATTTGCATCAACAGAAATGCTGAATTGATTTTCTGTGGTTGCAAGGCAGGCATGTGCATCGTCAATAACGATGGCACCGATCTTTATCTTCTGCCCTTCATCGCCCACACCAAATCTTGATCTTCCATTTATCAAAGTATGAATATTGATCACTGCAATTGATTTGCCTTGTAGTACTGCGTGATCATCTGGTTCGGTACTTACGTCAATTCCCAACTCATTCGCTTCCTTGATAACCTGGTCAACTAGATAGTTGTCAGCTGCCACATAGAATGCAGGAGCAATCCTTTCGTTTAGGCAACTTTTTAGTAATAGTAATCCAACAACTGTTTTTCCTCCTCCAGTGTTCATCTTGAGAACGGTATCTTTATCGGTGCGGCGGTCATGCCATCGAGTCAGTACCTCAGCTTGTACATCTCTAAGATATGCATATTTTTTGTTCTTTTGAGGCAAGAGATTAAACAGCTCTCTAGGGTTCAACTCAATGTCTAAGAGAGGTCTGGCGCTAAATTTACTAAAGTCTAATGGGGGCATAATGTTCATCCAATAATTAAAATCACTTCGAGATGTATCGTGAGTCAGCCTATTTACTTGAACCGCAAGTCAAAAGGGTCAGCATAGGACCATTGGGGACACGGTTTCTTGTTCCGCGAAATAATTGATTGGGGACAGACCACGGTTTCTTGTTCCGTGTTCAAGCCGCCATCTTCAACTCAACTTTCTTTCCCGCTCTGGTTGCCAGCGTGATCAGCATGTCCAGACTGAATTTCTCGAACTTGCCACGTATCAGGTCGGACACTCGCGATTGCGAGATTCCGAGCACTTGGGCGGCTTCTGCCTGTGTCCATCCCATATCGCGAATCTTGATGCGCAGTTCGCCCATCAGTTGGGCGCGCATCGCGAGGATGGTGGCTTCTTCCGGCGAGAAACCGAGATCGAGAAATACGTTGCCGCAAGAGTCGGTGATTTTGAGTTTCTCTTTTTTCATTTTGCAATCTCCTTGAGTTGCTTGTAGCGGGCTGCCGCCAGCGCGATGTCTTCCTTGCGCGTCTGCTGGGTCTTCTTCTGGAAGGCATGCAGTACATAAACCGCATCGGCGAACTTCGCCACGTAGATGACACGCCATTCACCCAGCACATGGACGCGAATCTCATAAGCGCCTGCGCCTACATTCAGCATTGGCTTCCAATCAGAAGGCATCAGGCCAAGTTGGACTTGTCAAAGCTCATTCCCTGCCAGTCCTTTGGCTTCTTTGGGGAATGCGGCCAGATCGTCTTCGCTGGAGCCGATGAATTTGAGCGGCTTCATGCGTTTAATATATAAGTGGTTATATAAAGGCGCAAGCGGATTTTTGGCTGCGTATTCTTTTCATCACTTCACCCCTACCCCCAACCACGCATCCGAAGTCAGCGGCCTCTTCAGCGTAGGCAGTGTCTCTTCCAGCCAAGCCAGCGCAAGCTTTTCCTTCTCGCGCCACAATGCTTCGCCGATGGAATTCGAATGTGGTTCGACAGGCTGTGCGTGTGCTGTCGGGGCGTATGCCCCATACAGCCACGGCCTACCCATTGCGGGTGTACCACGAACGGACGTTGAGGCCGATCCTGCGAAAAATCGTTGAATTCTGCGGTAAACTTCCCCGCATGACCCAGTCCCTCCGCATCGTCACCTACAACATCCACAAGGGTTTTTCCCAGTTCAACCGGCGCATGGTGCTGCACGATCTGCGCGACCATCTGCGCGGGACGCTGGCGGACGTGGTGTTCCTGCAGGAGGTGGTGGGGGCGCACCAGCAGCATCCCGAGCGCTACGCGGATTATCCGGCGCAGTCGCAGTACGAGTTCCTCGCCGAGTCGATCTGGCCGGATTTCGCCTACGGCAAGAACGCGGTCTATCCCGAGGGGCATCACGGCAACGCGATACTCAGCCGTTTCCCGATTGCCGATTCGGCCAACGTGGACGTTTCGGCGCACCGTTTCGAGCAACGCGGCCTGCTCCATTGCATGGTCGAGGTGCCGGGCTGGGGCGAGACGCTGCATTGCCTCTGCGTGCATTTCGGACTGTTCGCGCGCGGGCGGCGCACGCAGTTGGCGGCGTTGCGCGAGCGCATCAAGCGCGAGGTGCCGGCGACGGCGCCGCTGATTATCGCCGGCGATTTCAACGACTGGCGCGGCGAGGCTTGCAAGGTGCTGGCACGCGGGCTGCACTTGAGCGAGGCTTTCGGCGCGACCAACGGCGCGCCGGCGAAGAGTTATCCCGCCGCGCTGCCGCTGTTTCGTCTCGACCGCATCTACGTGCGCGGCTTGCAGGTGAAAAGCGTCGAGGTCCACGCCGGGCGGCCCTGGTCGAAAATTTCCGATCATGCGGCATTGTCGGCGGTGGTCGCTCCTTCATGAGTTCGGATAGCCGGATCGGCCTGCTGCAAAACGGCGCGCAGTATTTCCCGGCGCTGGAAGCCGCCATCGACGGCGCGGCGCGGGAAATCTTCCTGGAAAGCTACATTTTCGAGAACGACGACACCGGTCGGCGTATTGCCGCCGCGCTGCAACGGGCGGCGCGGCGCGGTGTTGAAACGTACCTGCTGCTCGACGGTTTCGGTTCGCGCACGCTGGCGGCGGAAGTCGTCGCCGGGTTGCGCCAGGCCGGCGTACTGGTGTTGTTTTACCGTCCCGAACTGGGGCGCTGGCGGATGCGCCGCCATCGCCTGCGCCGCTTGCATCGCAAGCTGGCGGCCATCGACGGGAAGATCGCCTTTGTCGGCGGGATCAATATCATCGACGACATGGATACGCCCGGCCAAATTCCACCGCGCTTCGATTACGCGGTGCAGGTAGAGGGGCCGCTGACGCTGGAAATCACCTGTGCCGCCCGGCATTTGTGGGAGTTGGTGGCGTGGTCGCAGCTAAAACAGCGGCATCTGCCGCGGCGGGAAACCCGCCCTTGTGCAGGCCCCGCCGGGCAACACCGCGCACTTTTCCTGATTCGCGACAATCTGCGCCATCGGCGCGACATCGAAGGTGCCTACCTGGCGGCGATCGCCGGGGCGCAACGGGAAATCGTCATCGCCAACGCCTATTTCCTGCCGGGCCGGCGTTTTCGCCATGCGCTGGCGAGCGCGGCGCAGCGCGGCGTGCGGGTGGTCTTGCTGTTGCAGGGGCGGGTGGAATACGTGCTGCTGCACTACGCTTCGCGCGCCTTGTACGGCACGCTGCTCGATGCCGGGGTGGAAATCCACGAGTACCACCACAGTTTTCTGCACGCCAAGGTGGCGGTGGTGGACGGGCGCTGGGCCACGGTGGGGTCTTCCAACATCGACCCGTTCAGCCTGCTGCTGGCGCGCGAGGCCAATGTGGTGGTGGAAGATCCGGTTTTCGCCGGCGAGCTGCGCGCCAGCCTGGAGCAGGCGATGCGCGAAGGCTCGCGCCAAGTGCTGCCGCAGCAGTGGCAGCATCAGCCGCTGCACCGTCGGTTTCTGGTTTGGCTGAGTTATGGCATGGTGCGGCTGCTGATGGGCGTGGTGGGGTATGCCAACGATTAGGAAATCGCTGGTTTAACCTAAAGACTCATTTGAATCGCAGAGACGCAGAGGAAAGGCAACATGTCTCAGAGCTATTTGCCCCCTCCCTTGTGTGCGAAGCGCGCGGGGGAGGGGGCGTTTGTCTGGTAAATCACCGTTGTTTGCCCCCATCCCAGCCTTCCCCCGCGTGCGGGGGAAGGAGTGGCGGCAGTAAGCGGCTGAAAATTGTGGTAACCCATTTAGTTCTCTGTGCCTCGCGCCTTTGCGGTTAAGCGAT
>Ga0163199_1001609_pt1 | contig 14105 bp, 9 predicted proteins | sample PL_2010_150m_FD_113537 | JGI IMG/M metagenome (GOLD analysis project Ga0163199, IMG submission 113537) | Freshwater microbial communities from Powell Lake, British Columbia, Canada to study Microbial Dark Matter (Phase II) - PL_2010_150m | ecosystem: Environmental > Aquatic > Freshwater > Lake ... | reverse complement strand
GCGAGCCCGGTCGCCGAAACGCGCCATGCCTTCGCCGGAAAGGTAGTCCCCGTGAGGGAATCGCCGTTCTACCCGGATCGTGATGTGGCGCGCCTGCGCGCGGCGCGGCGGGAAGATGGCAGCGGCTTCCATATCGGTCAGAACGTGATGCATGGCAAGTTCGGCGTCGGCGTCATCATCAATGCCGAGGGATCCGGCAGCGATGCGCGGGTTCAGGTCAACTTCGGCCACGCCGGCATGAAATGGCTGGCGCTGGCCATCGCCAAGCTGACGCCTGCATGAGGACGGCAATATGAAAATTCAGGCCAACGGCATCGAAATTCATTACGACATCGCCGGCGACGGCCCCTGGCTGACGCTATCGCATTCGCTCGCCTGCGACTCGAGCATGTGGGACCCGCAGATGGCGGCGCTGACGCCGCACTTCCGCGTGCTGCGCTTCGACAGCCGCGGCCACGGGCAAAGCGGCGCGCCGCCGGAAGCTGTCTACGGCTGGGATTGCTTGGGTGGCGACGTGCTCGCCTTGCTCGACGGATTGAATATTGCACGCACCCACTTCGCCGGACTCTCGATGGGCGGCATGATCGCGCAACATCTGGCCTTGCGCGCGCCGCAACGGATCGGCCGCCTGGTGCTGGCCGACACCTCCAGCCGCTACCCGGCCGCCGCCATCCCCATCTGGGACGAGCGCATCAGGCTGGTCCGCGAGAAGGGTATGGGCGTGGTGGTCGATAGCACTCTGGAGCGCTGGTTCACGGCGCCGTTTCGCGCCGCCCAGCCGGAGACCATCAAACGTATCGCCTGCTTGATCCGCAATACGCCGCCGGCCGGTTATATCGGCTGCGGCCGCACTATCCCGACCCTTGACATCACCCAACGGCTAGGCGATTTGACCCACCCGACGCTGGTGATCGTCGGCGCCGAAGACGCCGGTACGCCGCCGGCGATGGCGCGAGAAATCGCCGAGGCGATTCCGGGCGCGCGGCTCGAGATCATTCCCGACGCGGCGCACCTGTCCAACATCGAACAGCCGGAGATATTCAACCGGCTGCTGCTGGAGTTTCTCTCCGCCGCCTGATCAAGCAGCCTTGTCGCGGAAGAAGTAGCGCTCGATCAACGCCTGGAGTTTCTTCTCCACCGCCTCGTCCGCTAGTGCGCTGATCTCCCGGTAGAGCGGTTCGACGATGCCTTCGAACGCCACGATCAGGCGTGGATCGAAGTGGCTGCCGCTGTCGCGGCGGAGTATCGCCATCGCTTCGCCGAACGGCAGCGGATTCTTGTAGGGTCGTTTCGAGGTCAGTGCGTCGAAGACATCCACGATGGCGAAAATGCGGGCGTTGATGGGAATCTCCTCGCCCCGGTAGCCGCGCATATAGCCGTTGCCGTCAAACTTCTCGTGGTGGAATTCGACCACGTCGCGCGCGCTCTGCAGCCAGTTGGATTTGGTCAGGATATCCACGCCGAGCGTGACGTGGGATTTCATCACGGCGAATTCCGCCTCGCTCAGCTTGGCGGGTTTCAGCAGGATGCTGTCGCTGATGCCGATTTTGCCGACATCGTGAAGAAAGGCGCCGGCGATCAGGTTGAGAATCCCGTCTCTGCCGAGGTCGACGGCTTCCGCCAGCCGCACCGCATAGATCGACACGCGATAGTTGTGGATGTTGGTATCCGAATCGCGTTTGGCGATGGCGCTGCCCAGCACTTCCATCAGTTCGATGTTGCCCTTGAGCAGATCACGGGTAAATTTGATCACGTTCCGGTTGAGGGACATGATTACCGGATACAGCGCCAGCGTCGTCACGAAAACCGTAGACAAGGCGATCAACAGCGTCACCAGGAGTTCCTGGCGCAGTCGGCCGAGGATTTCCGGGTCGATCAGGAATACGCCCTCGAAGAAGCCGGCAATTTCACCGGTGGCGTCCTTCAGCGGCAGCATGACCTGCAACACCGTCATGTCGTCGAAGCTGTAGCGCTCGTAATGGTGGGCGCTGTCGATCGGAAAGGTGTGGGCGTACTGCTTGAGGCGTTTTTCGACCGCCTGGTGGCGCGGATTGACCTGCTCCATGACCAGTTTGCGGTCGCGGTTGTAAAGTTCCACGACGATGAAGTGTTCGCGCACCAGGTCGGCGGCGATATGGGCCAGTTTGCTGTGATCGGCGGCCGGGTCGTTGAGCAGCGGCACGCTGGCGGCAGCCAGGTTCGCCGACTCGGCGTTGGCGAGATCGACCAGTCGATCGTCGATCTTCTCGATGCCGACATAAAACACGCTCCCGCCTACCGCCGCCGAAATCAGCACACCGCTGACCAGCAGGCGTTGCAGCAACAGGCGATGGATGTTCAACATTTGGGACTCGGGGTGGCTGGCAAATTATAATGCTACTCTGGCATTCAAACCTTCGACATAAGGGGCAGACATGGATCTGGGCATAGCAGGGAGAAAGGCGCTGGTCTGCGCCGCCAGCAAGGGACTGGGGCGGGGCTGCGCGTTGGCGCTGGCGACGGAGGGCGTGGACGTCACCATCGTGGCCCGCGGGCGCGAGGCGCTGGAGGCGACGGCCGCCGCCATACAGGCCGAAACCGGCGGCAGGGTGCACATCGTGGTGGCCGACATCGTGACGCCGGAAGGGCGTGCCGCGGCGCTGGCCGCCTGCCCGCAGGCGGATATCCTGGTGAATAACGCCGGCGGCCCGCCGCCCGGCGATTTCCGCGATTGGTCGCGCGACGACTGGCTGAAGGCGCTGGATGCCAACATGCTGACGCCGATCGAGTTGATCAAGGCTACTGTCGACGGCATGATCGCCCGCAAGTTCGGCCGTATCGTGAATATCACTTCGGGCGCGGTGAAAGCACCGATCGACGTGCTCGGACTCTCCAATGGCGCGCGCTCCGGGCTGACCGGTTTCGTCGCCGGTCTGGCACGCAAGACGATCAAACACAACGTCACCATCAACAATCTGCTGCCGGGCTTCTTCGACACCGACAGGATTCAGGCGGTGGTCGGCGGCGCCGCCAAAGCCAAGGGGATTCCCTATGAAGCTGCGCTGGCCGAGCGCCTGGCGACCATCCCGGCGGGGCGCATCGGCAACCCGCTGGAATTCGGCCAGGCCTGCGCCTATCTATGCAGCGCCCAGGCCGGCTTTGTTGCGGGCAGCAATTTCCTGATGGATGGCGGTGCCTACCCGGGAACGTTTTAGTCGCCGCGCCTTTCAGTAGCTATACTTAAGGCAAATCAAGCGGGCTGCGGCGATGAATGACGCATCCCGAAGAGCAAACCAGCACTGGGCAGGATCATCGTGGCAAGGAAACTATCGCAATCGGCGCCGGACCTATCCCGTGCAACCCTGATAGAGCAGGCGTTCCGGGCGGTCGAGCGACTCCGCAAGGAAGCGTTGCAGCTGGAAACCAGGCATGCCGAGACCTTGCAGCGTGCCGCCCCGGCTTTGAGGGAAAGCGCCTGCAACCTGATGCATTACCTGGCCGTGCGGAACAATGATATCCGCAGCCTGCAACGCGATCTGGGCAAACTCGGCCTGAGTTCCCTCGGCCGCATGGAGGCGCATGTCATGGCTTCCCTCAACCAGGTCGCGCTGGCCCTCTGCCTGATCGGCAAACGTCCGCCACCGGAGGGTCTGGAGCAATCGCCGTCCGTCAGCTTCGACAGTGGTGACGCCATCCTGGCGATGCATGCCAATGCCATCCTCGGGCCGATTCCGGCCGATCGAAAGACGCGTGTGATGGTCACCATGCCGAGCGAAGCCGCCGCCGGCCCTGCCTACATCGCCGACCTTCTGGCGCAAGGCATGAATATCATGCGCATCAACTGTGCCCACGACAACCCCGAGGTCTGGGCGCGGATGATCAAGCACCTGCGTCAGGCGGAAAAGAAACTCGGCCTGTCGTGCAAGGTATCCTTCGACCTGGCCGGGCCGAAACTCAGAACCGGCGGCATCGAAACCGGCGAATGTGTCGTCAAGTGGCGGCCCGCCAAGAATTCTCTGGGCCAGGTCAGCGCACCCGCCATCGTCAATTTCGTCAAGGAAGTTCCCGCGGGGGATCCGGCAGGGATCAGGCCCGGCGCCAGCGTGCCGATTCAGGGAAACCTGCTGGGCCACGCCAGGGTCGGCGATCGCATTCAGCTGACCGACGCGCGCGGCAAGTCTCGCACCCTCGAAGTGGTCGACACCGGCGATGACGTCTGCGTATGCCATGCCGATCGCAGCGCCTACGTGATCCCGGGCACCAAGCTCAAACTCCGGCGCAAAGCCAGGGCTGTCGCCAAAGCGCGCGTTGGAGACCTTCCGCCGCTAGCGCAGGCGATCCCGCTCAAGCCAGGGGACATCCTGGAACTCGCCAGGGGCAATATCCTGGGCCGGGCCGCAATTCTCGACGCCGGCGGCAAGGTGACCAAGCCCGCGCTCGTCGGTTGTTCGCTGACCGAAGTATTTCGCCACGTGCGCAAGGGCGACAGGATATTCTTCGACGACGGCCGGATATCCGGGCTGGTGCTCGGCGCCACCTACAACCGGGTCAAAGTGCAGATCGCCAGTGCCGTCGGCGGAACCGCCAGATTGCTCGGGGAAAAAGGTATCAACCTCCCCGACACCGACCTCAAGCTGCCGGCAATGACGCTCAAGGATCATCACGACCTGGCGTTTGCGGTCCGCCATGCGGACATGGTGGCGATGTCGTTCGTCCAACGGGTGGAAGATGTCGAGGAACTGATCGCCGCGATGGATCGGCTTCAAGCCAGGCAACTGGGTATCGTCCTCAAGATCGAGACCCTCGAGGCCTTCATGCGCCTGCCCAGTCTGCTACTCAGCGCCATGCAGCATTATCCGGTGGCGGTGATGGTGGCTCGCGGCGACCTGGGCGTCGAAGTCGGATTCGAACGCCTTTCGGAAGTCCAGGAAGAGATCCTGTGGCTCTGCGAGGCCGCGCATGTGCCGGTGATCTGGGCGACCCAGGTGCTTGAATCCCTGGCCAAGGGCGGCATGCCGTCGCGCGCCGAGGTCACCGATGCGGCGATGGGAACCGGCGCGGAATGCGTAATGCTGAACAAGGGTCCGTATATTCTTCAGACCATGGAGTTCCTCTGCGATGTCCTCAACCGGATGGAGACCCACCACCACAAGAAGACCGCCATGCTGCGCAAGCTCTCGATCTCGGAATTACGCAAGCCTCGCGATCAGCATTAGGCAGGACATTCCATGGCGCGGATGTCGACAGCGATGTGCGCTGCGCGGTCGCGGTGGCATTTACCGATACCGAAATCCATGCTCCAGGCTGACCGAACGACCATTGACGGCCGTCGAACCTCTACTGGACGGTGTAGTAATGCCCCGCCTGATTCAGCTGCCGGACTTCATCCCAGGACGATCCGATCCCGACGTACACCAGCGTGCCGATGATATTTGACAGATCGAGGCCAGTCGTTACCGACAAGGTGATCGGTCCGCTAACCGGCACCGTAAGCGTTGTCGCAGCCTGCATCGGCTCAGCCATGGCGGCCCAACCGGTCGAAGTCTGCATGAACTGCCGGCCGTCTGGGACTACCGCCCAGGAGTAGACATTCTTGACCTGGCCACGGTACTCGGCGAGCGGGTTGATGGTTGCGGTGACGGTCCTGGCGGTAATCGGTCCGCTGGTCTGGACCGCGTAAATCTGGGTGGTCGCCAATGTCTGCACGGTGGGGCATTGCACCACCCCGACCACCTTGTCCCCGGTGGCGATGACGCGCATCAGCACCTGGCCCTTGGCGGAAATATCCGGGACGGTAATGCCCATGCAGATGACCGCGCTGCTGTTGGCCAGAGGATCCGCGGTGGCTTTTTCATAGACGTTATATTGCTTGTCTGCGGTAATCAGCCCGGCAGTATTGACGTCGGCGGTCACGCTCGGGCCGGTCTGCTTGTAGCCGCCGCGACTGAACGAAACCGGAATCATGCCGACGCTGCCGTCGCGTTGCAATCGCTTCGGAATGATGGGCGAATTGGGAGGCAGCAGTGCCGTGAAGTAGACGTCGCCGGTAATGCCCACCGCACGGGAATCGGTAAGTTTGACGTCGAGAGAGGTCGAGGTCGGCGTAATCTCGGCGGCATACAGCGGTGTCGTGGTCGCACCGAGCAGGTTCAGAACGCCTTGCGCGCTCGGGCCAACCACGGCCATTGGTGTGGCGTTTGACGCGCGGCCGGTTCCGCGCTCGCCAAATCCGTCTACCCCCCAGCACTGAACCGTGCCATTGGCCAGCAGGGCGCATCCATACGTCTGGCCGGCGGCTATACCGGTGGCGCTGGTGATATTGCTCACGTTCACAGGAACCGAACTAGCGGCGGTCAAGCCGTTGCCAAGCTGACCCCCGGCGCCTCCCCAACATCGCGCCTCGCCGCTGCCGAGCACGGCGCAGGACAAGTTGCTGTCGCTGGCGGCCACCCCAATCGCGTTGCTGATGCCGCTGACCGTGACGGGGATCTTGCTGTTGGCGGTGCTGCCGTTGCCAAGCTGGCCGCTGTTGTTCTGTCCCCAACACTGAACCGCGCCGCTCAACAGCGTGGCGCAGGAATGGTAATAACCTACGGCAACATCCTTGGCGTTGCTGATCCCGCTGACCGTCACCGGAATCTTGGCCGCAGTCGTGCTGTTGTTTCCCAACTGGCCGTAGCTATTGTCTCCCCAGCATTGGACGGAGCCGCTCGCAAGTACCGCGCAACTGTGCTCGCCCCCGGCCGCCACTGCCTTGGCGGTACTGATACCGGTCACGGTGACTGGAACGCTGCTATCGGTTGTCGTGCCGTTCCCCAACTGGCTGGAATAGTTGGCGCCCCAGCATTGCACCGCGCCGCTCCCCAGCACTGCGCACGCGTGGGCATCCCCGGTCGCCACCCTGGTGGCGCCACTGGCAGCGCTACTGGCAGCGCCACCGATAGCGCTCACGGCGACCGGGACGGCGCTGCTGGCCTTGCTTCCGTTGCCGAGTTGGCCGTAGTTGTTGTAGCCCCAGCACTGCACTGCGCCGCTGCTCAGCACCGCACAGCTGAAGAAATCCTTGACCGCCACCGCCGTGGCGTTGGTGATGCCGCTGACGGTGACGGGGCTGGTGCTGCCGGTGGTGCTACCGTTGCCGAGCTGACCATTGCCGTTGTCTCCCCAGCACTGCACCGCGCCATTCGCCAGCACCGCGCACGTATGATTGTAGGCGGTGGCCACGGCGATCGCGCTGTTGAGGTTGACGACCGCGACCGGGCTGGTGCTGGTGGTGGTAGTGCCGTTTCCAAGCTGGCTGAAGTTGTTGGTCCCCCAGCACTGGACCCCGCGGCTGGCCAGCACGGCGCAGACGTGACGCACGCCCGTGGAGACGGCGGTGGCCGTGCTGACATTGCTCACCGCGATCGGGCTGCTGCTATAGGCGCCGGAACGGCTGCCGTAAGTGGTGTCTCCCCAGCACTGTACCGCCCCGCTGGCCAGAACCGCGCAAACAAGGTATTGAGACGTGGAGACTCCGACCGCATTGGCGACCCCGGTGACGGTGACCGGACTGGCGCTGGAAGTCGTCGTGCCGTTACCCAGTTGACCGAGATCATTGCTTCCCCAGCACTGGACTATTCCACTGGTCAGCGCCGCACAGCTACTGGAAATCCCTGACGTCACGGACCTGGCATTGGCGATCCCGGTGACGCTGACCGGGACCTTGCTGCTGGTGGTGCTGCCGTTGCCCAACTGGCCGGAGCTGTTACTCCCCCAGCACTGGACCGCTCCACTCGCAAGGGTGGCGCAGGCATGAACGGATCCCGCCGACACGGCCGTGGCGTTGCCGATGCCGCTGATGGTGACCGGGACCGAGCTGCTGGTGGTGCCGCCATTGGCAAGTTGGCCGCTGGTGTTTGCACCCCAGCACTGCACCGTGCCGCTGCTGAGGACGGCACAGGTAAACAGGGATCCTGCGGATACTGACAGCGCATTGCTGATGCCGCTGACGGTGACCGGGATGGAACTGAAGGTCGTGGTTCCGTTACCGAGTTGACCGGCGCCATTGTTTCCCCAGCACTGGACGGTGCCGCTGGCAATCACCGCGCAGCTGTGGCTGGTCCCGACGGACACGGATGTGGCACTGGTGATACCGCTGACGGTGACCGGGCTGCCGCTGTCGGTCGTGGTTCCGTTGCCCAGTTGCCCGAAGTTATTGTGTCCCCAGCATTGGACCCCACCGCTGGCAAACAAGGCGCAGGTGGCATCGCCCCCGGCCGAGACCATGGGCGTTGCTGCCCATGCCTGCGTGCTACACAACGAAAAGACAGCCAGTGAGCAGCCGGCGATGCTGCGGCAGAACGACTTGATCATTTGCCAATCCCCCCAAGATCAAACAACGATGACCAACAGTATTTTCGAGCGCTATCTTGAATCCTGCGCTGGCCAACAAGTCTGTCTGGCGGCTGCACAAATGCTGGACAGAATGGCCGACCCCGAATGCGCTAGCCCGGGCAAATCCGTTTGCGGCTTCGAACCTTGTGAGCGGCCTATATCATTGTTTTAATTCGTTGCAGACCCTGTCCGAAAGTATGCCATAGATCAGGCGACGGCAAGACAGCTACGATTGAACTGGCCGAATTGCCGGTTGTCCATTACATCAGCACCCGCTCTATCTCCCCGGCATTGGCTGACTGGACGAAATTCTTCATCCAGTCGGGCCCAAGGAGCGCCTTGGCCATCTCCACCACGATGTAGTCGGCGCTTGTCGCGATGGTCGCCTGATGGTCCGATCCGCCTAATGGGACATCGATACCCGCTTTGCCATGATCGCACGCCAACGTTGCAGGTGCGGATGCCGCTCATCAGGCTTGAGTTTGACGACACGGGCAAAGTCCACGGCGACCACGGCAGTGATGTCGGCAATGCTGAAACGCTCGGTGACGATGAAGTCGCGACCCGCCAAGCGCTCGTCTAACGTGATGAAGAACTGCTGGAGGCGTGCCAGGCCACGTTGTGCCAGTTCCGGAATCTGTGGGTAGTCCACCGGCCCGGGTAAGGCCCGCCTTGCCATGGCCGGCGCGCTATTGCGCAGTGCATCGGCAATGGCCATCAGTCCTTCAAATTCGACGCGCCAGTTCCAGCTGGCAATCTCGGCTTCTTCTTCCGGCGTGATTCCTAGCAGGAGTGGTTCCGGATAACGGGCCTCCAGGTAAGCCGTGATCGCCGCGTTGTCGGTCAGGACCAGTCCCGCCTCCGTCCGCAGTGCCGGTACGGTGCAGAGCGGATTGATCCGGCGGTAGGCCTCGCTCAGTTGCTCGCCATTCCTCAGGTCCACCTGAACCGTCTCATGGGCAACTCCCTTCTCGGCAAGCAGGATGCGCGCGCGGCGCGGGCTGGGAGCGGTGCTACAGTCGTATAGCGTAATCATCAGAACAACCCGGATGAAGGATGGATTCGAGGATCAGGGCCGTGGAGCCACTTTGTCTTGCGTCCTGGTGTCGAAATCGCCGGCGTCGTGGCGCTCGTGCAACTGGCTGGCCGGCTCGCCCATGGTGCGGTTGACCATGCGGCCGCGTTTTACGGCCGGGCGCTGGGCGATCTGGTTAGTCCAGCGCAGCACGTGGGTGTAGTCCTGAACCTGCAGGAACTCCCCGGCTTCATACAGTTGACCCTTGGCCAGGCCGCCATACCAGGGCCAGATCGCCATATCGGCAATGCTGTATTCGTCGCCGGCGACATAAGGGCTTTCGGCAAGGCGCCGGTCAAGAACGTCCATCTGGCGCTTTACCTCCATTGCATAGCGATCGATTGCGTATTCAATCTTCGTTGGCGCATAGGCGTAGAAGTGGCCGAAGCCGCCGCCGAGAAATGGCGCACTGCCCATCTGCCAGAATAGCCACGACAGGCACTCGGCACGCTTCGCGCCGTCTGTGGGCAGGAAGGCGCCAAACTTCTCGGCAAGATAGATCAGGATGGCTCCGGACTCGAATACCCGGACTGGCGTCGGTCCGCTGCGGTCCACCAGCGCTGGAATCTTGGAGTTCGGGTTGGCCTCGACAAAACCGCTGCCGAACTGATCGCCCTGGTTGATCCGGATCAGCCAGGCGTCGTACTCCGCGCCATTGTGTCCGGCGGCCAGCAGTTCTTCCAGCATCACCGTTACCTTGACACCATTCGGTGTGCCTAGCGAATAGAGCTGTAGCGGATGACGTCCTACCGGCAGTTCCTTTTCATGGGTCGGGCCTGCGATTGGACGATTGATGTTCGCGAAGCGACCCCCGTTTTCGGCATTGGGTGCCCATACCCTGGGCGGCGTGTAAGTCGATGAGTCATTCATGGCGAAGGCGGTAAAGGAAAGGGTTGCTCGGTATTATGGTGCAGTTGCTCTGCCTTGTGGCCGAGCTCGGAAATTGGCGCCCAAACCCGATGGCTGACCAACGGCGTTTGAGGTCATCTGCCGCACATGGGCCAAGGATCGGATTCGAGCGGCCGCCTTCGGGCGTGATACCCAGTGCGTACAATCGGCCAAGGGAATCCCTTGAATACCATGGCCGGGCGAGTCGGCGGGCGCTACGATCCGTCTCGGCTTCATACAAAGTTAACCCAGCGGTTTTAACTCACCGAGCAACGTAGGCAAGAGCTCGGATACCGTCGGGTGTATGTGCACGGCTCGTTGCACTACCGTATAGGGCGCCTTGGCGTACATCGCATCGATGATGCAATGGATTGCTTCATCGCCGGCGGTGCCGAGAATGGCCGCTCCGAGGATTTGCTTGGTCTTGGCATCGACCGTGACTTTCATGAAGCCACGGGTATCGCCTTTCTCCACGGCGCGACCGACACGGCTCATCGGTCGTTTGCCCGCAAGCGCCTCGCGACCGCTGTTACGAACTTCAGTATCCGTCATGCCGACTCGCCCGAGGGGTGGATCGATGAACAGGCCATAGGCACTGATGCGATCGAGTACGCTGCGACTGTCGCCATTGAGCAGATTATCGGCGACAATTTCGTAATCGTTGTACGAGGTATGGGTAAACGCGCCGCGTCCGTTGCAATCGCCCACCGCCCAGATGCCCGGCACGCTGGTGCGCAGGCCGTCATCGACCTGGATGTAGCCGCGCGCATCGGTTGCGATGCCGGCCTTGTCAAGACCCAGGTCGTCGGTGTTCGGGACGCGGCCTATGGCGAGCAGCAGGTGCGACCCGATGACCTCGCCGGGAACTCCGGCACGATTGATTTTCACGGCGATCTCGCCGCCGCGCTGTTCCGCACCGGAAACGTCGGCGTTCAATTCGGCGCGCACCCCTTCGCCACCGAGAATATCGAGCACACCCTGTGAGACATCTTCATCCTCGCGACCGATCAGCCTCGGCGCGCGTTCAACGATGGTTACCTCCGAGCCGAAGCGCCGGTACATCTGTCCGAACTCGAGACCGATATAACTGCCGCCCAGGATAATCAGGTGCCGGGGAAGAAAATCGACATCCATCATGGTCGAATTGGTCAAATAGGGCACATTCTTCAAACCTGGAATGGGCGGGACCAGAGCGCGCCCTCCCACATTGATGAAAATCTTCCCGGCCGTGAATATCTCATCGTTGACACGCACCGAGTTGGGAGATGTGAAGCGGGCATGCCCTTCAATGACGCGGCTATTTGCAAGGCCTTTCATCCATTTTTCGACCGCCTCGCTGGAGTGTCCGCTGATTGCGTCCTTACGTGCCTTGACGCGCTTCATGTCCACCGTTACGCCACTGCCGGTAATCACTCCATAGTCCGCGGCGTGGCGAACCAGGTGGGCAGCATAAGCGCTAGCCACCAGCGCCTTGGTTGGAACGCAGCCGGTGTTGACGCAGGTACCGCCAAAACGTTTGCGCTCGACCACCGCGACCTTCATTCCCGCGGCCGAGAGCCTGGAGGCCAGCGACGGCCCCGATTGGCCCGTCCCGATGATGATCGCATCATATTCGTTATTCACATGGGCTCCTTGAAATTCGGTTGCCCGGCGGATCGAGGTGGGCGTCATGGTTTCGCGAATACTACTGAAGAATTCCAAAGAAGAACCACCCGACGCGCGAATGGCCGGATTGGAGATTCTATCGCCGCACGGTACGCCCAGCCACAAGCCGTCCATCATTGTTACATTTCGCTTCACTCATCAAGTTGCAACGACCGGTGCGCCGAGGTCATACTTGATCGACAAGATTTGCGTCAATTGCGCGGACTGACTCAGCATGACAGCTTGAGCAGACTCGCCTTGCCAATGGTGGCGACTTCCTCGGAACATACCGCCAGTGGCGTCTGTTTGTAGGCATGTTGCCGTTCCTTCAACACGACCACCAAAGCGCCTGCGCCAGAGGCAGTCACGTCCTCAACATTGACCAGATTTGGGTGATTGGGCTGTTTGCGCCGCCCAAAATATAGATCGTTGCTCTGGCTGTCAATCACCGGGATCGTCCGGTTCAGATAAATCGGCAAGGAACCGACCGACTCAAAATCCTGATAGATGTAGACGGGTGCATCGGGGTAATTGTTCTGAATGTACGCTGCAAGCTTGCGTGATGACATGATGGGTTCGCTTAACGCCACCAGATGATCGAACTGGAACGATACCGGCATCATCAGTCCGCCGAGGCAGAGGGCAGCAGGGCGCCGCCAGCCGAACTGAATTAAGACCAGAACCAGTAATAACAGCCCGATGAGGACGGCTATGGTCAAGAACCCGCTACCATCGCGGATGGGCACTAGAGGGGCTGTCCTGCCACTGCGCAGTTCCCATATGCGAATTGCCCAGATCACCACGAAAATCAGTATTGGCACCGTCACTGCCATGGCCAGATGAAACCGGCGCCGCTCACGCAGGAGATTGGGCAGATAGTCGGCGGTGAGCAAGGCCATCGCGGGAAGGCAGAGCAATACGTAATAATTCGCCTTGGCGCTCGATAGGCTGAAGAAAGCGAAAGGAACCCATACGCATAACCACAAAAACCGCTGGTTCTTTTGTCGGAGTGGTTCGACCCTGGTGTTTCCAAGCCAGCCGAACAACAGGACTCCTGCCCAAGGAAAGATGAAGAGGAACAGGCGTGGGACGTAATACAGCAGTGACCCCGAGTAATAGTCGTGTGGTTCACGCATTCCGAGGAACCGGAGAACATGCTCATTCACGATGAAATAGTAGGCGGATCCGGGCATCTGGATTTCGATGACGACTAGCCATAAACCAAGCGGCAGCATAAGCAGGACGACCGCCCATGGATCGCGTATGAGTTCTCGGATGACCGGACGGTGCGCCGCTTCGATGACGTAATCTGCAAAGACGATTAGGCCGAACAATGCTAAAGACAGAGGACCTTTGACCAACGACGCCGCCCCCAGCAGCGCCGCCGCAAACCGAGTGTATTGGACGCTTCCGTCACGGAGGGCTACCAGAAAACTGAAGCACCCTAAAGCAAACAGGGTGGTCAGCAGTAGATCTGGCATTGCGACGCGCGACATGATATCTACGCCGAGACTCATTACGAGGACGTAGGCAGCGGCGAAACCACGGTTACCAATACGAAGGAGCACGGAGAATCGAACTATGCCCAAGGTTAGCAATAGAGCTGCACCAGCGGTCACCCACCGAGGCGTTAATTCGATGGAATTGCCAAGGTGACCGGCTATCGTGAGTAGCCAAACGAACAGTGGTGGCTTCTCGAGATAGGGCAGGCCGTTCAATGTCGGAATTGCCCATTGTCCTGAAATGACCATTTCACGGGCCGATTCGACATATAGGGCCTCATTGCCGTTGATGATGCCGTAGTCGCCGAGCCCATAGAAAAAGGAATAGAGCGCCAACAGGAACAACCCGGCATAGCCCAAATAGTCAATCAGACGTGGGTTAATTCCGTCTAGCCGGTGCCTAAGCCTCAAGGCCCAGAAACGAACCCCATGTCCGTGTCTCTGTTGGTGGGGAGCCTGCGTCATCCAGGTCGACCGGACGGTGAGTTAGCCGTCGCCTTGATATTACCGTCCGGCATCTCTCGCCAGGTCAAAGCGCTGCTGTTCATAGTGGTGCTTTCATGCTCGGAACGGCATCGCTGCCGCCGGGTAGTCCCACTTGCAGCAAGATCCAGCGCCACTTGTGAATTTGGTGATATGGG
>Ga0163199_1001608_pt1 | contig 14108 bp, 15 predicted proteins | sample PL_2010_150m_FD_113537 | JGI IMG/M metagenome (GOLD analysis project Ga0163199, IMG submission 113537) | Freshwater microbial communities from Powell Lake, British Columbia, Canada to study Microbial Dark Matter (Phase II) - PL_2010_150m | ecosystem: Environmental > Aquatic > Freshwater > Lake ... | reverse complement strand
GCCAACCACGTTGGATCTTTTTTTATTTTGCTTAACGCTTTCACGTCGGCTTCGGCGAAGTTGAGCGAGGCAAGTTTTGATTCTTCAGATTTACGAGTAGTGATTACCACGCGCTTGATCGGCGCGACGTTAATGGTTTCTGACATTATGTTTGAAATTTAACGATAACTGATGACGAACGATTTTGCCATTCGTCATTTGTCATTACCCAATAGATCCTTCCATCTGTAATTGCACCAGACGATTTAATTCAACCGCGTATTCCATCGGCAACTCTTTAACCAACGGTTCGATGAAACCCGCCACCACCAAACCTTCGGCTTGTTCTTTAGGGATGCCGCGACTCATTAAGTAAAACAGCTGCTCTTCACCGACCTTACTCACCGATGCTTCGTGACCAATCGTTACATCGTCTTCGTCAATTTCAATCACGGGATACGTATCGGAACGCGACTTGTCATCAATGAGCAAGGCATCGCACACCACGCTCGACTTCGCGCCGTGCGCGCCTTTATACACTTTGAGCAAACCACGATACGAAGCACGACCACCCATGCGGCTGATTGATTTTGAAGTGATCTTCGAAGTGGTATTGGGAGCGCCATGCACCATCTTGCCGCCGGTGTCTTGATGTTGACCCTTACCGGCAAATGCCATCGAAAGAATTTCACCATGCGCGCCTTCGCCGACCAAGTAGCACGACGGATATTTCATCGTCAGTTGCGAACCAATGTTAGCGTCCACCCATTCCATTGTAGCGTTTTCGTGAACGACAGCGCGCTGCGTCACCAAGTTGTAAACATTGGTAGACCAATTTTGAATCGTGGTGTAGCGCATCCGCGCGCCCTTCTTGACAATGATCTCGATCACTCCGGAGTGAAATGAATCGCGTGAATAAGTGGGTGCCGTGCAGCCTTCTACATAATGCACCTGTGCCCCTTCATCCACAATGATCAACGTGCGCTCAAATTGTCCGGTGCCTTCGGCGTTCAAACGGAAATAGGCTTGAAGCGGCATCTCAACCTTCACGCCTTTGGGAACATACACGAATGAACCGCCCGACCACACCGCGCTATTACAGGCGGCGAACTTGTTATCGGATGGCGGCACCACCGTGCCAAAATATTCTTTGAAAATTTCGGGATGCTTCTTGAGTCCATCATCGGAACTCAAAAAGATAACGCCCAACTCTTCGAGATGCTTCTGCACGCTGTGATACACCATCTCCGATTCATATTGCGCGCCGACGCCCGCCAAAAATTTTCGTTCGGCTTCGGGGATGCCCAACTTGTCGAATGTCTTTTTGATGTCCTCAGGCACATCATCCCAACTGCCTTCGCTGGTCTTCTCGGTGGGGCGGGTGTAGTAAGTGATCTCATCAAGGTTGAGATTAATCTGTCCGCCCCAAGTGGGCATCGGCTTCTTGTTGAAAATTCCTAGCGACTTCAAACGAAAGTCGAGCATCCATTGTGGCTCACCCTTCATCGCCGACATTTCTTTCACCACATTAGGTGTAAGACCTCGTTGCGCTTGAAAAGCATATTTCACTTTATCGTTGAAGCCGTATTTGTAATCGCTTAATGCGATAAGTTCTTCGGTTTGGGTTGACATTATTTCGCCTCAACCTTATCTTCGTATTTTTCTCGGACCCAGTCGTAACCTTTCTCTTCAAGATGCAGAGCAAGATCGGGTCCGCCCGACTCCACAATTTTGCCACCCAGCATGATATGAACAAACTGCGGCTTGATGTAATTAAGCAAACGTTGATAATGAGTGATCACTAACGCGCCCATCTTGGGACCCATCAGCGCGTTCACGCCGTCGGCTACCACGCGCAGCGCGTCAATATCCAAGCCAGAATCCGTTTCATCTAATACGGCGATCTCTGGTTCAAGAGTCGCCATCTGCAAAATTTCGGCGCGCTTCTTCTCGCCGCCCGAAAAACCTTCGTTCAAGTAGCGCCCGGCAAAGTCGGCAGATACTTTTAGTAATTCCATTTTGCTTTTAAGTAATTTACGGAATTCGGGGATCGGCATGCCTTTGTCTTCAGCGTTGGCGGCGCGACGACGGGCGTTGATGGATGTGCGTAAAAAGTTGGCGACGGAAACACCGGGGATCGCGACAGGATATTGAAACGCCAAAAATAATCCCAAGCGCGCGCGCTCATCGGGTTTAAGTTCTAGTAAATCAGCGCCTTTAAAGATCACTTGCCCGGCGGTGACGGTGTAATGGGGATGTCCCATGAGGGCATAAGCGAGCGTGCTTTTACCCGTGCCATTGGGTCCCATCAAGGCATGCACTTCACCTTGCTTCACAGTTAAGTTCACACCGTTCAAAATTTGTTTATCGGCAACACTGACGTGTAGGTCGCGAATTTCAAGAACAGTTGTCATTCGGAATTTCTCCTCAATCACTAGATGGCGCGATTATACTCGCTGGATCGCCATTCGTCAATATTTATGATAATTATATAAAATATTGACACATTGGGGCGAGGCTGATATACTGCTCGGCACATGACAAGCACGCGCGATACGATTCTTACCACGTTGCGGCAACGTGGTTCCATGGACATCAACGAGCTGGCGGAAGCCGTCGGCATTGGGGCGTTGTCGGTGCGCCACCACCTCTCCAAGCTGCAATCGCTGGGGATGGTCTCGGCGGTGGAAGTGCGCGCCGGAGTCGGCCGCCCCAAGCAAGTTTATTCGCTCACGCCCGAAGCGATAGAAAAATTCCCCACGCGCTACCTTAAGTTCACCGATCGCTTGCTCGACGAAATGAAATCTTCGATGCCAGCCAAAGGGATCGAGAAAATGTTTTCGGCGATGGCGAAAGAGATCGCCGTGAACAACGCCGACAAGTTTAAAGGCAAATCAGTAGATAAAAAGATGGGGGCGCTGGTGGAGATGTTGGGCGAAGAAGGCTTCATGGCGAAGTGGAACAAAGTGGGCTCGGCCTACGAGCTGACGGAATACAACTGCCCGTATATGGTCATCGGTCGCCGCCACCCCGAAATTTGCACCATTGACCAAACGTTGATCAGCAACGTATTAGATATGCACGTTGAGAAAAGTTCGTGTCTGTTGGACGGCGATCAACGCTGCGTGTTTATGATCAGCAATCCCAAAACAACAAAAACGAAAAAAGGATAGCGTATTATGAGTGAACCCTTAACGTGGACAGCCGAACAAAGCAACCCTGATCTTGCGGCGCAAGTGAAAGCGGCCTTGCGTGAGGTGGTGGACCCCGAATTAGGCATGAACATCATTGAGCTCGGTTTAATTCGCGACGTTGATCTAATGCCTGATCGGGCGCACATCAAGATGATCTTGACCACGCCTTTCTGCCCTTACGGTCCGGCGATCATGGAAGAGACGCGCAAGAAAGTGGCAACGACGGCGAACTTGCCAGCCACCATCGAGATGACGCCCGAGATGTGGTCGCCCGAATTGATGGAAGAAGGCGCGGGCGCGGATTGGGGATTGTTTTAGTAAATGGTAATTGGTAATTAAAAGTTGAGAGCTTCAAGGTTTTAGAAATCTTGAAGCTCTTTTTGTTTCACCGGAATGCAAAATCTCCGATTTTGCGCGAAGTCAAAGACTTCGCACTCCCTTTACATCGAAGGGCTGTAATTGGGATCGAGATATTTTTCCGGTTCTTTCTTGAACGAGTTCATGCAGCCCGGCGCGCAGAAGTAATACATCTTGCTTTTATACTCATACTTCGCCGCCGCGCCGCTCTCGGTCACTTCCATGCCACAAACCGGATCGGTGTGTTTCTTTTCGTTAGTTTGGTTGTTGGTATTCATAATGATCTCCTTGTTAGCATTATAATCTTCTCAATAACAGCATCACTCTAAAATTATACACAGGAGACTCTATGACCTCAAACACGTCCTCACGACCACTCGCGCTCATCACTGGCGCATCCTCAGGTATTGGCGCGGCATTTGCCGAACGGCTGGCGCACGATCAATATGATCTCATCATCGTCGCGCGGCGGCGTGAACGATTAGAAGCGTTGGCGCAACGCTTGGGCGAGAGTTATAAAGTCAGCGTGGAAGTTCTCGCTGTTGATCTTTCTAAAGCTGATGACTTGATGGAAGTAGAAAAACGGCTCGCCGACGATTCCGCCTTAGAGCTATTGATCAACAACGCCGGGTTCGGCGGATACAAACCGTTCATTACGCTTGAACCTGATCTCGCCGAAGAACAAATTCGTTTGCATGTGATTGCGCTGACGCGCCTGACCCGCGCCGTTCTGCCGGGTATGATCACTCGTGGTCACGGCGGCATCATCAACGTCTCCTCGCGTTTAGCATTTAGTGGATCGATCACCGAAGCGCGCCTTCCTAAACGTGCGACGTATGCTGCAACCAAAGCCTACATCAACACCTTCACTCAAATACTTCACCATGAGTTAGAAGGCACAGGGGTTAAAGTGCAAGCGCTCTGCCCCGGCGTGGTCAAGACGGAATTTCATCAGATTCTGGGAGTCGATCCCAATCGCTTTCCCGCCGAAATTGTGTCATTAGCCGAAAATGTAGTGGAGGCATCATTGAATGGACTTCGCAACGACGAAGTGATCTGTGTGCCAGGGTTAGCAGATACAAACCTGTTAAACCGAATCGATGAGAGTCAACGAGCGATGTTTGATAACAGCGGCGGTGGCAGTATCGCTCAACGTTATGCGAAATGATCAGGAACAACGTCACTCGCCTGCTCGACTCACGGAAAATTAAATATCGGGCGTTTGAACTCTCTTCCGAGAAACATTCGGCGGAAGAGACGGCGGCGATGATCGGTGTTGAGACAAATCTCGTTTATAAAACTATCGTCATCAAGCGCGAGAAGGGCAAGCCGATCTTGTGCATGGTTCCGGCGACGAGCGAAGTGAATTTAAAAAAGTTGGCAGCGGCACTTGGCGAGAAGAAACTACATTTACCGACTCAACGCGAAGCGGAAGAATTAACGGGCTTGCAATCCGGCGGCATCTCGCCGTTGGCGCTGCTCAACAAAGGATTCCAAATTTGTCTCGATGGATCGGCGCAGGCACACGAAGAGATTCATATTAGTGGTGGGCAGAGGGGATTGAATGTGCGGTTGGGGGTGAAGGATTTGATCGCGCTGACGAATGCAAGAATAGTTGAAGCGCTTTGATAATGACTGGACTTACGCAAAACACATCAGCGTCATTGCGAGGAGCGTTCTGTGCGACGAAGCAATCTCAAAGCGTGACCGAGATTGCTTTCCGCTCCGCGAAGAACACTCGCAATGACGTTAACTGCTCAATGTGCGTAAATCCATCTTGACTTTGTTTTAGAAATGAGCGGTAAGGGTAGTCGTCTCTAATCCGCTAGGCAACTTGATACTCACTTGTCGCTTGATTCAAACGCGGAAGCCGCCGCCGCAGAACCAAGCCGCAAGAGTCGAGAATGGCTAAAACGCGGATTAGAAAACTCCACCCCACAAAGCAGGATGATGAATCATCCTGCTGATACCGCTCCGCGAAACGCGATAAATCGCGTTGGGGGTCAGTCTGCTTTAGCAGACTTTTTGTAACAGCGTGGAAATTCATTTCCACGCGCAAGTGGCAAGGATATTAATATAATGACAACTACTCGCATCCTCTCCATCATCTTCAACCCTCTCGAAGGCAACCGCAAACTACATCAAGTGTTAGGCTGGAATGATCCCGACTCGTTGGCGAAAAAATATATCGCTGATGTGCGCGAGTGTTCACACGGATATGCCAATTACGAGATCGCGGAACGGGTTGAGGTTGATGGCATCCCCGTGAAGGAAGATGGATTTAAATACACGACGGAATCATTTTTGACATGCTGGCGATCAGGATCAGGTTTTCATCAGCCCGATCAAGTAAGCTATCGCCAGATCATCAAAGACCTCGACATCGCCAAGAAGATCAACGACGGCGCGATTGATGAAGTGTGGTTGTTCGGTCCGCCTTACGCAGGCTTCTACGAATCGATCATGGTTGGTAAAAATGCGATTTGGTGTAACGCTCCGCCGTTGAACATGGATGTGCAGAGGCGTTTTGTGATCATGGGCTTCAACTATGAGCGTGGAGTCGGTGAGATGTTAGAAGATTTAGGTCATCGCGCCGAGTCTATGTTGAGTAAGGTTTACGAGCGCACACGCGGCGAAGCAAATTTGTGGGAACGCTTTACGCGCTACGATAAGACGCATCCCAACAAAGCCGAGTGCGGAAACGTGCATTTCGCGCCCAATAGCCTGAGCGATTACGATTGGGGCAATCGCCGTGAGGTGTTGAGCAACTGCGATGACTGGTTGAACTTCCCAAATTTTAAAAACACGTCACACAAAGTGAATTGCAACGAGTGGGGCAACGGCGATATTCGCTTGCATCATTTGTGGTGGTTTAAACATTTCCCGCACGTTGAAGGGACGACGAATGGGATTTCAAATAATTGGTGGGAATACGTAATCAAGGTAAACACGTAGACAGGTAGACAAGTAAACAGGTAAACAGGTAGACAAGGAACAGGTAGACAGGTAAACAGGTAGCACGGCGATTGAAATCCGCGTAGGCGGATTTTGCCTTGTGTTGCCGCGATTTCAATCGCTTGGGCAACTTTGAGAACACACTCGGTAGGCAGGTAGCACAATTTCTAACTACCTCAACATCGGCTATACTATCCTCATCCTGTATCAGGAGGGTTCTCGTGCAAACACTCCGCATCACACAGTTCACCGAAGAAAAATCTGAGCAACATCGAGTAGAAATTTCGCTCGAGGGTAGTCCCCCCGTTCGCTCCACGTTTGCTTTCAAGTTAAGCCCACAAGATCAAGAAGATTTGCGTTGGTATCTCGAAGATTATTTGCAATACCCACTCGACCCGGCGCCGGTGATCGCGGCGCGGATTGAGAAACGTATTGAGGAGATCGGGGAAGAGCTGTTCAGGAAAGTTTTCGAGTCGAGTGAAACAGCCAGGCGACAATGGGCACGGCTGCAAGATCAATTGAATGACACACGCATTGAGATCATCGCCGAAGTGCAAGCGGCAACAGCTATCCCGTGGGAACTGTTGCGCGACCCGTTGACGGCAACCCCGTTGGCACTTCGCGCTCAATCGTTTGTGCGCTCGCAATTTAATCCCGCTCAATCACCCAAACAAACATCCACTGAAAAAGAAAAGGTCCGCGTCTTGCTCGTCATCTGCCGCCCGGGTGGCGGGGCCGATGTGCCGTTTCGATCTGTCGCCAGCCGCATCCTCAAAAGTTTAACCGATGAAGGGCGCGATGTGGTGCAACTGGATGTGCTGCGCCCGCCGACATTTAAACAATTAGGCGAGACGCTACGCCGCGCCAAGAAAGACGGGCAGCCGTATCACATCTTGCACTTCGACGGGCATGGCATGTATGCCGAAGTTGAACCGCAAAATAATCTATCGCAAATCGTCAGCGGGTTGAGTCCGTTGACTCTCAATGCGCCGCGCTCTGGCAAGCATGGCTATTTGTTGTTTGAGAATCCGCAAGTGGAAGAGAACGTGCAGCTCGTTGATGGCGCGACGCTTGGCAAGTTGATGGTCGAGACCGAGGCGCGGCTGTTGGTGTTGAACGCCTGTCAATCGGCGTTTGCCGAAGCGCCGATTCAACCGTTGAACGCCGAGACGAATCAAAACGAAACGCAAAGCGCGCAAGATAAGGTGCGCACGTTTGGATCGTTGGCGCAAGAAGTGACGAACACTGGCGTGACGGGCGTGGTGGCGATGCGTTACAACTTGTATGTGGAGACGGCGAAACAATTTGTAGCCGACCTGTATGCGGCGTTGGCGCAAGGCGACACGTTAGGTGAAGCGGTGTCGTTCGGTCGTAAGCAGTTGGCGGCGTCACCGTTGAGAGAGATCGCTTTTCATCCGCGCGCCTTGCAAGATTGGATCGTGCCGATTGTGTATGAGTCGACTCCGATCCCATTATTTCCGCGCGTGGCGAGCGACGCGCCGCTGCGAATCATTTTAAATAAAGACGCGCCGCAGGCGCAAGACGGTCTGCCGCCCGCGCCCGATGTGGGCTTCTTTGGGCGCGATGAAACGCTGCTGGCGCTCGACCGCGCTTTTGACGAGCAGGCAGTTGTGTTACTGCACGCTTACGCCGGAAGCGGCAAGACCACCACCGCCGTCGAGTTTGCGCGCTGGTATGCCCAAACGGGCGGCGTGCGCGGCGCGCTGTTGTTCACCTCGTTTGAAACTTACAAACCGTTAGCCCGCGTGTTAGATGAAGTTGGGCGCGTCTTTGGCAAAGAGTTAGAGAACGACGGAGTGAATTGGTTAGCGTTAGAGGATGAAGCGCGGCGCGAGGTGACTCTGCAAGTGATGAAGCAGATTCCGATCTTGTGGATTTGGGATAACGTCGAGCCGATCAGCGGCTTCCCGCAAGGGACGCCGTCAGCCTGGACCCAAAGCGAACAACGCGCCCTCGCCGATTTTTTGCGCGCGGCGCGTAACACGCAGGCGAAATTTTTACTCACCTCACGCCGTGACGAGCGCGAGTGGCTAAACGATCTGCCACAGCGCATCTTCATCCCGCCGATGCCGATGCAAGAGCGGGTGCAGCTGACGCGCGCCCTCGCCGCCAAGCACGGACGATCTATTAGCGAGGTGCAAGACTGGCGACCTTTGCTGAACTTCACGGGCGGCAACCCGTTGACGATTACGGTCTTGGTCGGGCAAGCGAATTTAAAGAGTAAAGAACAGATCGAATCTTTTGTGGCGCAGCTGCGCGCCGGTGAAGCGGTGTTTGACGACGAAGTGACCCAAGGTCGCTCTAAATCGTTGGGCGCATCGTTGAACTACGGTTTTCAAAACGCCTTCAACGAACAGGAACGCAAAGTGTTGGCGTTGTTGCATTTCTTTCAAGGGTTTGTGGATGTGGATGTGGTGCAAGCAATGGTGAATCCTAAAGCGACTTGGCACTTACCCGAACTCACCAGCTATAATCGCCAATCCCTAATCCCTATCCTTGACCGCGCCGCCGAAGTCGGACTCCTCACCGCGCACGGCGATGGCTACTACTCTTCATCCCGCCCTGCCGTGGTATTTTAAAAATCTGTTCGATGAACACTACCGCGATCTGCCAACTGCTATTAGCCATTCGCTATCTGCCATCAGCGATCCGCCATCTGCTATCAGCAATTCGCTACGCGGAGCGGCTACTCGCGCCTTCGTGGAAGCTATGGGCGAGTTGGGCAGCTACTACACTAACCAATACGTTGCTGGCAACCGCGACGTGATCGCCCCGCTGACCGCCGAAGAACCCAACCTACTACACGCCAGACGCTTGGCGCGAGTGAATGGCTGGTGGCATAGAGTGATCAGCACAATGCAGGGCTTGAGCCAACTCTACAACCACACTGGTCGCCGCGCCGAGTGGAAACGCTTGGTCGAGGAGATCGTGCCGGACTTTGTGGACCCCGCCACCGACCTGCCCTTGCACGGTCGCGAGGAACAGTGGAGTCTCGTCACTCAACATCGCGTGCTCCTTGCCGAAGAAGCGCGGCGGTGGGACGAAGCAGAACGCTTGCAACGTCTGCGTGTTGAATGGAATCGCAAAAACGCCACGCCCTTCCTCGCCCTGCCACCCGAGTCGCTCAACGACTCACAGAAGAATGTGGTGAGGACGTTATCTGTTTCGGTAAGCGAGCTAGGACATATTTTACGCGAACAAGGCAAAGTCGAATGTATCGAAGCCTATCAAGAAGATTATGACTTATCATTACGCATTGGTGACAAACCGGGCGCAGCTGTTACCACCTTCAACCTCGGTCGCGCTTACACAGAGATGCCCGCCCTGCGCGACCTGGCACAAGCCGAGAGGTGGTATCAGCGCAGTTTGGAACTGCGCGATGAGCGCGATAGACAAAGGCAAGCGCGATCTGTAGGACAACTCGGCTATGTCTCTTGGGAACGCTTCAAAGATGCGCGGAAAGCAAACGCGCCCAACGATGAATTACTCAAACACCTCAACGACGCCGCGCGGTTTTATCAGCAAGCCATCGACCTACTGCCGCCGGACGCGGTGGATGATCTTGCGGTGGCGCACAACCAACTCGGCGCCATCTACGACGATGCAGGCGACCTTGACCGCGCTTTGCATCACTTCAACGAAGCGATTCGTTATTTTGAATCAGCAGACGCTTTTTATAATGCGGCAATTGCTCGCTTCAACGTCGCCGTCACTCTCCGCAATGCAGGTCGCTTGAGCGATGCACGCGAGTATGCCTACGCCGCATTGCGTAATTACGAGCAGTATGGGGAGGCTACGGCGAAGGAGCAGGCGCAAACGAAACAATTAATTGAAAGGATTGAGGGGGAAATGAAACAATGAACAATGAAAAAAATCCCAAATCCCAAAATCCCAACTTCCAATTGGCAACGGATGTATTAACGGATGTAACGGATAGCGCATCATCCGCTACATCAGCTACATAATCCGCTGCCATGCACTATGCACATAGACGACTCCTCTCTACCTTTTGATCCCCTTTGGGAAGGCGCACTCGAACCGAGCGCGGGAATGTTTAAGGCGGCGCGCGGCGATGATGCGCTGATGATAAGCATTGGCAAGCCGCACTGGTGGAATCAGCAAAACATTATGGGCGATAAATTGATTACGCCCGCCAGCGGCGCGCGCTATGGTTTGGCGCGATTCGTTTTTGCGCTTCGTCCGCAAAAGAATCAAGAGGTGAAGCGCGTTGAATTCAACATAGACCTGCACGCCAAAGGCGCAGGCGCGCGACCCATCGCGTTCGATCTATTTCCTAAAACGACCACCGTTGAGCAAACGGGCAAAGCCAGCGTAGGCATTGATCCAAAATTTAAATTCGTCGTCATCGAAGCCAGCGGCATGCCCAAAGCCGAAGTTGCTCTTGATATTAAGCAAGCCAAAGTGGTTATCACTTCTGAAGGCACAGGCAGCAGCGCGGCGCGTTGGCTGTTCGAGTCACACGCCACGCGCCCGCTCGTCGGCGACACCAGCGTGTATGTCATCGTCGAATTGCCGCTAGGCGTCGAAGCCGCCCGCGCCACCCTTCACCTTCGCGCCGAAGTGAAAGATCGCTTCAACGTCGCCTCCTACTTCATCCCCGAAGAACAGCGCGAGAGGTTGAGTGTGGTGTTGGGGTGAACTTTGTCCACGAAGAACACGAAGAAACACGAAGAAATTCTTTTTGCCTCTACAGGATTTAACGTGAATGCTTGAAGTGTCATTCCGAGGAGCGTCCTGAGCGGAGCGCGGTGTTTTCCGCGCGCAGTCGAAGGATGCGACGAGGAATCCCTCGGATTGCCCCAGAGATTCCTCGCGGAACAACGCCGCTCGGAATGACAGGTTCTTGATTCGTGGTTGAAAACAGGAGAACCATAATTCCCTGCGCTCTCCGCGATCTCTGCGGTTAAATCTTTAAAGCTTGTATCCAATTTTTCTCAAGAAATCTTTTCGCCAAGCAATATCCTCATCCCCCTCAACACCCTTCGAGGCAAAGCCATCAATCACGCCCATGATGCCGCGCCCCTGACTCGATTCGGCGATGACCACTTCCGTCGGGTTCGCCGTCGCGCAATAGATACGGCACACTTCCGGCACGCTTTGAATCGCCTTCAACACATTCACCGGGAAAAATCCCGCGTCAAGAAAAACGATGAAACTGTGTCCGGCTGAAAGGGCGAGCGCGTTCTTCTTGGCGAGTTCGATCATCGCCGCATCGGTGCCGCTCCAGCGCACCAAACATTTGCCCGACGCTTCGCAGAACGCCACGCCAAATTTAATTCCCGGCACAGCGTTGACTAACGCCTCGTGAACGTCCTCAACCGTTTTGATGAAATGTGATTGCCCCAAGATGAAGTTGAGGTCGTCGGGCTTTTCGATTTTAACTATAGTGAGTTCCATAATGTTATTCTCCTCAGGGCTAACGCAGTTCGCGGAAATCTTCATCACGAATCCCACTCCGCTACGCTTCGGGGACTGTGTGTCACGAATGAGCGAATATCACGAATGGTTTTCTTATTGCTCTATTCGTTAAATTCGTTTATTCGAGTCATTCGTGATTAAAGTGCGTAAGTCCGATCTTACGGATGGGCGGCAGTTGTACTGCCGCCCGCGTCGCAGTACAACTGCGGCGCAACCCGTAAATGCAATTGAAATCTGCTTTATTCGAGTCATTCGTGATTAAAGTGCGTAAGTCCGATCTCCTTTCGAGATTATCAATGCAACAATCAGCGCGATCAACCCCGCGCCATCGAAAACGATAAAACGAAAAATGCTGTCGCGCAAAATTAGATGATCGCTTGAGAGCGACAACAAAATTCCTGTCTCGCCGATCAAGCCAATCGCCTGCATGATGATCGCCTGCCACAACGATACACGGTGTCGGCGCGGATGCCACGCGGCGAATAGATAGGGCACGTTCCACATCAAAAACAAAATGCCAAAGGCGCGGATGACGGCATCACCGACTTCGCCGTTCAGTTCGTAACTTGGCGCGAACCACGACGGGGTGATCAAAAAGATGGACGCGCATTGCACGTTGATCAACATCACAGCGGCAATCAACAAACGCGCCACCCACACATTAGGTTTCATAGACAATTCCTTTTATTTCGCTTAAACTACTTGAGCGGTTCGCCTTCGCATCTCGGAAATTATAATGTCACATCCACCGGACGACCCTCTTCTGAACCAACTCGCGCAGGGCGATGAGCAAGCATTAATTACCCTCTACGATAGCTACGCCCATCGCGTTTATACTCTCGCCTTGCGCATCCTCAACAACGTTCAATCTGCCGAAGAAATCACGCAAGATGTTTTTCTGCGCTTGTGGAAACACAGCCACACCTATCAATCCGCTCGCGGTTCATTTAGCACTTGGTTACTCACTATCACCCGCAACGCCGCGCTCGATCGTTTGCGTTCAGAACAACGCCGCCCCCCGCTCGACGAACACGATGTGGATGAGCGCTGGGAACAGATCGTGGATACGCATAGCCAAACTGACGAAGCCCGTTGGCGCGAACTTTATTTCGCGGTGCAAGCCCTGCCCATAGAGCAACGTCGTGTGATCGAGCTGGCATATTATCATGGCATGAGCCACAGCCAAATGGCTGAAGAATTGCATCTACCTCTCGGCACAATTAAGACGCGACTACGGTTGGGCATGGAACAACTGCGCCGTGACTGGTTTAAAGATGAGAAATCCAAAACAGATGCCACCAACGTATAAACTAAAGAGACGATTATGAATCAACAGTGTCCTACTATTCGTGAATTACTCGCGGCGTATACCTTTGGCACTTTAGAATCGGCAGAGAAGCATCGCGTTGAATCCCATTTACAATCTTGCGCCGATTGCCGCGCGCAGCTGGCAGATTATCAAATGATTGGCAATGGACTCGCCCATGCGCTCCCGCCGCACCTGCCGCCGCCACGCCTGCGCGCCCGGCTCATCGCCCAACTTGCCCGCCGCGAAACAAAACCCCAACCGTTTATTAATTGGAGTCGATTCGCCATCGCCTTTGCCCTACTCGCCCTGCTCATCCTCAATGCCTCATCGTGGTGGCAGATCAATACACTACGGCAACAACAAACTGCTTTAGAACACTCGCTTAAATCGAACCAAGCGGCACTGGCGATCATCGCCTCACCCAATACGCGAATTTTAGATATCCGCAGTGACTATGCCAACGGTTCGCTGGCTCTTAATGCTGACCTCAAAAGCGGCGTCTTATTGGTGCGTGGGTTAACACCCCTCGAAGCGGATCGCGTTTACCAAGCCTGGTTAATTAAACCCGATGGCAAACGAGTCAGTGGTGGCATCTTCCGGGCTGAAGGTGATCTCACCACCTTCGTCATCGTTTCCCCTGAGCCGCTCGCCAACTTTATCGGTGTCGGCATCACCGTAGAACCGGCGGGGGGCAGCGTGGCGCCCACCAGTCCGCGCCTCTTCGGCATCAACTTCTAATCATCCTCTTAGAAATCCAAAACCGAGATCGGCGGCTTTATAGTTCGCGAGCAGTTGCACTGCGAGCAGGATGCAGTCTAACTGCATCCTGAACAAGGAGGCATCAACTTCTAATC
>Ga0163199_1001607_pt1 | contig 14108 bp, 14 predicted proteins | sample PL_2010_150m_FD_113537 | JGI IMG/M metagenome (GOLD analysis project Ga0163199, IMG submission 113537) | Freshwater microbial communities from Powell Lake, British Columbia, Canada to study Microbial Dark Matter (Phase II) - PL_2010_150m | ecosystem: Environmental > Aquatic > Freshwater > Lake ... | reverse complement strand
GGGTGGGCAACATGCCCCGATCCACGAAACGGGCGAACGTGTGCAGTATCTGCCGCGCGATGGCGGGCCGCCCGGTCGTCAGGGTCAGCCCCGGCAGCGCGATCATCGTGTCGCGGCCCCAGTCGCCGAACCAGTGGTAGCCGGCGATCACCGACCGGCCCTCGGGGTCCTCCGGCGAGGGGCGGTCCACGATGAACTGGTCGGCAGCCAGCCGCGCCTGCCCGACCCACGGCGGCGCCTGCTTTGCCAGCGCGGGACGGGCTCTGGTGAAGGCCGCGGCAAGGGCCCGCTCGTGCCGCTTGCGCCGCTCCAGCGCCTTCGCTCCATCACGTGAGGCCTTCGGGTCAGTGCTGAGGACGATCGTGAGCGGCTTGCCCTCTTCGACTGCGGCACGGATCGTCCCGATTTGCAGATGGTCCTCGCGGTCATCCAGCCCGCGAGCGCGCTCGACGGCAAGATCAAAGCCCAGGTGCCAGTCATGCGCCGCGTCGCTCTCGCCCCGATCGGACAGCAGATAGAACGGCACGGCGCCGTCGTAGGCGGTCACGGCCAGGCCGTGGTCCGCGCCCTCCACGCGCATCCGCCAGCCGTTGCCGCGCGTGCTGCCATGGTAGTCGCGACAGTTGACCATCGCCTTGATGGCAAGGGAAAGGGGGCCGGCTCCGCGCGCGAGGTCATAGCGGACGTACGTGGTGTTGGCGCCCTGCTCCATCCAGACGCGCTTCTCCAGCAGCGCATCCGCCAGGGCATAGGTCCAGACCGGGACCATCCCCTCCAGCCGGAACCGTTCGAGATGCCGGTAGCCGTGGGGCGCCACCGATCCCCCGTGCCAGCGGTTCGTGGACAATTCGAACGTGCGGCCGCCGTACCCGGCGGTCTCATCCAGCTTGGCGATCAGAAGCGTGCGCCCGACGGGAGGCTTCAGTGCCGCGACGAGCAGGCCGTGATAGCAGCGCGTGAGCAGACCGGCGACCGTGCCGGAGGCGTACCCGCCGAGGCCGTTGGTGACGAGCCATTCGCGCGACTCGGCCTGAGCCAGGTCGCCGCAGATGTCCCGTCCGAAGTCGATGAGGGAGTTCACGCCGTTCACAGATGACCCACCGCCAGTATCCTCCATTCCCGGGGTGCTTTCAACACAGGTTTACTTGTCACCGCCAGGGTTGCTACAATGCGCTCCGCAACGGCATTTCTGGAGAACGCTGAAACATGCAGATTCCGATTGCACTCACGAAAACGTTCAATGCGGCGCTGAACGAACTGGGCTCCGACATGGCGCTGATCGCCCTGAGGGAGGACGGGTTCGGTCCGTACCTCCCCCAGTCCAATCGCGGCTTTTCCCCCCGCGAGGTTCAGGCCGTGGTCAAAGCGCTGTCGGTCCCGGAAGTCGGGTTCGACGGCGCCGCGGGCAGCGGCGATGCCCGCCCGAAAGCCGTCCGCATCCGGATGACGGCCCCCGCCCACCGCTCGCTCCTGGGCGTCCCGCTGAAACTGTCCCGGCGGGTCTGCGGCGCGCTGGTGGTCGGACGAAAGGACATCGTCTCCTTCAGCGAAAAGGACCGTCGCCATCTTGCCGAAGCGGCCGGAGAGATCGAGGCGGCGCTCGCCAGTGCCGGTATTCCCACCATGGCCTCCCTTGCCCCCGTACCAGCTCCATCGGCTCCTTCGGGAGCACCCGTTTCTGAAACCGGGGACGCAGGGATCGAACTGCTGCTGGCCCATATCCGGTCGCTGATCCCCTATGACCGGGTTCTCCTGACGCGGTACGACCCACAGGCCAAGGTTTTGACGACGCTCCTCTCCCACATGCCCGGCCGCTGTGAGTGGCGGGAGGGACAGACGCTCACGCTGGACGGTTCCGCGGCGGGCTGGATGATCCGGCACAAGAAGCCGAGAATGGATCGCGACCTGGCCTCCACGCAGGGCCGATTCCTGGACTATAAGGAACTGTACAAGGACAAGTTCAAGACGGCGCTGGGCCTCCCCCTGCGGAGGGGGCAGGACTTCATCGGCACCATCGTGCTGGGATCGAAGACGCCGGACGTCTACAACGCCGACATGGCGCGGGCCGCCGCCCCCCAGCTGGACCAGCTGGCCGCGATGCTCCCCACACTGGGGCCGCGACAGGGTGGCGCCGCTCCCTCCGAAGCGACCGGCGCTCCGAGCGTCGGCGAAGGCGCCGGCATCATGCCCTCCCACGACGCCGACGACGACCGCGAGTTGATGATCCGCCAGGTGCGGCAGGGGGCGATCCGCGAGGTGACGACGTTCCTCGAGCAGGAAATCCAGCGCCCCCTCACAAAGACGCGCATGGCCATGGAAGAGGCCATGCAGGAATCGCCCGCCGGGGGCATCCTCCAGCGGGTCGAAAAGGCATCCCTGGAACTCACGCGGATCGAGGCCATCCTCAACGAGGTCCTCGACTTCGCCAAGCCGCTGGACCTGCACCCGCGCGTGGTCAGGATCCCGGAGGTCCTCGAAAGCGCGCTCGCGGTGATCACCGACGATCTGGAAAAGAACGCCATGACGGTGACCAGGCAGTTTTCCGACATCCTGCCGCCCATCAAGGCGGATGAGGGCAAGCTCCAGCAGGTGTTCCTGAGCATTCTCAAGAACGCCCTGGAGGCCATGACGCCCCATGGCCACATCCTCCTTCAGGCAGTGCCCCACAAGGGCGCGCGCGGGCGGCACGAGGTGGCGATCACGATCCAGAATGACGGCGCCCCAATCCCCACGGAGCATATCGGCAAGATCTTCGAGCCAGGGTTCACCACCAAAGCGGCCGGCACCGGACTCGGCCTGGCGTCGGTCAAGAAGATCATCGAAGAGCACCGGGGCCAGATCTCGATCGCCAGCGGCCCGGATCAGGGCACGGCCGTGATCATCAGGCTTCCGGCGCATGCCGCGGCCCGCCACCAGGGCGGTCGGGGGCGCCGCCGCCCCCGGCCGGGCTAGACTCTTGACAGCCCCCAGGGAATGCGGTATCGTCGCCCCGGTTTTGCTCGACCCCCTATTTTCGGGTCATTATAGAAAACCGTGTTTCACCTATCATCTTAAGGAGGGTCCAATGAAACGTTCGCTGCTCGCGATCGCATTGGTGTCAGGATTCATGTTCATCGCTGTTTCGGCCTTCGCCAACCCGTCCCTGCTGAAGAAGCATGAAGGCTACCCGAATGCGGGGCAAGGCACCACCGCCACCGGCGCGGCCGCCGAATTAAAGTCCGCCGAAAGTGCCCCGAAGGTTCTGCAGGGTCAAAGCGCCGCGGCTGGGACCAGCGCCGATCGCGCAGGAAACGTCATGGGAGACGACCCCCGCCAACGGACACACCCCGGCTACCCCAAGGCGGGTGTGGTCGAGAATCACATCAAGAACGCCACCAAGGCCAACGCCAATCCCAAATAAGTCGCGCGTACAGATTCGGTTTCCACGGGGGAGGGTCCGCAAGGACCCTCCCCCTTTTTTGTTCCCTAGGCACCCCTTGACAAACTCCCCAACGCGGCTCTCACAATAACCCATCAAACCATACCCGAGCCCCGGTCAGGAGTGGGGGGCCGCGCTCGCTCATATATAAGGAGACTGTACCATGAAAGCCATGTATGCCTTGGCAGCAGTGGTTGCTTTTCTCGCCTTCACCGCCACCGCCGCACTTGCCAATCCAGCGATGATGAAAAAACACGAGGGCTACCCGAGCGATGACGGAAAGGGCACCACGGCCACCGGCGCGGCGGCCAGTCTGAAAGGCGCCGAAGATGCCCCGAAGGAATTGAAGGATCAACTAAGGAGTGCCGGCGAAGGGGACCGTCAATTGAAGCGCGGAGGCGATTCACGCCTCCCCACGGTCACTGACCCCGGTTATGTCGGCAAAGGCGTGACGGAAGGGCATATCAAGGACGCGACAAAGGCAAGCCCCAACCCGTAATGAAAGGAGGCTGCGGGAGAGAGTCAGGCCCCCTGACTCTCCCGCTCGTCCTCGGCCCAGCCCTTCACCCACGGCAACAGGAGAAACGCCGGCCAGGCGAGAAAGAACGTGGCGGTGAAGTAGGCGACATACCCGAACTGCTCCGTCGCAATGCCGGAGAACGCTCCTGAGAGGGCGCGCGTTAACCCGAACAGGGCGCTGAGCAGGGCGTATTGCGTGGCGGCGTGAGACTTGGAGCAGATGCTCATCAGGAAGGCCAGGAACGGAGCCGTCCCCAGCCCCCCGCAGAACGATTCGACGAGCGAGGCAGTATACATCATCGCCTCGGACGGCGGCAGCACGGCGGCTCCGGCATAGACCAGATTCGAGACCGCCTGCAACACGCCCAGCACCCACAACGCCTTGAAGATGCCCCACCTCGTCGTCAACATCCCGCCGAGCAGCGCGCCGGCGATCGTCGTCACGACGCCGAACGTGCCCGGCACCAGACCGATCTGAACCGGCGTGAACTGCCGGTCCACCCAGAAGGGCTTAATCATGGGACCGATCGCCATATCGCCCAGCTTGAACGTCAGGACGAAGGCCGCCACGGCCCAAAAGCCGGGCCTTGCCAGGAACAGCCGCAACGGCTCGCGGATCGCGTCCGCCGCCGAGCGAGCCGGTTTGGGCTCCCCGGTGACGCTCTCGGCCCGCGCCTCCGGCATGGAGAAAGACACCACCGCGAGCAATCCCATCAGGCCGGCCGCACCGATAAAAACGGTGGGCCAGCCGGCATAGCCGGCCGCCGCGACGAAGAGCCCTCCCGCGCCGATCAATGCGATACGGTAGGCCGTCACCCGCACGCCATTGGCGACACCCATCTCTTTTTTGTCGAGCAACTCGATCGTATAGGCGTCGATCGCGATGTCCTGGGTCGCTGAGAGCACGGCGAGCAGGACGAGCACGGCCCAGAGCACCCAGGTTTGCTCCTGGGCATGCAGGAAGGCCAGTATCAGGAGCGGTACGCTCATCAGAACCTGGCAGATACAAACCCACGTTCGGCGGCTACCCCAGAGATCCACCGCCGGCGCCCAGAGGAATTTGAGCGTCCACGGCAGCCCGACCAATCCCAAGAGGCCGATGTCGGTGAGACTCACGCCCTGCAGGCGAAAGTACACCGGCACGGCGTCCACGACGAGCCCGAAGGGAAAGCCTTCGGCGAAGTACAGCGCGGCGACCCAGAGGAGTTTGTGGCGTGTGCTCATGGGAAAGGGGCTTGATAGCATGTCTGCACACATGCGTCAAACCGCACGGACTTGATTCACGCGAGTGGCATGGTATACGGTATATTTCCCTGCTATCGTCACGACTGAACCAGGAGGCAGTGCATGAGGCGTTTCACCATCACCGACATCATGGAGGGCAACGGCCAGCCACATCCGTCCTTCACCCACACCGCGACTTATCCGGTGCTTAATGTCCTCCTGCCGGGATCGGGAAACCTGCCGGGATTCCTCGTGGCCGACGACCAGGGCCGCTTCCACCTCATCCGGATGGATCACTGCCGGATGGGCAAGATCGAGGCATTCTGACCCATGCCCCTCGCCACGCCGGAGGAACTGGGGGAGGAACTGTCCGAGTTGGCCTTCGGCATCATCGAACAGAACTGGCTGAAGGAGCACATCGGCAAGGCCGTGGACGTGAAAAACCTCGACCCGATGCAGGCCAATGCCGCGGAATGGGAGCTCACCTACCTGATCCTGTTCGCCATCACGAGCGGATGCGGGACGTTTTCGGCGACTGACCGGGACCGGACCACCGCCGCGCTCAAGGCCTTCCACGCCACGTTCCTGAAGCAGATCGCAGAGCAGGTGGGGACGGACATCGTCGATGCCCACGAAAAGAACCTTGTGCCTCGCTACCGGCTGTACGGCCAGACCCTCGAAGGCGAAGACACCACGCACCCGTATAAGACCCGGTACCAGCGCCTGGGGGAAGCCGCCGCGATCCAGATTCTCGGCAAGCCGATCGAGGATCCCCAGGCCGCCGACATTTTCCGCGAGACGATCAAAGTCATCTTCACAGAGGTGCGCGAGGCGGTCATCAAGGTAATGCGGCATCAGCAGGTCGCCCCAGCGCAAGGAGAAGCCTAAGGATGGATTTCGACATCGGCTCCAATCAGTATCGGAACGCCTCCGACGGCATCGAGATCGACGGCATGACGCAGTTCTCGTTCGAGCACAACCGCCGCTACAACGAGATGATGCTGCGGGGGCTCATCTTCGACCAGCGAGGGTCGCTGGTGGCCAAGATCTCGGAAAACGGCCTCGCCATGAACCTCCAGGGGGAGTTCGAGATGCAGTCCGAATACCCGGTGGTGAAGCTGCTCCGCCGCGAGACCGAGGACGTCCTGCTGGAAGTGAAGTTCCTTGACGGCAACCACATACAGATCCACAAGGCCAGGCTCTATACCGGCAAAGGCAAGCCCTTCGAGGTCACGCCGACCCTCTGGAGGCTGAAGGACGAGACGCACAGCGGGGAAAACGTGGACTGCGAAGGGAAACCGGTGTCGCTGAAATAGAATGTAGGGGCGGTTCGCGAACCGCCCCTACTATTTCACTGGTTGCGCGCAGCGGAAGCCGATGAAGGCGTTGCGCGTGTCCGGCGGCAGCTTAGACGTGCGGCCGGCCGCCATCAGGTACACCGGCATGTCGGACCAGGACCCTCCCCGCACCATCTTGTATTGACCGTTCCGCGGCCCCAGCGGGTTCTCCTCGGGACTCTCGCGATAGTATTCCCCGTCGTACCAGTCCTGCACCCACTCCGCCACGTTCCCCGCGAGATCGAAGGTGCCGTAGGGCCCAACGCCTTCGGGATAGCTGCCGACCGGCTTGAGGATGTCGTAGGCGAACTTCGTCATCTGGCCGAACAGCGCGATTGAGGCGTGCGGGCGTTTCTCGCCCCAGGGAAATCTCCGCTCAGTCGTGCTTCGCGCCGCCTTTTCCCACTCCGCCTCGGTGGGCAGCCGCCGCCCGCCGATCCGGCAGTAAGCGTCGGCGTCGATCCAACTCACCCCGATGACCGGACGGTTCGCGTGATCGGGGAACTTCACCATGCCCCAGTTGAAGGGCTTCTGCCATCCCGTGAGCTCCAGAAACTTCGCGTACCGCTCCGTCGTGATCTCGTACCTGTCGATGTAGTACGCATCCAGGCGGATCTTGTGGCGCGGCTGCTCGTCATCCAGCCCCTCGCCTTCCAACAACCCCATCCAGAATTCTCCGGCCGGCACCAGAACCATGGGCGCGCCGTCCCTGGCGGCGAGTTCCCTGGGAGGATCGGACGCCTGGGCCGCGGCGAGCGACACCCCACCCGCCAGCAGAACGGCGCTCATCCACGCACGGTTGATTGTCCGCATATCTCAAAGTTTACCACAGGCCTCTCTTGACTTCATTCCGCCCACGAACCTATATTGGCCTGACCTCATGCCCACCAGCCCCGAACACGTCGTTGCGTAATCGTCGGTGCGATTCCCGCTCCCATTCATGAGAAGCGCCATGCGCCTCTGCGCGATCGTTTTCCTGTCCACCGGTTTGATGGGCCCCGGGCACACCTTCGCCCAGGCGCCTATCATTCCCCTTTCCGGCAAGATCGAGGAGCAGGCCAGAAGCCGGATGGAGGCCGCCAGGAAGCTGAAGGACGCCGGCAAGCTTGAACCGGCAATCGAAGCCCTCCAGCAGCTGATCGCCGACGCGCCCCAGAGCGCGCAGATGCCCGAGGCCTACTGGCTGCTGGGGCAGCTCCTCACCGAACTGAAAAAGCCGGACGAGGCCGGCCCGTATTTCCGGCGCCTCCTGGAGGAATATCCGGAATCGGATCTGGCGCCACAGGCGCGACTCGCCCTTGCATCTGCGCTGCTGGAAACCGGACAACCCGACGCGGCATTGCCCCTGCTGCTGGAGGCCAGGGCCCAGACCACGGACCAGACCGTGCTGTTGACGATCCACCAGCATCTCGAAGAGACGTATCTCAACAAGCAGGACCACGTACGCGCAGTGGAGGCAGCCGTCGAGGCCGCCAGGCTGTCCTCGGAAGAGGAGCGCAAAAAGATCGAAGCGCGCGTGCGCGATCTCCTCCAATCCATGCTCGGCGAAAAGGACCTCCGGCGCATCGCGGACAAGTACGGCAAATCGTTCCCTGCCGACGCGGCCCTCCTGCGCCTGATCGAGCTGTACGAGGCCTCCGGCGAAGACCACAAGGTCAGCCGCGCGGCCCGGGAGTTTCTGGGACAGTTTGCCCACCACGAGAAGGTCGGCGCCGTAACCACCACGCTCACCGCGCAGCGGAAGAAGCTGCGAAGCAAAACCCACCGCATCGGCGCCCTGCTCCCGCTGTCGGGACAACTGAGCCCCTACGGCACCGACGCGCTGAACGGCGCCCGCATCGCCCTCGAGGTCGTCGCCGAGGCGTCCCCGTCCCTGTCGGTCGGCCTCGTGACGAAGGATACGGAGGGCGACGCGAAGCTGCTGGCGCGCGAGCTTGATGACCTGCTGAAGGACTACCAGCCGATCGCCGTGATCGGCCCGCTGCTGAGCCGCGAAGTGAAGGCCGTCGCGCAGGCTGCGGACGCGAACGAGGTTGTCTTCGTCACACCGACGGCGACCGTCACGGACGTGCAGAAGTTCGGGCGCTACCTGTTCAACGCCGCCGTCAACAACCGCGCGCTCGTGCGAGAGTTGGCCGCCTACGCGACCGGCCCGCTGGGATGGAAACGCTTCTGTATCCTCGCGGCCAAGGACGCCTACGGCACGGAGATGGCCCAGACCTTCGCAGAGGAAATCCGCCGTCTGGGAGGGGAGATCATCGCCTCCGAAACCTACGGGCCCGACGACACCGATCTCGGCCCCCCTATCAAGCGCCTCAAGGACGCGGACCTCAGGAAACACGGCAAGCTGGAGAAAATCGAGAACCCGAAGAAGGGCAAGAGCGACAATATCTACCATCCCGGCTTCGACGCGATCTTTCTGCCGGGTGACGCCGAGAAGGTCGGCCTGATCGCGGGCCAGTTCCGCTTCTATGCGGCCTCCGTCGGCATGCTGGGAACCAACGGCATGAACTCGCCGGAGTTGATCCGCCTCGATCCCCGCGGGGTCGAGGGCGCCGTCTTCGCCGACAGCTTTTCCATGGACAGTCCCGATCCCGCCGTGCGAAACTTCGTGGAACGCTACGTGAAGCGCTTTCAGCAGCCCCCGTCTGGATTTGCGGCGCAGGCATTCGAAGCCACCAAACTGGTGCTGGATGCTATACTGAAAGGAGCGACGACGGGCCGGGCACTGCGGGAGAGCCTGAAAAATACGAAGAACGCGCCCGGTCTTGTCGGCCCGCTGACCATGACGGCGGCGGGCAACCTGGAGCGGCGGTACGCGATCATCCAGGTCAAAAACGGCAAGTTCACATCGGCCACCGACGCGCGATGAGCAATATCGGACAGATCCTCCATACCATCTCGTACATGGCCCTGCCCCTGCTGCTGGCCATGGTGTTCCACGAGTACGCCCACGGATGGGTCGCGAACCGCTACGGAGACTCGACGGCGCGTCTGGCCGGGCGGCTCACACTCGATCCGAGGGCCCACATCGATCCCTTCGGAACGATCCTGCTCCCGCTGCTGTGCCTGATCTTTCCGACCGGCATCCTGCTCGGCTATGCCAGGCCCGTGCCGGTCGTTCCCTCGAATCTGCGCAATCCCCGCCGCGACATGGCCCTCGTGGCCGCCGCCGGGCCCGGCATGAATCTCCTCCTGGCCGTCGCGAGCGCGGTGATCCTGAGCGCCATCTTCGCCGTCGACCCGTCCATCGCCGATTCGATCTCAACGCGCGGCCCGGGCGTCCGGAGAGATTTACTGGGCGTGATCCTTGTGCCCCTGGCCTGGATGTGCATTTTTTCGGTGCAGATCAACCTGGTGCTGATGGTCTTCAACCTGATCCCCATTCCCCCCTTGGACGGCGGCCGCATCCTGGTGAGCCTCCTCCCGCCGCGGCCGGCCGAAACGCTCAGCCGCCTGGAGCCTTACGGGATGATGATCATCTTCTTCCTGGTCATGGTTGATCCGCAGATCCACCTGTTCGGAAGCCTAATGGGGCCTTTGGTCCATACGCTGACGACCACGATCATCTCGACCTTCACGTTGTAACGGGGATTTCATGGCGAAACGCGTGCTCAGCGGAATGCAGCCGAGCGGCCTGTTGCACTTGGGCAACCTCTTCGGCGCGCTCGACAACTTCAAGCGGCTTCAGGCCGAACATGAATGTTTCTATTTCGTCGCCGACTGGCACGCCCTCTCGACCAACTACGAGGACACAACCCGCATCCGGGAGTACACGCGCGAGGTCCTCATCGACTGGCTCGCCGCGGGGCTTGACCCCGAGCGCTCCACCCTCTTCATCCAGTCCCGCGTGCCCGAGCATGCGGTCCTCTACCTGCTGCTCTCGATGATCACGCCGGTGCCGTGGCTGGAGCGCAACCCAACGTACAAGGAAAAGCGGGAGAACATCGAGGGGCGCGACCTCTCAACTTACGGGTTTCTCGGCTACCCCGTCCTGCAGACTGCGGATATTCTGCTCTATAAAGGAGACTTCGTACCGGTGGGCGTGGATCAGTTACCCCATCTCGAGCTGTCGCGAGAAATCGCGCGGCGGTTCAACCAGCTCTACAAGCCGGTCTTCCCTGAGCCCCAGGCCCTGCTGACGGAGATCCCCAAGGTGCCCGGCACGGACGGCCGCAAGATGAGCAAGAGCTACAACAATACGATCAACCTCTCCGATCCGGAAGCGACGGTCCGCTCCAAGCTCAAGACGATGGTCACGGACCCGGCCCGCATCCGGCGCACCGACAAGGGCAACCCGGACGTCTGTCCGGTCTTCACCCTTCACAAATCCATTTCGGCCCAGCCCGTCATCGATCAAGTCAACCAGGACTGCCGCACCGCCGCCATCGGATGCATTGACTGCAAGAAGCTGCTGGCGGATGGATTGGTGACGCTCCTTACCCCAACCTGGGAGAAGCGCCTGGAACTCGCGCAGAAGCCGAAGATGGTTGACGAGGTCATCGACGCGGGCACGACGAAAGCCGTCGCCGTCGCCCGCCAGACCATAGCCGAAGTCAGCCAGGCAATGAAAATCGGCTGAGCGGGTGGCGCCAATGGTGTGTAGGGTGTCAGACACCGTCCCCAAGGGTGTCTGACACCATCTCCCAGGTACGCAGACCCGCGTCCTGATATCTGCTAGACTCAGCCCATGCCTCAGCAGCATGATCCCAGGCTGGCCAGGCAACTCATCCTGGATGAGCTGTTTGATCTGTCGCTCTACAAGGCCCTGCGCGAGATCATCGGTGGCGAATCCCGGAAGGTACTCGACGAGCTCGTCCTGGTCGAGACGCAGCACCTCGCCTTCTGGCAGAAGTTCTTCGACCTCAAGCTGACCGCCCTCGATCTCCCCCGCCGCCTCAAGCTCCAGGGCATGATTCTGGTGTGCCGCCTCTTCGGGTCCACGGCCGTGCATCTGGTGCTGGAGGCGATCGAGGTGCATGGCGTACGGAAGTACTTGTCGCTGTGGAAGAGTTATAAAGGCCAGCCGCTGGGCCACGCGCTCGAAGGCATCCTGCTGGACGAGTTCAAGCACGAGGATGTGCTGGTCACCCAACTGACCGAACGGAAAATCAATCCGGAGAAGATCCGCAACATCTTCCTGGGCATGAACGACGGGCTGGTCGAGGTCCTGGGGGCCGTCAGCGGGTTCTTCGCGGCCTTCGGCGACACGGCCACCGTCCTCATCGCCGCCTCCACCACCGCCGTGGCTGGATCGCTCTCCATGGGCGCCGGCATCTATGTGGCGATCAGCTCCGAGAAGGAAGTCAAAAAGACGGAATCGGACAAACAGCAGTTTCTGAAGGCAGCCACGGTCGTGGCCGGGATGGAAGAACAGCCGCTCGCGTCTGCGCTGGTTGTGGGCGGCAGTTATATCGCCGGGGCGATGGTCCCCGTCCTGCCGGTCTTGTTCGGCGCGAAGGACGCGCTGCCTTCCCTCCTCACGGCCGGCAGCATGATCATCCTGGTATCCATGGTGCTGGCGTTCCTCTCCGGCATGGACATCAAAAAGCGCATCCTTACCAACCTGGTCATCATCGCCTGCGCCGTCGCCATTACCTATGTGATCGGGATCGTGGCCAAGACCCTCTGGGGCGTCTCAGTCTGAAACCAAAAGGGGGACCACATAGCGCTGCAGGGACGTGGTACAATGCTTCCTTGGATGGCGAAGCTTACCGAGGAGAACTCTCAATGACGCCCGATGAGCAAATTGCGAAGATGACGAAAGCGATTAATCAAGCAATCAAGATTCTGGGGGATCGGTTTGGGTCCACCGAGGGAGACACCAACAAAACCATCCAGGCGCTGAAGGAGTCCATCACGAAAGACGTCCAGCCGCCTGCCGCGACCGCGCCTGCGGCTTCTTAAGACCCTACGGGAGATTTTTGCGCTGCTCAATCTCTGCGGCCAGGGCGCGTTGAAGTTTCTCGATGGCCACCGCCTGATCCTGCTCCACCTTGTGTTTCGACGACTCGCCGACCTTTTGTATGGACAACCGGCCGACCCGTTGGCGATAGGCATACAGCGCATGGAATACGCGGCAAATGGTCGCCTCATCCGCTTTCGCTAACGCGGCAACCTTCTCCACCTGCGCACGAACAGCCGGGATCAACTGCGCGGCCTCCCCCCCGGTCAGCGTGACCTCGTAGACAGCAAGCTGCGCCTCTTTCTCCCTTGTGTCCATGTCGAGCAACGGCTGCAGGGCGGCAAGATACGTGAACACATCAACGCCGGCCTCGGCGGCTTCACGACTGACGTCCAGGTCAGGCGGCCAGAGCCCCCAGGGCCTCCCGAGCATATAGATCCGTTTGACTTCCTCAGCGTCCAGCTTCGCCTGTCGAGCCAGGAAACGGAAGAAGCCGGGAGCCGTCATCAACTCGCTCAACTCAGTCTCGTCCATGGCAGGCCCTCATGAATAAGAACAATGCGGCAGGCGCTTCAGAGCCCTGCCGCTGGAATGATTTTGGGAGTCGTCTCCATGTAGAGGCACATCAGGTGATGCCGTGCGTCACGCAACGTCTTGAAGTTCGTCTCCCCCCTTGTCGCCAGGTCGATCAGGACCCACCCATTGCGCTTCTTATAGTGCCCTCCGCCATAGACCGGATTAACGTAGACAGGATTGATGCAGAAGCACTTGGCGAAGGTCACGAAGCCTGGAGAGTTCACTGCCGATTGGGAAGGTTCTTGAGCCACCAGATGCTCTCAACCATTTGCCGGGCGCTTGGAAACACCGGCTCGCGCCGGCATGGCGCTGTTGCGAAGACGGGCCCGGTTCCGCTTGGGTTCATCGTGGTGTTTCCGATTGGCTGCGATGACGGAATCGATGACCTCACCACAGAGCAGGCATTTCCAGCCGGATAAAGATCCACCGCTTGTGACGCCTGCCGCTTCTTCCAGTCTCGTAGCTACCATCAAGCCATGGCAACGTAAGCAGCTCATTTTGTGGGCCTCCCCGGGCTCAATACGGTCGAAAGTGTCAGCGCACCATGAGACTCTGGCGTAGGAGCGGCGGAGACCGGGGAATCGAACGCGTTAGGAGAGATCAGGAAACGCGAGGGACAGGATAGTCAACTGGCTCAAACGTCAGCCATTACTATACGTGGGAAACGGCACCTGGTCAAGCCGGCTTATGGGACCTGAGGAGACGAAACGGGGACTAAACCGAACAGCGGGGGCTGAGCGCCTCCTGAACAGCCTTGCCGATTTCGGCCGGGTTGCGCACCACGCGGACGCCGGCGGCTTCCAGTACGGCCATCTTCTCGGCGGCGGTGCCCTTCCCCCCTGTGATGATCGCACCGGCATGGCCCATACGGCGACCCGGCGGGGCGGTGATGCCCGCAATAAAGCTGATGACCGGCTTGCGGATGTTCTGCTTGATGAAGGCCGCTGCGCGGTCCTCGGCGTCACCGCCGATCTCCCCGATCATGACCACCGCCTCCGTCTCGGGATCCTTCTCGAACATCGCCAGCAAGTCAATGTAGCCGGTACCGATGATCGGATCGCCGCCGATCCCAATGCAGGTCGTCTCGCCGAGGCCGAGCGTCGTGAGCTGGTTCACCGCTTCGTAGGTG
>Ga0163199_1001605_pt1 | contig 14126 bp, 12 predicted proteins | sample PL_2010_150m_FD_113537 | JGI IMG/M metagenome (GOLD analysis project Ga0163199, IMG submission 113537) | Freshwater microbial communities from Powell Lake, British Columbia, Canada to study Microbial Dark Matter (Phase II) - PL_2010_150m | ecosystem: Environmental > Aquatic > Freshwater > Lake ... | reverse complement strand
GTCATGGATGCGGCCAAGGTCATTGGCTTGTCCGCTGCCAACAACAAGCACCCGCTGCGACTGGTCGGTTACTTCAAGGGCTTGCACGCTCCGGCTCCCCTTTACGCCGTGCCGACCACAGCCGGTACCGGATCCGAGGTGACCGTGGCAGCTGTGGTGTCCGACCCGCTGAGCCAGCGCAAGCTGGTGATTGCCGACACCCGCATTGTTCCGAAAATGGCGGCACTCGATCCGAGCCTGATGACCGGATTGCCCGCACACATCACGGCCTCAACCGGGATGGATGCGCTGACCCACGCCATTGAAGCCTTCATCGGCCACTGGGGAACCGCCTTCACCGACCGCATGGCGCTCACCAGTGTGGGCATGATTTACCAGAACCTGCCGCGGGCCTACGCCCATGGTGATGACCTGGTGGCGCGCGAGCGGATGGCCCTGGCCGCCAGCTACGCCGGTCAGGCCTTCACCCGGGCCAACGTCGGCTACGTGCACGCCATCGCCCACCAACTCGGCGGCCTGTACCACACGCCGCACGGCCTCGCCAATGCGATCATGCTGCCGCATGTGCTGCGCTTTCTGAGCCCAACCATCACCGCCAAACTGGCCGTGCTGGCGCAGCATGCCCGGCTTGGCCAGGCATCGGAAAGCAGTGCCGATCTGGCCGAAAAGTTCCTCGATTCCATTGACGCCATGAACAGGCGTCTGGGCATTCCCCGCCATCTGGCAGCGCTGCGTGCCAAGGACATCCCGGCCTTGGCCCGCGCCGCCTGTCGCGAGGCCAATCTGAATTACCCGGTGCCGAGTTACCTGTCGCAGGAGGATTGCGAACAAGTAATCCGCGCGGTGTTACCTAGGAAGGTGCCGGCCAAAACGGCGGCCAAACCTCGGCGTGCCAGGCCAGACAAGGGTTCAGGCCGGTAAGACCTGCGCATCGACAAGGCCGATCCGGCGCCAATTCAAAACCCGACCGCCTGCCCATCCCGACGGCTATCGCTGGCGGCAACATAGCCTTCGACTTGGGGGTCGCCGGCGCGCCAGATGAACTGGCCGGCACCGAAGTCCTGGTAGGAATCCTTGCTCAGCAGCGTCTGATGCCCGAGATCGCGCAGGCCCTGCACGGTGGCGGCGCTCATCGTTGCTTCGACACTGACTTCCATACCGGCGTTGACGCGCCAGCGCGGCGCATCGCAGGCGCTCTGCGGGTTCTGGCCATGGTCGAGCATGCGCACCAGCGTCTGCAGATGACCTTGCGGTTGCATGTGCGCACCCATCACTCCAAAGCTCATCACCGGCTGCCCGTCTTTGCTCAGGAAACCCGGAATGATGGTGTGAAAAGGCCGCTTGCCCGGCGCCACGATATTCGGATTGCCAGAGCGCAGGCTGAAGCCGTGACCCCGGTTCTGCAGGCTGATGCCAAAGCTGGGCTCGACGCAACCGGAACCAAAGCCCATGTAGTTGCTCTGGATGAAGCTGACCATCAGGCCGGATTCATCGGCAGCCGTGAGGTAAATGGTGCCTCCCTGCGCTGGACTGCCAGCACCGAATTGCTGGGCACGCTGCGGATCAATCAGCTTGCAGCGCGCCGCCAGATAAGCATCGTCGAGCAACTGCGCGGCGCTGACTTCCATGCTGGAAGGTTCGGCCACGAAACGGTAAGCGTCGGCAAAAGCCAGTTTCATGGCCTCGATCTGCAGATGTTGTGACGCCACACCGTCCACCGGCAACGCTGTCAGGTCAAAGTGGTCCAGCATGCCCAGCGCCATCAGTGCGGCAATGCCCTGGCCGCTGGGCGGTATCTCATGCAGGGTGTAGCCCCGGTAATTCTTGCTGATGGGCATGACCCACTCGGGGCGGTGGCTGGCCAGATCCTGCAGAGTCAGGCTGCCGCCATGCTGCGCTGAAAAAGCGGCGATGGCCTGCGCAATCTCGCCCTGGTAGAAAGCTTCACCCCGGCTCTGCGCAATAGCACGCAGGGCCCGCGCTGCCGCCGGAAAGCGGAACAGTTCACCGACCTGGGGCGCACGGCCGCGCGGCAGAAAGGTCTGCGCAAAGCCGGGCGCCGCACCCAGTTCCTGCGCCGCCACCTGCCATTTGCCCTGCACCACCGGCGGCACCAGATAACCGCGTTCAGACAGGTCGACGGCCGGCGCCATCAGATCGGAAAACGCCAGCTTGCCAAAGCGTTCGCTCAAGGCTGCCCAGGCACTGACCGCGCCCGGCACGGTGATGGAATCGATGCCGCGCTTGGGCGGCGTTGCCGCGTCCGAGCCGTAGCGGCCTTGAAAGTATTCTGGCGTCCAGGCCTGTGGCGCACGACCCGATGCGTTCAGGCCGTGCAACTCCTTGCCGTCCCAAAGAATACAAAAGGCGTCGCTGCCCAGGCCATTGCTGACCGGCTCGCACACTGCCATCACGGCGGCGGCAGCCACGGCAGCATCGACCGCATTGCCACCCTGGTACAGCATCTTCAGGCCGGCTTGTGCTCCCAGCGGGTGCGAGGTGGCCACCACGTTGCGGGCAAACAGCGGCAAACGAGTCGAGGTGTAGGGATTGCGGTAATCAAAGTTCATGCGCTTTGCCTTGTCTGCGGTCTGTCATTGTGCAAAGAAGAAACGGCACCCTAAAGTGCCGTTCTCATCATCGTGCGCGGGCTCAGTCCTCCACAAACGCCTCTTCGCGCTTCTTCTTGATCGAAGGCAGCAGCACGATCACCAGCAGCAACGCCGCCACCGCCAGCAGACTGGCTGAGAGACCGCGTGTCACAAAGACACTCCAGTCCCCTCTGGACAGCAGCAGGGCGCGCCGCAGGTTCTCTTCCATCATCGGCCCCAGAATGAAACCCAGCAGCAATGGCGCCGGCTCGGCCCCGAGCTTGATGAAGATGTAACCGATGACGCCGAAGATCGCCACCATCCAGATGTCAAAGGTGTTGTTGTTGGTGGAATACACACCGATCGCACAGAACAACACAATAGCCGGGAACAGCCAGCGGTAGGGCACGCTCAGCAGCCTGATCCAGATCCCGATCAGGGGCAGGTTCAGCACGATCAGCATGGCGTTGCCAATCCACATGGAGGCAATCAAGCCCCAGAACAACTCGGGGTTGCTGGTCATGACCTGCGGCCCGGGCTGGATGTTGTGGATGGTCATGGCGCCCACCATCAGCGCCATCACGGCGTTGGGCGGAATACCCAGGGTCAGCAATGGGATGAACGAGGTTTGAGAGGCCGCGTTGTTGGCTGACTCGGGAGCCGCCACACCGCGGATATTGCCCTTGCCAAAGGGGACTTCACCTGGCTGCAGCTTGGTTTTTTTCTCCACCGTGTAGGCAGCAAAGGCGGCCATCACGGCACCGCCACCGGGCAGAATACCCAGCATGGCGCCCAGCGCCGTGCCGCGCAGCACGGCAGGTGCCATGCGCTTGAAGTCCTGCTTGGTGGGCATCAGGCCCTTGACGTCGGCGGTGAAGACCTCGCGCTCGCTCTCGTGCTTGCCCAGGTTCATGATGATTTCGCCATAGCCGAAAACGCCCATGGCAATCACGATAAAGCCGATGCCGTCGGTAAGTTCGGGGATGTCAAAGCTGAAACGTGCCACGCCGGAGTTCACGTCGGTGCCCACCAGTCCGAGCAGCAGGCCCAGAAAGATCATGCCAACGGCCTTCAGCAAGGAGCCCGAGGCCAGCACCACCGCGCCAATCAGGCCCAGCACCATGAGAGAGAAGTATTCGGCCGGGCCGAACTTGAAGGCGACTTCGGTCAGGGGTACGGCAAAGGCCGCCAGCACCAGGGTGCCGACGCAGCCGGCAAAAAACGAGCCCAGGCCGGCTGCGGCCAGCGCCGGGCCGGCTCTGCCGTTTCGGGCCATCTGGTAGCCGTCGATGATGGTGACCACCGAGGAGGCTTCGCCTGGCAGGTTCACCAGAATGGCAGTGGTGGAGCCGCCTTACTGGGCGCCATAGTAAATACCAGCCAGCATGATCAGGGCCGAAACTGGTGGCAGCGCGTAGGTAGCCGGCAACAGCATGGCGATGGTAGCCAGCGGGCCGATGCCCGGCAACACGCCGATGAGCGTACCGAGCAGGCAGCCTATGAAGGCGTACATGAGGTTGATCGGTGTGAAGGCGACACCGAAACCGAGGGAGAGGTTGGCAACAAGATCCATGGTTCAGTTCCTTAACCGGTGATGAAGGTAGGCCAGACCGGGAACTGCAGCTTGAGCAGCACGATGAAAGCCAGGTAGCTCATGACCGACAGGATGGTGGCCAGAATCAGGACTTCTTTCCATTTGAATTCCTCACCCGCCATACTCGCTACGATGGTCAGCCCGTAAATGGCAGCGACCATGCCAAAGGCGGGAAACTTGATGCTGGGCAGGCCGCCGAGCATCAGGCCGAAAAGCAAATTGGCGGCAATGATGAAAAACAGCGGCTTCCAGGCCCAGCTGCCTATTTTTTCTCCGTCTTCGGTTTCCACCACCAGCGCCTTGAAGGTGATGACTGCGCCAAGAATGGCCATCAGCACGCCCAGCAGCAGCGGGAAATAGCCCGGACCCATGCGCGCGCCATTGCCTACGGTGTAGGTGGTCGCACCCCAGGCAAAGGCAACGCCCACGCCCATGAACATGAGACCGGAAAAAAAGTCTTTTTGACTCTTGATGTTCATTCACTGACTCCTGCAAAAATTCCAGCCGCCATTGTGCACGGGAATTGGGCCATTCCATCCTGTGGCTTTCACCTATGTCGCGCTGGCGACCGGGTTCAGAGTATCAGGCGCTGCGCAAAGCGCACCACGGTCACTCCGGCGCGTGCCTGCCGCACCGAGGGCATGACCAGCACACAGTTGTCGTAGGGTGTACTGACGGACTCGCCCAGTCCAGGGCCGCCCTGGTGAGCGATGACCGTGCCTGCCTTGTCAATGATCTCCAGTCCCTGGAACGGTTGCGTGAAACAAAAGTGTTCGCTGCGCGCGACCACTGCGCCAGTGACCTGCAGTGCCCACTGGTGCTGCGCGTCAGAACCACGCCAGCCAGGCAAGCAGGACTGCGCCACTCCGGCATCAAGCGAGTTCGCCTCCACCAAGAAGCGCAGGCACAGGTCCTGCGCCACCGCACGACTACTCAAATCGCCATGAAAGCCGCATTCGATCAACAGCGACCGTGTGTCGGGTGCGTCCGAGTCTGGCAGGCCAAAGCGACCAAAATCGCGCATGCGCACGCCGTCCTGGTGGCCGGCATCGATCACCACATGGTGCGGCGCGCGCAGCGCGCGCGCCAGTGCCTGATTGCGTGGCTGCATCCCGGTCAGCAACAGGGGCGCGCCGCGTTCGTGCATGGAATGCAGATCGAGCAGCCAATCGGCCCTCTCGACAAACGGTCTCAGTGCCGCGGCACGGGCACGCTCCTGCGTGCCACCGCTGTCCATGCGCTCGATCAACCACTGCCGGTTCAGGTCTTCGTCAACAAAGCGCGACGTATCGTGATCAAGGGTGTCAAAGCGGTCAAATGCGGCCAGATTGCACAACGCCAGGGTTAACGAGCCATGCTGCGGACGAACGCCGGCCTCCAGCAGACCCTTGAGCGCCCAGGCGCCACAGAGTTCGTTGCCATGCACCAGCGCGCTGATCATCACGTGGCGTCCGCGCTGGCCGGAGTCGAAGTGCCAGACCCCTTCGGTGCCGGTGTTGCCCGCCCGCCAAGCCGTGATGTCAGGCTTGGGCAGGACAAAAACGGGCGATTCGTTGGCGCTCATTCCTTGATCTTGGCAAAGTCGACGATACGCTGGTACTTGGCGGTCTCATCCTTCAGAAACTTCGCCATGTCCACATTCAGCGGGGCGATGGCCGAGCCCGATTCCTCCAGCTTCTTGCGCAAGTCAGGCGACTGCAAGGACTCCGCCAGCGCCTTCTTCAACTTCGCAACCACCGGTTCGGGCAGGTTGGCCGGCCCCATCAGGGCGAACCAGACATTGATGTCCAAGCCCTTCAGCTTCGGGCTTTCAGCGAGCGCCGGGATCTCGGGTGTCACCGCAGAGCGCTTTGCTTCGGTCGTACCCAGGGCAACGACCCGACCACTCCTGATATGCGGCAGGCCGCTGGAGAGCACAAAAACACCGAACTCGATGTTGTTGCCCAGCAGATCATTGGCCAGAGGTGCCACGCCACGGTACGGAATGTGGGTCATGAACAGGCCACCCTGGTCCTTGACCATTTCGCCGGCCAGGTGCAGCGCCGTGCCGACGCCCGAGCTGCCGTAGCTGTACTTGCCCGGGTTGCTTTTAACCAGACTGATGAACTGATCCACGCTCTTGACGCCGCTCTTGCTGGAGGCCACCAGCACCATGGGTTGCGAGGCGATCAGGCCGATGGGGGTGAAATCCTTGATCTGGTACTTCACGGCTGCCGACACCAGCCGGCTGATTGCGATCTCGTTGTTGGCACCTGAGAGCAGCGTGTAGCCGTCGGGCGCGGCATTGACAACCTTCTGCGCCCCGATCGCGCCGCCGGCGCCGCCGATGTTCTCGATCACCACAGGCACCCCCAAGCGCTTCGACAGTTCCACACCAATGGTGCGCCCGGTCAGATCGGTACTGCCGCCGGGCGGATAGCCAACAACGATGGTGATCGGCTTGCTCGGGTAATTGTCGGACTGCGCCAACGCTGGCGCGCCCGCCAGCAGCACCAGGCTGGCCAGCAGACTCAGACAAAAGATACGGGTGTTTTGGGTCATGAAATGGCCTTTTGTTGTGGACTTGAAGACTGCCATTGTGATGAGCCAGGCAGTCCGGGTCATGCCGTACCAACACAAGACGGTGCCGTTTTGGCACATCCTTGCGACCTCTGATCAAATGCTCAGCGCGGCTTCGCCGTCTTCCACATCGCCTCGGCCAGTTCACTGAGCCGCTTCTTGGCGCGGTACAGGCGCACTTCAAAGGCAATCGTCAACCGCGTATCACCCAGTAGGGCCAGTTGCCCGGCTTTGCACGCCGCAGCCACCAGCGACCAGGGCAACCAGGCGATGCCTGAACCCTGCAGGGTGTACTCCAGCAGTGCATCGGCGGAATCGCATTCGACGACACGCTGCAACTGGGGTGCCTGCGGGTGGTTGGCCAGATGGTCGGCTACCAGTCGACCCAGCGCCAACGTAGGCGCATAGGCCAGGTAGGGTACCGGAGCGCCAGCCGCAAAATCGAAACGGCGCAGGCCGCCGGCCTCACAGCGCGTCACGGGTACCAGCCGATCCTGCGCCATCGTGATGTAGCTGTACTGTCGGGCATTGAGCTGCACCGCCAGCAGCGCGTGATGGTAGGTCAGCATGAAGTCGACCTCGCCGCGGTCCAGCATCTGTGCGGTCTCAGCCAGCGATCGGGTTCGGATCTGTAACTGTCCCTGTGTCCGCTCCAGCAGCGGCTTGAGACGCAGCAACCAGTCGGCCACCAGCGTGCGCGCGAGCGTGCGACCGGTGGCCAGCGTCACCGTGCGGTCCTGTTGACCGGCCGCGCCCTGCAGCGCCTCGCGCGCCTGGCCCACGCCTTGGAGCAGGTCTCGCGCGTCTTCCAGTAGTCGCTCACCCGCAGCGGTCAGCGTCAGTGGCGTCTTGCCGCGCTCCAGCAGCGCCACGCCAGCCCACTCCTCCAACGCCTTGATGCGCCGCCCAAACGCCGGGTGCGTGACGTGTCGCAATTCTGCTGCGCGGGTGAAACTGCGCGTCTGCGCCAGGGCCACCAGATCTTCAAGCCACTTGACCTGCATACGGGCCGCTGGATCAGCTCAGCGGCGGTGTGGCCGAGAGAATCTCTTCGAGCACCGTCAAGCCTTCAGCCACCCGCAGCGCGCCGGCCAGTCGCAGCGGACGCATGCCGTCGCTGATGGCCTGACGCTTGAGCGCGTCGGCATTGGGTTCGCGGTTCACTTTTTCCTTGAAGGCTTCGCTCACCACCAGCAGTTCATAAAGCCCCATACGACCCATGAAGCCGGTCATGCGGCAATCCACACAGCCGACCGGCTTGAAGGGTTTGTAGGCACCGTTGATCTGCCAGGGCTTGACCACCTCGGCCAGCGCTTCGCGCTTCGCCTCCGGATCCGGCGCCCTGCACTGCTTGCACAGGGTGCGCACCAGGCGTTGCGCCAGCACACCCAACAGGGTAGCGTTGATCAGATAGGCCGGCACGCCGAGTTCGAGCAAACGGGTCACTGCCGAGGGCGCGTCGTTGGTATGCAGCGTGGAAAACACCAGGTGCCCGGTCAGTGCCGCTTGCACTGCCATCTCCGCCGTTTGCTGGTCGCGGATTTCGCCCACCATGATGATGTCGGGGTCCTGGCGCATCAGGGCGCGCAGCCCTTCCGGAAAACCAAAATCAAGCTGCGGTTGCACCTGGGTCTGGTTGAAGGCGGGCTCGATCATTTCGATCGGGTCCTCCACCGTGCTCACATTCACCTCTTCTGTCGCCACCCGCTTGAGTGTTGAATAGAGCGTCGTCGTCTTGCCCGAGCCGGTCGGGCCGGTGACCAGAATGATGCCGGTGGGGCGCTTGACCAGGGCCTCCCAACGCTGTGCATCGTGGCCGGAGAAGCCCAGGGCGTCAAGATCCTTGACCGCGGTCTCCGGGTCAAAAATCCGCATCACCATTTTTTCGCCAAAGGCGGTGGGCAAGGTCGAGATGCGCATCTCGATTTCATCGCCCCTGGGATTGCGCGTCTTGATGCGGCCATCTTGCGGGCGGCGCCGCTCCACCACATCCATGCGTCCCAGCAATTTGATGCGCGCAGTCATGGCATTGAGGACGCCAATCGGCATCTGGTAGACCGGGTGCAGCACGCCGTCGATGCGAAAACGGATCACGCCCTGCTCGCGCCGCGGCTCCAGGTGAATGTCGCTGGCGCGCTGGTCAAAGGCGTACTGCCAGAGCCAGTCCACCACCTGCACCACGCTCTGGTCATTGGCGTCGATCTGCTTGTTGCTCTTGCCCAGTTCCACCAGTTGTTCAAAACTGGCACCGCCGCTGTTGCCGCCTGCCTTGTTAGCGGCCTTGACCGATTTCGCGAGAGCGAAAAATTCGGCGGTGTAGCGCTGAATCTCCAGCGGACTGGCCAGCACCCGGCGCACCGTGCGGCGCGATTGGCGCTCCACTTCGGCAACCCAGTCGATGATGAAGGGTTCGGTCACCGCCACTACCAGCTCGGCGGTGCTGACCAGCACCGGCAAGATCTTGTGGCGCTCGGCAAAAGCCGCGCTCATGGCGTCAGCCACCTTGCCAACATCGACCTTGAGCGGGTCGATGCGCAAATAGTCGAGTCCGGCGCGCCCGGCCAGCCACTGCGTGAGCAACTCGATGTCGAGCGCCTTGTCGTCGCTGGCACGGCGCACCGAGACACTGGCCAGGCGCAGCAGCGGGTGTTGCACGCTCTCGGCCTGCGCGCAACGCGCCGTGATGCGTTGCGCTTCCTGTGCACTGATGACCTGATCGAGTTGCAGCCACTCCACCAGGCGGCGCCAATCAAGCGGTCCGCTGAAATCGATTCTGCTGGGGGATTTGGAACGCACAGTGTTGCTCATGTCAGCATCGGTTTGAAAGTCCGCACCCATTTGGTCGCGGGCAGGCCCCACAGCGTCTGGATGATTTCAGCACGTGGCAGCAGCACCTCACGCCGTGGCCGGCTTGGCGTGCGCTGAGCCAGCACCACGGTATTGCCTTCGCGCGTTGGCTTGAAAGCCCAAACCGCTGGTGCGCCGAAGGCAGCAGAAATTTTTTCGACAGTGCGCACAAAACTCGAGGAGCGGCCAAAAAGATTCACCGTCATGCAGCCCTCGGGTGTCAGCAAGCGCCGACAACTGGCATAGAACGGCAGGCTGTCGAGCACTGGCGTGGCCGCCTCATGGTCGTACAGATCCACCTGCAACGCGTCCACGGTTCCCCACCACTTGGCGTCTTCGATTTCCAGCGCGGCGTCGGCCAGCACCACCTGCAGGCGCGAGTTCTCTGCCGGCAGCTTGAACCAGCCACGGCATGCCACCAGCACCTGGGGGTTGAGCTCGATGGCGGTGGTCTTCATGCGCAACTCTTTGTGGCAGAACTTGGTCAGCGAGCCGGCACCCAGCCCCAGCTGCATCGCCTGGCGCTTGGCCACGCTGTCAGGTTCAACAAACAAAAGCCAGGCCATCATGCGCTGGATGTACTCGTGGTACAGCGCCGTGGGTGCATCCAGCACCATGGTGCCCTGAATCCACTCGGTGCCCAAATGCAGATGGCGCAGCGGACCCTCGTCAGAGAAATTGACTTCGGGTAAGGCGTGGCTGCGTTTCTTCAAGATGCTTTCATTATCTCCAAAGTTGATCTGCACGCCTCAGAAGAACGAGAGTGCGGGCTCGATGGGTACCAGGGCACGTGCGGCGTGCGCACCGTTGCGAAAAGTCAACCAATCTAGAACCCTGGGTAGGTATATACCCTTGGTGTTGGGTGCATGGAACGGATTAAAGGCATGGTCCCCTTAACATTCGGGATGAAATTCAACCCAGGAGAAGCCATGAAAATTCGTCCCGCTCTCGTCGTAGCTGCCCTGTCGTCCGTTGCCAGCCTGGCCCACGCGCAAGCGACGGTCGAAATATTCGGTCTGCTCGACATAGGCTACCTCTACACCAGCGCTGACGGCAATGGTTCGGCCAGCTCCATCAACACCGACGGCAATACCTCGAGCCGCCTGGGCTTCAGGGGCACGGAAGATCTGGGTGGCGGCCTGAAGGCCAGTTTCTGGCTTGAATCATCGGTCAGCCCGGACAGCGGTGTCGGCGGCTCTACCAGTCTGGACAACAAAGGTGCGGGCGCTGCCGGCATCAACGGCAGTGCCGGTCTGACCTTTGGTCGGCGCTCCACGGTGAGTTTGGCAGGCAGCTTTGGTGAGTTGCGTCTGGGCCGCGATTACGTCCCGAGTTTCAACAACCTGACGGCCTCCTGGCACCCGTTTGGCACCAACGGTGTGGGCAATGCCGGTCAGTTGTTCTATCAGGTCAACACCGGCGGCACCACAGCGCGCACCAATGTCCGGGCTTCCAATTCGATCGGCTATTTGCTGCCGGCCAACCTGGGCGGCTTCACCGGTCATTTCATGTATGCGATGGGTGAGCAGGCCAGCAACGCGGGCGTGCCAGCTGGCGCCATCGCGGATGATGGCAAGCATATGGGTGCTCGTGTCGGCTACCGCTCCGGCGCTCTCAATATGTCCATCGCCACGGGTACGACGAAATACGCCACGGGCGACTTCACGCAGAGCAACTTTGCCGTCAATTACCAGTTCGGTGCAGCCAAGCTGATGTATCTGTGGGGCAAGAACGAAGTCGGTGTGACCAGCACGACCGCCAATATGGTGGGCACGCAGTACAAGCTGAGCACGGGCGAAGTACGTTTTGCCTACACCATGCTCAAAGCTGACAAGGTGGCCAACGATGCAACGCAATGGGCGGTGGGCTATGTGCATGATTTGTCCAAGCGCACGGCGCTTTATGCCAACTACTCGCAGCTCAGCAATGACGGCGTTGGCACCAGGTTCACCGTAGGTGGCGGCAACAACACCACCACACCGGGCGGTGGCAGCACCGGTTACGAGTTCGGCGCACGCCACAGCTTCTGAGTTTGCGCAGCTCGCCTGAGGGCGACGGCTCCAAGGTTCGGGGCTCCTGTCACAGGAGCCCCTTTTTTTTGCCTGGTCAGGGCGAGGTGCTTAGCGTGCACTGTAGCGCCGTGTTGGCTGGACAGGGCCCGAGCCAACGCAGTTGCGTTGCGGCCCCGGTTGGCAATGCCAGGCGCCAGCTCTGCGGCTGCGCCCGGGTCAGCTTGAAACTCCCCAGCGTGACCCAGCTGCCAGCGCTGGTATTCTGGTACTGCAAGGCATAGCTGCTGTTGGCGCGCAGGCTGCGCGTGCTGATCAGGTACTGACCGGCATCCACACTGAAAGCCGGGCTGTCCCGGAACGGCTGTGCCAGTGGTTCACCGACAAAGAGTCCCTGGCCTGGCCACTGCACCGACTTCCAGTAGGCTTCGATCAGCGTGGCGCCGCGGTAATACTGGTCAATCAACACCGAGGCCCGCGAGAATTTCGCCGTCCAGTTGCAGGGTTCTTCCACCGTGCCATAACTGGCCGTGGCGCCAGCGTCAAGCCAGGTCGTGATGGGCATCTGGCCGTTGCCACCCGGCAGATAGCCGCCAAAGGAGGTCAGACTGTCAGCAATCGCGCCGGGGCGAAAACTATTGCTAGTCAGACCGGGCGGCACGCCCGCCAGCCCGGTGAAATAAAACAGCACGTTACTCTTGCCGCTGATGCCGTCGCTGGCCGCGCCGGCCGAGTTGTCGATGTAGTTCAGCTGCAGTCCGCTGTTGCCGGCCCACAGGCCAGGCAAGGCCGCGTAGTCGGTGTAGCGCACGCTGCGGTTGACGTCGCTGGTTCGCAGCAGGTAGCCGTCGCCCGTGGGCAGGCTGGCATCAGCCTGCACGCCGCGGTCAATCAGGGTCTTGGCGGCAGCCAGCGTGCTGGCTCCCAGCATCATGGACGGGCGCAGCTTGTGATCCACCCAGGGCAGCGCCGACTCGGAGTCAAAATAGGGCGAAGCGGCGGTGCTGGCGCAACTGCTGCCACAGTATTTGGCATCGAAGCCCAGCGCCAGCGCGCTGGTAATGCTCATGGCACATGTGCCCACCACGCGCGAGGGCGCGGTCCAGGTCAGCAGCGTCGCCTGCACCGTGCTGGGTAGTTTGGCGTCGAGCTCCGCCTTGAGTGCCGCAAAGTCCGTGACAGAAATTGTGTCCACGCCGGTCGTCAACGTCACCCGGATGATGTTGGTCGCCGGTATCCCCCGTGCAGTCTGGTAGTAACTGGCGATCGCCTCGGAAAGCGGATCTCCGGTGGCCACGATCACAGCCAGCTGGCTGGCACTGATGGAACGTGCGGGCAAGCTCAGGGTGAGGGGCGTCACGGGCGTGACCGGTGTGACAGGCGTCGATGCCGAGCCACCGCCGCCGCAGGTCGCCAGCAGCAAGGTGCTCAGCAGAAAGGAAAGAATATTGATACGTCTTGGCATATTCAGATTCGTCGGTAACGGTACCGGGTTGCAGGCATCGCGCACCAACGATCATAGTCAACTCAGAGGTCGTGATGGTGAAGCGCCAGTCTTGGCAAAGCGGCCAGCGCGTTGCTGCTGGTGGCGAGCGCCAGTTCCGACAGCTCCATGCCGCGCAGCCTGGCTAGCTCGGCACCAATGCGCGGCAACTCGCAGGGCTCGTTGCGCGCCTGCGCGAGACCGCCAGCGCGCTCAGCGGCACTGCGATACAACCAGTGCGGCGGCATGTCCGGCGCGTCGGTCTCCAGCACCAAGGCTTCGAGCGGCAAGTTCACGGCCAGCCGGCGCAATTGCAGCGCGCGCTCATAGGTCAGCGCACCTCCAAAGCCCAGCTTCAGCCCCAGCGCCATGAAGGCCTGGGCCTGCTGCTCAGTGCCATTGAAGGCGTGCGCTATGCCTTGCCATGCTTTACCAGCGGCCTGTGCGCGCAAACCCTTGAGCAGTTGATCTGCCGAGCGGCGCACGTGCAGCAGGACCGGCAGATCATGCTTGCGTGCGAGCTTCAACTGCTCGGTGTAAAAGTACTGCTGGCGCTCGCGCAGGGGACTCACGCAAAGTTCAGGCACAAAGAAGTCGAGTCCGATTTCACCCACCGCCACCAGTTGTGTATCTGCCCCGTATTGATGCAGCGCCTCGTCGAGCGTGGCCAGGTCACTGTCCTGCGCCTGCGCCACGTACATCGGGTGAATGCCCAGCGCGTAACTGTCATCGTTGGCGTGGGCCAGTCGGCGCACTTCTGCAAAGTTCGCTGCACAGACCGCAGGCAGGACGCAGTGCGCTACGCCAGCCGCTCTGGCGCGCGCGCGCACCGCCTGCACGTCGCCGGCAAACTCGCTCGCATCAAGGTGGCAGTGGGTATCGATCCAGAAGCTCATACAGTCCAGTCCCTTGTCATCGTAGCCCAGTTCAGCGCATCGGCTACTTTCCCCCACTCACTCTCCCCCGCCTCTCTCCCGCCCCGCCGGGCGGAAGAGAGGAGCCAACAGCCCTATTTGGCCGCGTGCGAAAGCATTGCAGTGCAT